>Ga0315912_10001257_pt1 | contig 32567 bp, 27 predicted proteins | sample VfabasoilMG_FD_204469 | JGI IMG/M metagenome (GOLD analysis project Ga0315912, IMG submission 204469) | Garden soil microbial communities collected in Santa Monica, California, United States - V. faba soil | ecosystem: Environmental > Terrestrial > Soil > Garden | place: USA: California...
TGCTGACACTGAGGGAGACTTGGTTTTGATACAGTTGGTCAATCGGATGTTGCGCTAGGGTCGGGCAGAGGTTGGTTTGGAGATTGCTACTCGGGCACATCTCCAGGTGGATGCGGTGCGCGCGCAAATGTTGGAGCAGGCGCGGGTCTTCGATGCTTCGCACACCATGCCCAATGCGCGTCGGATGGAGTTGGTCGAGCGTCTCCCACACGCTATCTGCCCCGCGTGCCTCGCCCGCGTGCGCGGTGATCGCCAGCCCTGCCTCTTGGATCAACCGAAACGCCGCGACGTGTGGCTCAAGCGGATAACCCGCTTCATCGCCGGCAATGTCAAACGCCACCACATGCGAGCCGCGAAACTCTTTGACCAACTGCGCAGTTTGCAAACTCTGTTGCGCGTCGAAATGCCGCAAAGTGCATAAGATCACGCGCGCCTGAATCCCGGTGCGTGCGATGGCCTGCTCAACGGCGCGCTCCACGGCTTCGACGATGCGGGGCAACGCCAATCCCTGTGCTACATGCAAAAACGGTGCGAAGCGAATCTCAGCATAGAGCACTTGATCGGCGGCGAGTTGTTCAAATACATCATCCACTGCTATGCGGAGCGCGTCGGCTGTTTGCAACAACGCCACACTGCGTGGCGGATACCGCAGATAATCCGCGAGGCTCGTACACTTGGCTGGCGCGATGAACTGTTCCCGAAATATCGCCTCCGTCACGGTAGGATCTAAAGCGCGTACCGCGTTGTAACTTAGGCAACAATCTAAATGCAAATGCAATTCGACTTTGGGTAAATGAGAGAAGGTCATAAGAGATTCTTAGCCTCCAATGTTTTGTGCTTGAGAATAGTCAATACACAACACTCAACAGACAACATAGTGCTAAACAGTTTGGGTATTGCTTCTTGTGTCTTGGCTCTTAATCCCTACGCCCTCTACCAACGCCGCCTGCAACAGCTCATTGCTCGCGATGAGACCTTTAATTCCTAAGTGCCAGGCTTCACCTGTGGGGGTCGAGAGCCGTCCACCGGATTCGGTTACGAGGAGCGCCCCGGCGGCTACATCCCAGGGTTGGAGCGAGAGATGAAAATAACCATCCACGCGCCCGGCGGCGAGGGAGGCCAACGCCAGCGCCGCGCTCCCTATCGCCCGCACCGTGCGGCATTCTGGCGCGATGCGTGTTAGGGCTTGGATGGTCTGCACGCGCAGTGCTGAATCGCGCGCCCAATCTACCCCGATCAGCGCCGCGCTGATGGTCTCGGTCGCGCTCACCTGCAAACGTTTGGGACGCCCGCGACCACTCCGCGCAAACGCCCCTTGACCCCGCGCGGCGTAAAACGTCTCGCGCCGCATCGGATCATACACGACGCCCACTTGCAGTTCGCCGCCCTGGGCTACGGCGATCGCGACTGAAAACAACGGGAACTGTCGCGCATAATTCGTCGTGCCATCAAGTGGATCGATCACCCACAACGGCCCGGCCGCCGCTAAGTCTACTTCATGCCGCCCCTCTTCTGACAAAATAGTGTGATCGGGGAAACGACGCGTCACGATTTCCAAGATCGTCTGTTGCGCCGCCAGATCAGCGTCGGTCACAATATCGCGCCAGCCTTTGTGTGTGATCGCACGCGCCAGCGGAAACTTGCGCCGCAATACCGCCCCTGCCGCCTCTGCCGCTTCAATTGCCGTTTCCAGCCAAGTTGTCGTCATCTGCGACTGTCTCCTGAATTCTGACTCCCGACTCCTAAACTTTGCCTTCCCCTCCCCCCTCTGCTATTATTCGCGCATGTATCCGGTGTTGGGTCAATTCGGCCCTTTTACGTTTTACACCTACACAGCGCTGATCGATCTCGGCTTAGCGGTGGGGCTCGGTTGGCTATATTTGAGCGCACCGACTGACAAGAAAAAACTCTGGTTCGATGCAGGTTTGGCGCTCGTCCTCGGCGGCTTCATTGGCGCGCGCTTGCTCTATACCTTTGCCAACTTCACCTATTACGCTGGGCATCTCGCCGAGATGTTTGAGATCTGGCGAGGCGGTCTCGCATGGCCCGGCGCAGTTGTGGGTGGCCTCATGGCACTGTGGGCGTATTGTAGCCGCAAAGGTGAAGCGGTGGGGCCGATCGCCGATGCGTTGGCGCTCCCGCTCGTCTTCCTCAGTTTTTTGGCGTGGGGTGGGTGTTTGGCGGCGGGCTGTGTCTATGGCTATGAAGTCGCGCCCGGTCAACTCCCGGCATGGCTCACGCTCGAAATGGCGGATATTTATGGCACAGTTGCGTTGCGCTGGCCGACTCAAGTGGCGGGCTTGGCGTGGAGTCTCATCGCGCTCGGCTTGGTGGCAGGGATGCGCCAGCGAGCTTGGGGGCCGGGGGTGTTGAGCGCGTATGCGCTGAGTCTCATCGCGTTGGGCTTGTGCGCATTGAGCTTCACCCGCGCCGACCCGATGCCACTCATTTCAAATTTTCGCGCCGACCTTGTCGGGAGCGCGTGCGTACTCGTTGGCGCTTCGATCTTTTGGGCGCGCCAGTTGCTCGCCCCTCCACCCCTCATCTCTCCCTCTCGATCACCATGACTCATCTCACCATCGGCCTCGCGCAAATCAAAACCAAACTCGGAGATGTGAAAGCCAACTTGGAGAAACACCTCGCCATGATTGACACCGCCGCGAAACAGGGCGTGCAATTGCTCGTCTTCCCCGAGCTGTCGCTGACGGGCTATGTGTTGCAAGACCTCGTGCCGACAGTGGCGCGCGCCCCCGTGCCCAGCGACCCGATCTTTGGCCCGCTCCTCGCCGCATCGCATCGCATGGATTTAATGGTGGGCTTCGTGGACGAAGACGCGCGGCACTTGTTCTACATCTCAGCGGCTTATCTCTCGCAAGGCGAGGTTAAGCACGTTCATCACAAAGTCTATTTGCCCACCTATGGGTTGTTTGATGAAGGGCGCTTCTTCGCGTGGGGCGATGCGATCCGCGCCTTTGACACGCGCTGGGGGCGGATCGGCATGTTGATCTGCGAAGATTTCTGGCACGCCTCACCACCCTATTTGCTCTGGCTTGATGGCGCGGATTTGATCTTGCTCTCGTCGGCTTCGCCGGGGCGCGGCCTACAACACGGCGACAAACTCGAATCGGCATGGTGGGTGGAGCATATCAATCGCGCCTATGCCAGTTTATTCACGGTATTTGTAGCGCACACCAACAAGGTGGGTTTTGAAGATGGCCTCAACTTCTGGGGCGGCGCGACCATCTTCGATCCGAATGGCGATTTAGTGGTGCAAGGCCCGTATCAAGAAGAAGCGCTCACCGTTGGCACTATTGACCTCGGCCAGTTGCATCGCGTGCGCGCCCGCCTGCCACTTTTGCGCGATGAGCGCTATGGGTTGGTGGCGCGCGAAATTCAGCGCATCACCTCCGGCAATATGGGGGCGAGGGACAAAGGTTAGCCGCGCGCGTTGGCAAGCTCGGTGCGCCAATACTCACCACCACCGCCTTGGCGCTGCATCAACCCGAACTCGATGAGATTACGCCGCAGACGGGCGGTGTCTTCGCTGAATTGGCTTAACAATTTGTTCACTTGTTTTTCGGTATAGCGCCGCCCCGGTTCAAAGACGCGCACCACATAGCGCAACACGGCCTCTTCCTTTTTCCGTTGCACTGGAAACGCGATGAGCCGGCCTTCAGAGTTTAGATAAGAAGTGAGGACTTTCCGGTCATACGCTTCTATATCCACTTCAGCGGCGACGGCCGGCAACAGGTCTTTCGCCAACAAGCGTTGCGCAAGCGTGGTGAGCGCGGCGAGGTCTAAATGATAGATGCTGTAATACCCTTCCGCTTTGGCCGTGACCAAACCTACTTTCGCCAGCCGGGTGAGATGATGCGAAATCGTAGACGAGTTGACCTTGAGCATTTCGGCCAGTTGCTCCACCGATAGCGGTTGCTGAGACAACAACGCAACGATCTTTAAACGGTTGGCATCTGACAAGGCCTTGAAAAATGCGACGAATTCTTCAGTATGTTCGGTGGTGGTCATGGGGGGCGCTCATTTCATTTCGATGGATATGAAATTGATTATACGGACTTGAATTTAAATGTCAAGCGCCCTTCCAGCAGTGCTAAAATCAAAATTAGAGCCTCACCCATACCGCCAAGCCCTACAGTTTTGGGTGGGCGGGCTGATCGTCACCAGTGCAGGTTATGCGTTTTATACGACGGTGCTCCCGCTGGCGCGTTTCATTCAACTCGGCGCGCCGTTTCACGATTGGCAATGGTATCTGGCGCTGATCGTGGGTGTGATCGGTTGGCCGACCTATGTGAGCCTGAGGCTGTTGTTTCGGGCGCGTGATTTTTGGCAATGGGATGGAAAATGGGCCGGGTTGGCTTTGATCGGATTGCTCGTGTGGAGCGGCACCGGTTACAACGGCTGGGGCGTCACGCTACAACTCACCACACGCAACGCCGCGCCTCTGCCCATCTCGTTTTGGGCTTACCACTTCGCCGATTTTTCGGAGACCCTCCTCGCCGACCTCGCGCAGACCAAGGGCTATTTGTATTTGCCGTTGCCCGAAAAGCTTGACGCGCAAAATCGCCCCGCCTTCGTGAATGCGGTGCATCGTTTAGCGCGCTTTAACTTGGCGATCTATTTCCTCCCCGCTTTGCCCGATTTTTTATCTGCGCCCACGGCGGCGCTGTGGCGCGAGCGCGTGTTGGCCGCCGCTGAATTTATCGAACAGGAACAGCTGAACAATGTGCGCGGTTTGGCGGGTGATGTGGAACACCCAATGCAAGTGTGGCCGACCACCCCGGATGAACTCCTCACGACACAACGGGTCATCCAAGAGTTGCTGACGACGATGCACATGCAACATCCGCAACTTCAAACCGGCGTGACGGCACTGGGTATGCATTATTTAGATGCGCTCGACGGCGACACTGATGAGTCAAGCTACCTGCGGAGTACCGTTGTCCCGGTGGAAGCGTGGGGCTTCATCAACCAAATGACCTATACGTCTTACTTGCCAACGGCGGAGCGTGCCTATTATCTCTACTTGGCTGAACGCGCCTTGCGGAGCGCATATCCCAGACAACAAGTGAGTTACCTGATCGGCTTGGTGGGTCAAGGGATGCCCGGCGAGCCGTTGCTGACGTATGATGAATTGGTCTTCGACGCGCGCCTCAGCCGCGCCATTGGCGCGCCGGAAGTGGCTGTTTTTCAGCTTGATGGCGCGCTCACTGTGTTCGGCCAAGATTTTGTGCAACGGCTCACCTCCGCCGTCAACGCTACCGAGGCTGAACTCGTTGTACCCTTCTCCCGACGCAGTTCATTCTTAATCTATGGCGCGTTGTTGTTGGACACCCTCCTCGACCTCCAACGCTCCCCAACCCAAATCGCCCTCCTACTCTGGGGCGGTCTCTCCTTAATCATCGCCCAGCAGTTCAACCGCAAATTCACCCTTCAGCCTTCATAACTCATCTTTCATCCCTATGCTAAACATCAACGCCACCCTCGCCCGCCAAATCCTCGTCAACTTTCTGCGCGACGAAATCTATAAGACTGGTCTTAAGCGCGCCGTCGTCGCCTTATCAGGCGGTATTGATTCGGCGGTGTCCTGTTTGTTAGCCGTCGAAGCCCTCGGCGCAGAAAACGTGCTGGCCGTGCGAATGCCCTACCAGACCTCCTCGCCCGACTCGCTCGAACACGCTCAATTGATCGTTGAGCAAACCGGGGTGCAACATGAGACCTTCGCCATCACCGATATGGCCAACCCGTTGCTCGCCACCATCCCCACGAGTGAGGGGCGGCGACGCGGCAACGTCATGGCGCGCACACGGATGATCGTCATCTACGACCGGAGCGCCGCGTTCAATGGGCTGGTGATCGGCACGGGCAATAAGACCGAAATTCTGCTCGGTTACTCCACCATCTTTGGCGACTCGGCCTCGGCACTCAACCCGCTGGGCGATCTCTACAAAACCCAAATCCGGCAATTAGCGCGCGAGATCGGCGTCCCAACGCCCATCATAGACAAACCACCCTCTGCCGATCTGTGGCTAGGCCAAACCGACGAAGCCGAGCTTGGCTTTACTTACGAGCAAGTGGATCACTTGTTATATCTTTTAGTAGACCAACGCTTTCGTCCGGAAGAATGTATTGAAGAAGGCTTCGACGAAAAATTTGTAACGCAAGTGTTGCAACGGATTCGCCAAAACCAATTTAAACGCATGCCCCCGATCATCGCCAAACTCAGCAACCGCACGGTAGGGTATGACTTTTTGTATGTGCGTGATTGGGGGACGGACTGACTTCGGGAGTGGGTGACTGGGTGACAAGGTGAGCGCTCACCTTGTCACCCAGTCACCTTGTCAGTTTTCAATGTCCTCGGATACCAACGCGGCGCTTGTTGAAATCAGTCTCGCCCTCAGCGAAGCCCGCGACTTGCCAGTCTTGCTCGACAAAAGTCTGCAAGCCGTCATCGCGCATCTGGCGTTTGAGCGCGCCTTGATCTTGCTCGCCGATGACGCGCGCCAATTCCTAACCCACGGGCGCATGGCGGGCGGCACGCCCGAGATGGCGCAGATCATGGCGGAGGCGCGGATCGCGCTTGATCAGCAAGGTGGGTCATTGGTCAAAGTCTTCTATACGCGCCAACCGCTCTATGTGCCTGACACGCGCACCATCACCCATGCGGGCGACCAATGGTACATCCAAGCCTTGCAAACGCCGGCCTTCCTCGCCGCGCCGCTCGTCGCGCATGGCGACCCGTTGGGGGTGTTAGCCGTAGACAACGCGCTCACGGGTCGCCCGCTTTCGCCAGAAGCCTTAGATATTTTGACGCTCGTCGCTCGGCTCATCGCGATTGCGGTGGACAATGTGCGGCTGTATCACGCTTTAGGGCAAACGATTGAACAACGCACTTTAGAAAACAAACAACGCGACTTGGAACTGGAGGCGGTGCATCAAGCCAGCTTGAGCCTTACCTCGAGCCTGGAGTTAGCTGATGTCTTGTTGGCGATCCTCAAGAGTGCCTTCTCGCTTTCGCCCAACACCCGTGACGCCTATATTTATCTATACGACGCCAACCAGCTCACCTACCGCGCCGCCTTGTGGTTTGACGGGCGTCCTCCCCCACTGACCGAGCCACGTCCCGAAGGTTTCTCGTATCAAGTCGCACGTAGTGGGCGTCCGATCTTCATCGGGGATATGCAGACGCATCCGCTCTATGTGGCGGCTCAACAAAACCCCGCTTGGCAAGAGTATATTCAAGGCGCGATTGTCTACTCACCGCTCACCATCGGCGAACGCGTGGTGGGCGTGATGACGATTGCGTATCAGCAACCACGGCTTTTCACCGAGGCCGATGCGCGCGTTGTGCGCGTGTTGAGCGATCAGGCCGCGCTCGCCATTGAAAATGCCCGCCTGTACACCGCCGCGCAACAAGAGATCGCCGGACGCAAACAAGCCGAAGAATCGCTCCGCCAGCAAAACGAATATCTGGGCGCTCTGCAAGAAACGACGCTGGGGCTGATCAGTCGCTTGGGGCTTGATCAACTCTTGGAAGGGATCGTCACCCGAGCGGGGGCTTTAGTGAACACCGAACATGGCAGTGTGGCGTTGCTCGAACCGGCGGGTGACGTGATGCAGATTCGCGTCGGCGTCGGCGTCGAACAAAATTTTGTTGGCACGCCCATCATGCCGGGGCTTGGCTTGAACGGACAAGTCTGGAGCACCGCGCAACCGGTCGTCGTCAATGATTATCGGCATTGGCCGCATCGCCGCCCCACGCCCGCCAATGATATTTTCGTGGCCGCCGTGGGCTTGCCGCTCTTTTCGGGGAAACAAGTTGTGGGCGTCTTGGTGCTGGATTATTTAGATGAAGGCCGCGTCTTCGACGCCAACGTCGTCGAAATTTTGCAACGCTTCGCGTCGCTGGCTTCGGTGGCACTCGACAATTCACGGTTGTTTGAAATTGAATACACCCAAAACGCGCGGCAAGCGGCGCTGTTTCGCATCAGCGCCGAGCTGGGCACCGATGCGGACGAGACCCAAATCTGCCAAATCGTTACCCACGAATTGCATACGTCGCTCCATTATTCGTATGTGGGGGTGTTCTTGGTAGAGCCAGAAACCCGGGCGCGGGTCTTGCGCGCTGTGAGCAGTGATTTGCCGGCCACGCCCGATCTGCGACTGCTCCCCGGTCAGGGGATCAGCGAACAACCCTTGCTCACCGGACAATGGCATTACACACCGGATGTCTCCCGCGATCCGCGTTACGTCCCCGGTAATAACGACAGCCTCGGCTCGGAGGTAGATGTACCGCTGAAAATCAGCGAACAAGTCGTAGGTGTCATCGCCATTCGGAGCGCACAGACCAACGCATTTCGCGGCGATGATTTTGAGACATTTGTCGCCGCCGCCAACTTGGCGGGGTTGGCGCTAGGGCGCGCGCGCTTGCTGAAAGAAATGCAACAGCGGGTGGCGGAGTTGGAACTGATCAACAACATCGTGCAAGCAGTGGCGCGCCAACCCGACCCAACCCGCATGATCGATCTAGTGGGCGAGAAAACGTTAGCGTTATTCAACACCCAAGTGGCCTACATCGCCATTTTGGATCGCGCCACCAATTTGATCCACTTCCCGTTTTTCTATGAGCGCGGCCAGCGCATCCCCACTGACGACACGATGGAATACGGCGAGGGGTTGACCTCGCTCGTGATCCGCACGCGCGAACCATTGATCATCAACGACGATTGGGAACGCCGCGCCGCTGAATTGGGCGTAGTCTACAACGATGGCGTCCCAGCGCGCTGTTCGGTGGGCGTCCCGATCTTGGTCGGGGATGAGGCCATCGGCATGATCTCGCTCCAAGACTACGACCGCGAGAACATGTTCAGCGAGGCCGACACGCGCTTACTCATCACCCTCGCCGCCAATATCGGTTTTGCCATTGAAAACGCGCGCTCGTTCACCGCCGAGCGCTTGGCGCGCCAACAGGCCGAGATTTTGCAAACCACCGCGCGAGCCCTCAGCGCCACGCTCGATCTCTCGCAAGTGCTAGAACTCATCCTCAGCCAACTGCAACAAGTTGTGCCCTACGACAGCGCCGCGATCTATCAGGTCAAGGCGGAGCGCCGCGAGTTTATTGCCGGGCGCGGCTTTACGAATGTGGCGAGCTTGATCGGGATCAGCTTTGAGATGAACCCGGACGAAGATAATCTCGGGTTTATCATTCGGCACACGCTGACGCCCCTGATCCTGACGGATGCCCCGGTGCAATATCCGCAATACTTCGCCGGGGGCGTTCACGCGGAAACGCCCATTCGCGGCTGGATGGGCGTGCCGTTGCTGTTTGGTGAGCGGCTCACGGGCGTCCTCACCCTCGACAAAATTGAACCCAATTTTTACACTGAAACTTATGGGCGATTGGCGATGGCCTTTGCCGCGCAGGCCGCCATCGCCATTGAAAACGCGCGTCTTTATGCCGCCGCGCAACAAGAGATTCAAGAGCGTGCCCACACCGAGGCGGCTTTGCGCGAAGCCGAAGAGCGCTATCGGTTGCTGGTGGAGAAGATCCCCGCCATCGTCTATCTCAGTGGTTTCGAGCCCGGCGGAGGCTGGCTCTACCTCAGCCCGCAAATTGAAACCATTTTGGGCATCTCGGTCACCGAGTGGTTGCAGGATGCCGGTGCCTGGCAACGCAGTGTCCATCCCGACGATTGGCCTAAGTATTTATCCGCCGAGCGCCAAATGCTCCTCACCGGCGCACCGCTCTCCATCGAATATCGGTTGCAAGCGCGCGATGGGCGGTGGGTATGGTTCCGCGACAGCGCGCGGATCGTGCCGAACACGCCGGGTGCCGCGCCGATGATGAACGGAGTCTTGCTCGATATTACTGAGATCAAACAAGCGGAAGACGCCCTGCGGCGTCAAAATGAATTCCTCGCCGCGCTCAACGCCACCACGCTGGCGTTAATGAATCGGTTAGACCTGAACGATCTCTTGCATGCTTTGGTGGGGCGCGCTGGGCAATTGTTTGGCACGCCACATGGCGCGATCCATCTCCGCGTATCAGGGAGCGAGGAACTAGAATGCCGGGTGGGCGTGGGCTACTATCGCCAAGTGCTCGGCGCGCGCTTGCCCATCGGCAGTGACCTCGCCGGGCGGATTTGGCAAAGCGGTGAGCCGCTGACCGTGCCGCGCTATGATGCGTGGGAAGGCAAGACGCAGCGCTCACCCAATAGATTGCTAGGAGCGGTGGTGGGCGTGCCGTTGAAATCGGGTCAACAAGTGACGGGCGTGTTGAGTCTCGCCTATCCGATTGAATCTGAGCGCCAATTTGGGTCCGCCGAGATCGATCTCCTCACCCGCTTCGCGCAGTTTGCTTCCATCGCGCTGGATAATGTGCGCTTGTTGGAAGCCGAACGCGAACAACGCCGCCTGACCGAAACACTGCGTAAAGTAGGCTTGGCGTTAGGCTCGACCCTCGACTTCAATGAATTGCTCGGCTTGTTGCTGGACCAGATCGCGCAAGTGGTGCCTTACGACACCGCCAACTTATCGCTAGTGGAGGGCAATCGCGCGCGCGTGGTGAAGACGCGCGGCTATGAACAGTTTGGGCTCAGCGCCGCGATTGAGTTGCAACTTTCTGCGCTACCCCTCGACAGCACCCCCAGCATGCGGCGCATGATCGTGAAGCAAAACTCAGTGGTGATCTCTGACACTTGGACTGATGCTGATTGGGTGCGCGTAACCAATTTTGAATACGTGCGTTCGTGGGTGGGCGCGCCCATCGTGGCGCGGGGGGATGTGATCGCCTTCTTCTCGCTCGAGAAGGCCACCCCCGGTTTTTATCGGCCTGAACATGGCGAACAGATGGCGCTCTTTGTCGGGCAAGCCGCCATCGCCTTTGAAAATGCGCGGCTCTACACTTCCGCACAAGATGAGTTGCGCGAACGCCAACGGGCCGAAGCCGAATTGCATAAGGCCAAAGAAGCCGCTGAGGCGGCTAATCAGGCGAAGAGCATTTTCTTGGCAACCATGAGCCATGAAATTCGCACGCCCATGAATGGCATCCTAGGCATGAGCGAACTGTTACTCGAGACACCGCCCCTCACCGAAGAACAAGAATTCTTCGCTACCACTATCCGCGATAGCGGCCATGCGCTGTTGGCGATCATCAACGACATTTTAGACTTTTCCAAAATTGAAGCGGGCAAAGTGGATTTGGAAAGCCACGTCTTTGACCTTCGCACATGTATCACCGGTGCGGTAGACTTGTTAGGAGTCAAGGCACGCGAGAAAGGCTTGGCGCTCACCCAACACTTTGCACCCGGCTTGCCCAGCACCATCGTGAGCGACTCATCCCGCTTGCGCCAGATTGTGATCAACCTCGTGGGCAATGCGGTGAAGTTTACCGAGCAAGGCGAAGTGCGGGTGGAGGTCAGCCAACAATCCGAGATCGCCCTCGCCGCCGGACAAGCGCGCCTGCGTTTCGCGGTGCGCGATACGGGCTTAGGCATCCCCCCAGAGCGGCAAGACCGTTTGTTTAAATCGTTCAGTCAGGTAGATACCTCGACCACGCGCAAATTTGGCGGCACGGGCTTGGGGCTCGCCATCAGCAAGCGTCTGGCTGAACTCATGGGTGGCACGATGTGGGTGGAAAGTGCGGGCGTCCCTGGTGAGGGCGCGACGTTCTTCTTCACCGTGCAGGTGGAAGTGGTGAACGCCACGCTCCCTGCCGAACCCGAGGCACCGGTCAGCGACAGCCCCTTAAGCGATTCACTGCCGTTGCAAATTTTGATCGCGGAGGATTTAGTCATCAATCAAAAGTTTGCGCTCATGGCCTTAGCGCGCATGGGCTACACCGCCGAAGTCGCTTTGAACGGCATCGAGACCCTCACCGCCCTCCGCCGCCACCCGTACGATGTGATCTTGATGGATATGCAAATGCCGGAGATGGATGGCCTGGAGGCCACGCGCCAGACCCGCGCCGAATTCCCAACGGAGCGCCAACCGTATATCATTGCGATGACGGCCAACGCCTCGACCAATGATCAAGAAGCGTGTTTCGCCGCCGGGATGAACGACTTTTTGAGCAAGCCCGTGCAGATCAAAGAGTTGCGCCTCGCGTTAGAAAAAGCTGGGCAGTGGCGCGCGCGCTTCCGCCCGGTCAGCGTTGCGCCGAGTGAACCACCCAGCCCATCCCGCGACGAAACGTTGTTCAGCGAACTGCGGGGCGACCCGGAACTGGTGACCTTATTTTTAGAAGAAACGCAACAGATGTTACGGCAAATTCAACAAGCGGTGCAGGCGGCGCAACCCGCCGCCTTAAAGCAAGCCGCTCACTCACTGAAAGGCAGTAGCAAATATGCAGGCGCGACCAAGCTCGCGCAATTGGCGAGCGAACTCGAACAGATCGGGCGGGGCGGCGCGACACTGGGCGCCGAATCACTTTTATTACAAGCCGAGCAAGAATATGAACGGGTGAGACAACAACTCATCCTCTAACGGGAGGGATAAATGGCGATCTTATTAGTGGACGACTCTGCCGTACAAAGCCGCGTGTTAGCGCGCATCTTAAAAACCGAAGGATTTAACGAGATCGTGTCTGCTTCCTCGGCCGAGGAAGCCTATCAGCGGTTGCGCGAACCAACCCCGCCGATTGATCTGATCTTAATGGATTTGAACATGCCCGGGGTGAGCGGCATTGACGCCTGCCGCGCGATCAAAGCCGAGGCCGTTTGGCATGACATCCCCGTGATCATGGTCACTAGCAGTGACGATCAGGATGATCTCCGTGCGGCGTTTGCGGCGGGCGCAATGGACTACATGATCAAGCCGCCCAGCGAAGTAGAATTGCTGGCCCGGGTGCGGTCGGCGTTGAAGCTCAAACAAGAGATGGATGCGCGTAAAGAACGCGAAAAAGAGTTACTGGAACTCAACAGCATCCAGCAAACTATTCTGGCTGACTTGAAGGAAGAAAAAAACCGCTCCGAGCGATTATTACTTAATGTCCTGCCCTCGCCCATTGCGCAACGGCTCAAGCAGGGCGAGATCGTCATTGCCGATAGTTTTCCTGATGTGACAGTGCTGTTCGCGGATATTGTAGACTTCACCCGCCTCTCCGCGCGGATGTCGCCCGAAGATTTGGTGATGTTGTTGAATGATGTCTTCTCGGTATTTGATCGCTTAGCTGAAAAACATGGCTTGGAAAAGGTCAAAACGATCGGCGACGCCTATATGGCCGTCGCCGGGTTGCCTCACCCACGTTCTGACCACGCGCGGGCCGCCGCTGATATGGCCCTAGAAATTTGCCGAAACTTTGGGCAGGTCGCCACCGCCACCGGGAAGTTGTTACAGATTCGTGTGGGCCTGCACACTGGGCCAGTGGTAGCCGGGGTGATCGGCAAGAATCGGTTTATCTATGATCTGTGGGGCAGTACCGTTAACATCGCCAGCCGCATGGAGTCGCAAGGCGCAATCGGCCAAGTGCAAGTCTCACCCACCACTGAGGTTCATTTACGCGGTCACTATCACCTCGAGGCCCGCGACACTGTGCAGATCAAAGGGGCAGGCGAGATGACGACCGAGTGGTTGAGGGAAGGGGCTAAATAAAATTCGACTGGGTATTCACGTCGTTTTCACCTGACCCTTTAGTCTAGTTGGAATTTTTGAATCGCTTTATAATAACCGTGCTTACTACGTTTATCCAAAATCCACTTCATGGAGGCTGGAGATGCTTACCTTTAAGGACAATCGTGGACAAGGTTTGGTTGAATACGCTCTTATTCTCGTTTTAGTTGCAGTCGTCGTCATCGTCATCCTAGCGTTGCTTGGCCCAGCTATCGGCAACGTGTTTAGTAACATCGTTCGGAATATCTAGGTTCTCTTATTGGATAAACGTAGTTAAGCAACAAAGCCCTTAAGTTAAGGGCTTTGTTTTTTTGTCTCCCCAGCTATTCTTTCTATTATAATCGCGTGTATGGCTAAAACTCTTGTGGTGTTAGATATAGAAACGACGGGTCTCGAAGCAGATCGGGACGCGATTATCGAAATCGGCGCGATCCGCTTTAAGGGCGACCGGATCGAAGATGAATTCCAAACGCTGGTCAATCCAGGTCGCTCCGTGCCGGCCTTCATCGTCCAACTCACCAACATCACCGACGCGATGTTGACCGACGCGCCGCGTATCGCCCGCGTACTGCCCGAACTAGAAGACTTTGTGGGCAACGTGCCGGTGATCGGGCACAACATCAAATTCGATCTCAGCTTTATCCGCGCGAAAAAAGCGTTACAGCACAACGACGCCTACGACACCTTTGACCTCGCGTCGGTCTTGCTCCCCACCGCCGGACGCTACAACCTCACCGCGCTCGGCAAAGAACTCGGCATTCCACTCCCCGCTACGCACCGTGCGATGGACGATTGCCGTGTGACGTTGGAAGTCTATCGGCGGCTGTTTCGCAAGGCGCTTGAGTTGCCGCTGGATGTGCTGGCTGAGATCGTCAACCTCGGTGAGCAAATCGAATGGGGCGCGGGGATGATCTTTGAAGAAGCGCTCCGCGCCCGTTCCAAAGAAAAGGTCTCGGCGCGGCGGGTGCGCAATGGCCCGCTCGGCCCGCTGTTTGAACAAGCGCCGCGCCCTCCCAGCCAACCGCTCATCCCCAAGAGCGAACTCACACCGCTCGATGTAGATGAGATCGCCTCGGTGTTGGAGTACTCTGGCCCCTTTGCCAAACGTTTTCCCGGTTACGAGTATCGCGCGGAACAAGTGCAAATGTTGCGCGCCGTGGCGCAAGCGTTTTCTGAGGGGCGGCATTTGTTGGTAGAAGCCGGCACCGGCACGGGCAAGAGTTTGGGCTATCTTATCCCGGCCGTGCATTGGGCGGCGCAAAACGGCGAGCGGGTGATCATCTCCACCAACACGATCAATCTGCAAGATCAACTCGTCAGCAAAGACATCCCCGATTTGCAACACACATTGGGCGTGGATTTTCGCGCGACGGTGCTCAAGGGGCGGAGCAACTATCTCTGCCCGCGCCGGGTGGAGAACATGCGCCACCATCGCCCGAAGAACGCCGAAGAGATGCGCGTGCTAGCCAAAGTGTTGGTGTGGCTCAACACCCAAGAGCATCCCACCGGCATTGACAGCATCGAACTCTCCCTTACCGGCCCTGGTGAACGCGCGGCATGGGTGCGGCTCTCGGCGGAAGATGAAGGCTGTACGTCGGATATGTGCCAATCGAAGATGAACGGCCTGTGCCCGTTCTATCGGGCGCACAAGTCGGCGCAAGCGGCGCATGTCGTCATCGTCAACCATGCTCTGCTCCTCGCCGATATCGCCTCCGAAAACCGGGTCTTGCCCGAATACAAATACCTCGTTGTGGATGAAGCGCATCACTTAGAGGCCGCTACAACCGATGGCCTGAGTTTTGAGATCACGCGCACCGATTTTGAACGTCAACTAAAAGACCTCGGCGGCCCCTCGTCCGGTTTGCTCGGCGAAATCCTAAGCAATACCCGCGAGGTGATCCCCGCCGATTGGTATGGCTACCTCGACCACGAAATCAACAACATCTATGAGCAAGCCTCGACGGCTTTGGAGCTCGGCCGTAGTTTTTTTGAAGCGGTGGCGGGCTTCATGGAAGAACAACGGGAAGGTCAACGCATTGGCGAGTATTCGCAACAAGTGCGGATCATCCCGGCCACGCGCAAACAGCCGTATTGGGAACGGGTGGAGCTGAGCTGGGATGAGTTGCGCCAACCCCTCAAGGCGCTCACCGAAACCATCCTCAAGGTCGCGCAGGGTCTCACCGAACTCGGTGAATTTGAGATCGCGGAAAAAGATGACCTGATCTCGGCGACCAATGCGGCGGCGCGGCATTTTGCCGAGACGCTCGAGAAGTTGAATGGTCTCGTCTTCAAACCCGATGCCGCCATGATCTATTGGGCCTCGGCGCATCCCGATGGCAACCGCCTCGCCCTGCACGCCGCGCCCTTGCATGTCGGGCCGCTCGTGCAAAAACATTTGTGGCACTCCAAAGAAGCGGTGGTCATGGCCTCGGCCACCCTCACCACCGCTGGCGAGTTTGAATACATCAAGGGCCGCCTCAACGCCGCCGACGCCGATGAAGTGGCCGTCGGCTCACCGTTTGATTACGAGAACTCGACATTGCTCTATTTAGTCAACGACATCCCCGAACCGATAGACAAGTTCAACTATCAAAAGTTAGTAGAGCGCGGGCTCATCGAATTGTGCAAGGCCACCCATGGGCGGGCGTTGGTGTTGTTCACCTCTTACGCCCAACTCAAGCAAACCGCACAAGCCATCCGTGACCCGCTGGCCCGGGCCGGGATCGAAGTTTATGATCAGGCGGAAGGCGTCTCGCGCGCGACTTTGCTCGATTCGTTTAAGGCTTCAGAGGGCGGGGTGCTGCTGGGTACGAAGAGTTTTTGGGAAGGCGTAGACGTGCCGGGGGAGGCGCTCTCGGCGTTGGTGATCGTCAAACTTCCTTTTGATGTCCCCTCCGACCCGATCATCGCCGCGCGCTCGGAGACTTTTGAGCGTCCGTTCGATGAATACACTGTGCCCGAAGCGGTGTTGAAATTCCGGCAGGGCTTTGGGCGGCTTATCCGTTCTAAGAGCGACCGTGGCGTGGTGGCGGTCTTTGACCGGCGGGTGTTGACGAAGCAATACGGGCGCATCTTCATCGAATCGCTCCCACAATGCACGGTGCGGCGCGCGCCCCTAGCCCAGTTGGCGAAAGAGGCGGCGAAGTGGATTGACGGCTGATGGGCGGCAAAGCATCCATCAGCCCAGATTGACTAGACCTTTTGCCCTCGTTATAATCTTTCTATCACGGTATTTTCAGCGCAGGCTGTTCACTCAGCCTGCGCGGTTTTTTGAATCAACTCTTAAGGAACTCTCGCAATGATTGATGTTAATGACCTCCGCAAAGGCGTCACCTTTACCTTGGATGGGCAATTGTTTAAGGTGATGGACTATTCACACAACAAACCGGGGCGCGGCAACGCCACCATTCGCACCAAAGTCCGCAATCTCAAAAATGGGGTCCTCAGCGAAAAAACCTTTCAATCGGGCGACCGCGTACAAGATATACGGCTCGACCATCACATCGTCCAGTTTCTCTATCGGGATGGCGATCTGTTCTACTTCATGGACACCGAGACCTACGATCAACCAGCCGTGAGTAAAAGCCTGCTGGGCGAAGCAGTGGATTACTTAAAAGAAGGCTTGGAAGTGAAATTGACCTTCTATGAAGAGCAACCCATTGATATTGATATGCCGCCCTCCGTAGAATTGAAAGTGGTGGAAAGCGAACCCGGCGTGCGGGGCGACACCGCCACCGGCGCGAATAAGCCCGCCACCACCGAAACCGGACTCAAAGTGATGGTACCGCTCTTCATCAATGTGGGCGACTCGATCAAAGTAGACACACGCACCGGTGAGTATCTGACGCGGGCGTAATTTGAAATAAGTTGAAAGAAAAGTCATGGCAGACGCGCCTTCCCCCCCTACCAGATCAACTCACGATAAATGGATCTCCTTGACGATTTGGATTAGCCTTTTGGTAGCCTTGGTTTATACATCAGTTAATACCATCAACTTAGCTTATGGCGGTAGCGTGTCCACCATTGTCCGTTCCCTGTCTCCAGGGTTAAGCCCTATGTCGCCCACTAGTGCTAATCTAGTTGCTATTGGAATTTTGATCACCGCCGCTGCTCTCGTCTACCAGTTGTTTAGAACTTGGCAAAAGTTTGCTGATTTGACCCATGACCTGATCGTAGCCTACGCCAAAAGCGCCGAAGGCGATATTTTCTTAGAGTGGCTAAATTTCCGTTGGATGGAGGCGCAACGCACTCAAGAAAATCATCCCAGCGATGAAAAAATGCAAGTTGCCCCAGACGAATCTGATGGTAGCGCTGTTAGTGAGGTTGTAATTGCTTTGGCCTATGTGTGGGCTATTCTCCTCATCGCCCCGTCCCTAATCGCCACTGCGATAACATTCTTGCCATAACGTCAAGCAGACACTAATCAATGAACTGGGTCACCGCGGCCACTTTCGCGCCACTCCTCATGTTAGGCTACCAACTAGTCATTGATTGGGTGCCTCTCTTTCCGTGGAACGATATTGAAAAGAAAACTGTGCGCGAGCGCATTTTAGAGACTTTGATTAACTACTCGCCGCTTTTGCTCATTGCCTTTGCCTTCACCCAACCCAAAGGCTTCGGATGGTACGTCGCGTTGGGCGGGTGTGGATTCTATCTTTTCGGCCATTTCATGGCCTGGTGGAAGGGCTACTTTTGGGGGGCAAATGAAAAAGAGCTTGCTGAATACCGCCACCGTTTTAGCCGCACCTACAAGTTCCTACCAGCCATAGCCGATCACCCCATCCCCGATGCCGAGCATGTTGTGATCGGCGGGTTGACGATCATCATGTTCACCTGCGCTATCCTAGCGGTGTTGACGGCTCAGTGATATGCGTACCCCGGCTGGCGTTGAGTGCAAGTTTTTTTATGGCGATTATTATCGCGGGCGCAACAAAGAAGAGTGCCGCCTGATTGATCGCAATCCCAACAGCGAGCCCTGGACACCCAGCCTCTGCCGCGACTGTCCCGTGCCAAAAATCACGCGGGTCAACGCTTGCCCGCATTTAGTGTTAGAAGCCAAAGCGGTGAAGACTTGGCTGGGGCTCAGCCGCAAAGTGGAAGTGACCGCCTCCTGCACCAAGAGCCTACAAGACGTGGCCCACCCAGAGATTGGGTGCGGGCATTGTCATGAGAACCTCGATCAACTCCGCACTCGCTGACGCGCAGGTCAACGTCTTGTGATCACCACTCTTCTATTTGATCTCGACGGCACATTACTAGACAACGATTTGGGGGTCTTTCTGCCGGATTATTTTCAGCTTCTCGCGCAGGCCTTCCCCGAACTCGACCCCCAACGCCTCATTGCCGAAGTCATCAAGAGTTCGCGCGCCACGATCAGCAGCCAAGATGTGGCGCGGCCACTCGTACAAGTCTTTCTTCAGCATCTCTTAGCGGGACTACCCGGCGATCCACAAAATTGGGTGACGCGCTTCCTCGCGTTCTATCACACGGAGTTTCCTAAGTTACGCGGCCTCACCACGCCCATCCCAGCGGCGCGGGCCGTGATGGATTGGGCGTTCGCCAATGGCTACAAAGTGATCATCGCCACCACGCCTATTTTTCCGCTGATCGCCATCGAAGAACGACTGCGGTGGGGCAATATCGCTGGTTATCCCTATACGCTTATCACAACGATTGATAACTTTCACTTCGCCAAGCCGCGCGCGGAATACTTCGCGGAGATTTTGGCGAACGTGGGCAGTCGCCCCGAAGAGACGCTCATGGTGGGCAATGATTGGCCGGACGACATTGTGCCTGCCGCGGCGTTGGGGATCGCGCAGTATTGGATCGCGCCGATGGGGAGCCATGCTCCGAGTGGGCGCCGCCCAGAGCAAGGTGTGCCGCCACCCAGCCCGCGCGGCATTGGGGAGTTGGACGAATTTTTAGAGTGGGCGGTCAGCGCCGTGCCAAAGTTGCAACCCTCCGCGCGCCCGAACACTGCCTTGCCCCATTTGTTAGCAGGGAACTTAGCCGCGCTCACCAGTTTGCTCACTAACCTGACTGAGGCCGAGTGGACCCGCCGCTCTGCTGAGGGCGATTGGTCATTGACAGAGATCATCTGCCATTGGCGGGATGTAGATCGTGAAGTGAACTTTCCGCGCCTGCATACGTTAATCGAAACGCACGACCCATTCCTAGCCGCCGCCGACACCGATCCCTGGGCAGTGGCGCGCAATTATCAAGTGCAATCTGGGCCGCAAGCCCTGCGTGATTTCATCAACATCCGCCGGGGGCTCTACACCTTCTTAGCCGAACAGCCACACACCATTTGGCGCCGCCCGGCACGCCATGCGATCTTTGGGCCGACACATCTCGCCGAGATCGTCGGTTGGATTTTAGATCACGATCAATTGCATTTGGGACAAGTGCGTTCCACCCTAAAGAAGATTCGGGCCGAGGGGTAAGCCTTACATCGTTGCACGGGGGAGGTCGAAGTAAAACGTGCTACCTTCCCCCACTTGGCTGTCTACGCAAATCCGCGAGCCATGCGCCTCGACCAGTTTCTTGACCAACGATAAGCCTAGCCCCAAGCCACCCGCGCGGCGCGTGGTTGAACCATCCATCTGATAAAACACATCAAAGATGCGGCTCAGTTGTTCGGGGGGGATGCCCGGGCCGCGATCGGAGACCGCGATCCGCACTTGGGAGCCATTGTTGGGGCGGGCGCTCACTTGCACTTGCCCTTTGGCTGGGCCAAACTTAACCGCGTTATCCACCAAATGTCGCAAGATGCGCGCCAGTGCCATCGGGTCGGCCTGCACGGGGGGCAGGTCTTTGGGGAGCACCAAGCTGACATCAATCCCGCGCCGGGTGGCGAGTGGCCGAATGGTCTGGACCACGCTCAGGCACAAATCGGGGAGGGGCACGATTTCTAGCAACAGTTCACGTTCATGCACTTGGCTGAAGTCCACAATGTCTTCTACCACGCGCTCCAACTGTTCAATGGCTTCTTGCGCGATGTTGAGACCTTCTTTTTGTTGTGAGGTCAGGGCACCCATCGCGCCATCGGCGAGTAAATCTACATAGCCTTTCACATGTAACAGCGGCGTGCGGAGTTCGTGCGAGACATTGGCGATGAAGTCGGATTTAAGACGGTCGAGTTCTTGGAGAGCGGCGAGGGCGTGTTGCAGTTCGGCCGTGCGCACCACGACGCGCCGTTCGAGTTCTTCGTTGCTGGATTGGAGTTGATCGTGTAGGCGTTTAACGCGCACCAGCGATTTGACGCGCGTGACCATCTCGACATGGTCAAACGGTTTGGAGAGAAAATCATCCGCGCCTACTGACGCCCCTTTGATCCGTTCGCTGACGCCTCGTAACGCGGTGAGGATGATGACTGGGATGAAGAGCGTCTCAGGATGTTCTTTGAGGCGGCGACAGACTTCAAAGCCATCCATCTGCGGCATCACGACATCGAGCAACACCAGATCAGGCGGCGTCTCGGTAACGAGCGCCAGCGCGGTCTCGCCATCTTCGGCGGTGATGACGCGAAACTTTTCCGCTTCCAGAAAGTGGGTGATCACTTCCAGATTGCGCGGCTCGTCATCTACCACTAAAACGGTGGCGGAAGGTGTTGGTTTGTCATCCATGCGCGGTATCATACTGGAGGTCAATTAATGCGCCAATGTTATAATAGTTTTTGTGTGGATTTGGTTAAGCCTTTACAGCGTTTCTGGCGCTGGCTATAATGCTTTTTGTCTTTGGGGAAGTGCTGGAATTGGCAGACAGGCATGACTTAGGATCATGTGTCGCAAGACGTGAGGGTTCAAGTCCCTCCTTCCCCACCTGACCAAACAGGCAGTCTATAGGACTGCTTTTCTTATCTTATACCAATATAAATCGGCTAGAGTCATTGCGTCCGGCGTGTTAGGGAGCAGTGACGCCCAAAGGATACCGCGTTGAAAATCGAAACCCTCCCTCAAGACAACCGCACGTTGCAACTCACCGTTGAGGTCGAAGACGAACGGGTGCAACCCGCGCTCCGCTCTGCCGCGCGCCGCATTTCAAAGAATGTGCGCCTGCCGGGGTTTCGCCCGGGCAAAGCGCCCTATGAGACCATTTTGCGGCATTATGGCGAAACGGCGCTCTACCAAGAAGCCTTAGAAGAACTCGGCCAAAAAGTGTATGCCGAGGCCTTAGAACAAGAGAAGATTGACGCGTACAGCACCGGCACATTAGATGATGTGCAATTCAAACCCATGGTGTTGAAGTTCACCGTACCGCTCAAGCCCGAAGTTAACTTGGGTGACTATCGTGCGTTACGCCTGCCGTTCACCCCACCCGCCGTCACGGATGAAGCCTTGCAAGATGCGCTGGAGCACATGCGCGAACATCAAGCGATTGTCGAACCAGTGGAACGCCCCGCGCAAATGGGCGATATGGTCGTGCTGGATGTGAAGGCTTATATCAACGAGGGCGAAAATCCCTCCGACTTTTTGCTGGGTGACAAGGACGTGCCGCTCACCCTAGAAGAAAACAGCGATTGGCCCATGCCCGGTTTCGCGCAACACGTGGTTGGCCTGGCGGCGGGCGCAGAGAAAAAATTTGACCTCGCCTTCCCTGAAGACTATTCCAACGATTCTTTGCGCGGCAAATTGTCGCACTTAGAAGTGACGTGCAAAGAAGTGAAGAGCCGCTCCGTCCCGGAGTGGACTGACGAACTGGCCAAAGAGTTGGGCGAATACGAGTCGCTGGCCGATATGCGCGAGAAGGTGCAGAAGGAACTGGAGCGCCAAGCGGGGCGCGAGGTGGAGCGTGAGTATTCGGACAAGGTCGTCGAGCAAGTGGTGGAACAAGCGCAGGTAACCTATCCGCCGATGATCTTAGAGCGTGAAATGGATTCGACGCTTCAAGAATTGGATGACCGACTTCGGATGCAACGCCTGACCTTAGACGATTACTTGAAGATCGAAAAGAAGACGCGCGAAGAATATCGGGAGACCATTCGCCCCACCGCCGAAAAGCGCCTCAAACGCACCTTGGTCTTAGGCGAGGTGATCAATCTGGAAAAACTGACGGTAGAAGGCGACGAGATCGAGCGCCAGATCAATTTGTACTTGCAGTCCTTTGGCAATAATGCCGCGCAAGTGCGCCAAGCGCTCTCCAGCGAGCAAGCCCGCGTTTCGATGGCAATGGATTTATTGATGAACAAAGCCGTCGAACGATTGTCGGCCTTGGCCAAGGGCGAGGAGATTCCGTTGCCCGCCGATGAAGAAAAACCGAGCGAACCAGCCGCTGAGGCCGCTCCCCAACCAACCGAAGCCGAACCGACACCCGCGTAATAACTGTCACTGCGAGCCGCGCCTTTTAGCGGCGAAGCGTTTTGTTTCAAAAGAGGAGATTGTCACAATGATTATGGACCCTACCGCCCTTGTCCCGATGGTGATTGAGACTTCGGGGCGCGGTGAACGCGCGTATGATATTTACTCGCTCTTACTCAAAGAGCGGATCGTCTTTCTCGGCACCCCGATCAACGATCAGATCGCCAACCTGATTGTCGCGCAGTTGCTCTATTTGAATCACGAAGACCCCAAGCGCGAGATTCAGATGTTTATCAACTCGCCAGGCGGCGTCATCCATGCCGGGTTGGCGATTTACGACACAATGCAAATGATCGAAGCGCCAGTCTCCACCTTTGCGGTAGGCGTGGCGGCGAGTTTCGGCACAATCTTACTCACGGCAGGCGCGCAAGGCAAACGCTATGCCTTGCCCAATGCCACCATCCATCTGCATCAACCGCTGGGTGGCGCGGAAGGCCAAGCCTCCGATATTGAAATTGCGGCGCGCGAAATCCTCCGCAAGCGCGATTTGCTCAACGGCATCCTCAAGCGGCATACCAAGATGACGGATGAGCTCATCACGAAATACACCGACCGCGACTTTTATATGACGCCCGAAATGGCGGTAGACCTCGGCGTGATTGATGAAGTGGCGCAACCGATGCACCGGATGATCGCCAGCGGGAATGGGAAGAAGGGCTAATTCACTTGACTGTGTAGCCGGAATAATAGCCGGGCGACTCGTATACGAGTCGCCCGGTTTTTGTTTAAGACCCTCAATGGGGGATAGCACCTAGCATTTTTAGGATCGAGTTCAAGGTCTCGTTTCACCAACTTGCCCACGGCAACCACACGTCCCAATACGGTTGGAAGAGGGCGGTGTAGGTGGTTGTGATCGGAGAGGTGCTGATCCGATGTGTCGTGGCTCCCTGGTCTGACCATTGCTCAAAGACCCACCGTGGCTCCCCCCTCTTTTGTTCGGGCGCGGCGATCTCAAATTCATACCCCTCCCAAGAAGTTAACGTATGTGGTGTTGTAATCAAATCGCTGTTGATTAATAAATTCAAATCAAGTGGTTGGGTCGTAAAGGTCAGTGGCATGCGGCTGGGTTCAAGAGTCTGGGTGACGGTGCGTGCCAAGCCCCACGCATCCGTGGCCGTCAGTTGTAAGACCAAATGACTCAACGCGGTGGCGCGGAAATCTTCGGGGGGCGGGGGGAGGAAAGTGAGGGAATAGCCAGACGTGATGGCGATGAGCGGATGCGAGTGCGCGTTGCCGGAGTTGACCTCATCTATATGGCGCAGAAAAATTTGCCAAGTGAGCGCCGAGCCTGCCAGCGCACCCTCGTCTGTGTCCAAGGCCTCACCCGATAATTGGAGTGGCTGCCCGATGACAAAGCGAGTCGTGGTGAGCGGGGTGAGGATGCGCGGCGCGGGTGGAAAATTGCCGACATCCAATCGGAGTTGGGCTGGCTCAGAAAGGGCGTCTAATTCGTCACGTATGGTGAGGGTGGCCGTGTAGACGCCCGCCATCGAATACATGTGCGTCAGAGTCACTGAGTTGGTTGTGGTCAAAATTTCTCCATCGCCCAAATCCCAATCGAAGGTCATCGGCTTATTCTCTGGATCGAAACTGCCCTCCGCTGTGAGCGTCACCGTCAGTGGGGTATTTCCATAAGCCGTGTCCACCGCGAGCCGCGCGCTGGGCGGTTGATTCGACCAACCAGTATAGACAATCCGCTTGACTTGGCCGAGGAGCGTCCCGTAATAGAGCGCTTGTGTGTCGCTATAGGGGCCAAAGGCCATCGTCGTAATGCCCACTGCGTCGGTGTAAAACGCAGTCGCGGTGAAGCCCGTGTCGGTGGGCGTGAGTTTAAAAATGGTGGCGCAGACAAAATCACCAAATAGATAGAGATTATCGTAGCCTGTCGGCCATACACCGGATGGCACGAAAGCGCTGGCCGTGGCCGCCGCACAGCCGGTGTTGTGGTTGTAATCGTAAATGGGGTCAGTCAGCCCCGGTGCTGGAGGCGGGCAATTGGTGGAGGAAGCAGTGATGCAATGCCCTTCACGTAAATTCCAGCCATAATCAGCGCCAAGTTGCCCCAGGCTGATCTCCTCCCAAGTGTCTTGCCCGACATCGTTGATGTAAAACTCGCTGGTATTAGGCTTAAACGAAAATTGATAAGGCTGGCGCAGGCCGTGCGCGAAGATTTCTTGGCAAGGCCCACTACCAGTTGGAAAGCCGGCCGGGTCGCCACAGCGCCGCGCGGTGGGCTCACTCGCATAGGGGTTATCAGCCGGGATGCGTCCATCGGGATAAATCCGTAACATTTTTCCGGCCAGTTGATCGAGGTAACGTGAGTTATCGTTGCGGTTGTAGCAATCGGTGGCGCTGGCGATCTTACATCCCCCGTCACCCGCGCTGATGTAGAGTAAGCCATTGGGGTCGAACTGCAAGCCGCCCGCATTGTGGGTGCCGTTGACTGAGGGAATGTTATCTACCAACACCGTTTCGGTAGTGGTTTGGATTATGCCAGAAGCAGGTAAGATAAACCGCGAGACGCGATTGACCGGATCGGTAGGTGAGCTATGTGAGCATTCACCGGAGTTAGGCGCGTTGAACTTATTAAACGTGTAATAGAGGTAAATGTAGCGATTGGTTGAAAAATTTGGATCCACGGCCACCCCTAACAAGCCGCGATGAAAGTCATTACAGATCACCTGGTTGAGATTAAGCACCTGGGTTAAGGTAGGGGACGGCTTTGGGCGATATAGACGCAAACTGCCCGGTTGACTGGCGACCAGTAAATTACCATCGGGCAAGAAGGCTAAGGCCGTTGGCGAAAAAATATTGAAGAGAGTGGTCTCGACAAAACCGGGCGGCAGGCCTACCGCTAACGGCGCGGCTTGGGTGGTCGGGATAGGTGACGCGCTTGCAAGGAAGGCGAGGCAAATGAGGAAGCAGTAACGCTTTAGCATCAACGTACTTCAACCACGAGCACGCCACAGCTAACGCCTGCGGGCGTTGCCTGAGCCACAATGTGCTGGAGCAAGGCGGTAGCAAGTTTATCAGCGTTGAAGTAATCGCGCAGATGAATGAAGCGCGCGACAGTGGGGCTATCGGTGAAGTGGCGCGCCCCAGAAGAAACGGCGATGTAAGTGTCGCCGGCCTCGCAGGCCAACACGTCCGTTTCGGCCGGAGGCAATTTTACTGTGCCATCCGCGAGGCGGAAATAATGCCAGCCCGTTTGTGCCCACGCGCGGAGGGTGAGCGCCGTAGCGTCGAGGTGTAGATAAAACTCAGCTTCCCGCGCGGCGGTGGGGGCAGAAAGTTTAAAAAGGTTTTCGGGTAGCGTAAGCGCGTTGGGGTAGATGTGTTGTGCGATAGAGAAGGCAGGCATCATTTTCAGTATACTATACGGAGCCTATCCAGAACGCTGGCTCTATGGTAATATGTCGCCCGGCTACGGACTAACCCCCGTAGACTATTCATGTCGTCCCGACCACATCGGGCGTGCGCCTCTGGCCAGGCGTACCGCTGCGGGTTGACGGACGGCTTAGACTAACGCACAAGGAGTATCCTCAATGGCCGCAATTTCAATGAAAGCCCTGCTCGAAACCGGCGTTCATTTTGGGCATCGCACGCGCAAGTGGGATCCCAAGATGAAACCCTACATCTTCACCGAACGCAACGGCATCCACATTATTGACTTGCAACAAACGGTCACCTCGCTCGACCACGCGTACAATCTCGTGCGCGACGTGGCGGCGGCCGGTGGCTTTTTGTTGTTGGTAGGCACCAAACGCCAAGCACAAGAAGCCATTCAAAAAGAAGCCGAACGGTGCGTGATGCCCTACATCAACCAACGCTGGTTGGGTGGGACGTTGACCAACTGGAAGACGATTAAAGACCGCATCAATGAGTTGAAGCGCCTCGAAAAAGCGCGTGACACCGGCGAGTTTGATCGGCTGACCAAGAAGGAAGGCCTCATCCTCGGTCGCAAGATCTTGAAACTCCAAGACCGCTTGGGCGGCATCCGCGACCTGAACAAATTGCCCGACCTGCTGTTTATTGTGGATGTGCGCACCGAAGCGACCGCCGTCAAAGAAGCCAACGCACTAAAGATCCCCGTGATCGCATTGGTGGACACGAACTGCGATCCGAGTGGCGTGGATTATGTGATCCCCTCCAACGATGACGCCATCCGCGCCATCAAACTGCTCACCGCGCGCATGGCAGATGCTGTGCTAGAAGGTACGGCGATGCGGAAGGATGTCCCCAGCAAGCCCAAGAGCGCTGATGATGGTTACGGCGAAGCCGAGATGAACGATGACGATTTGCTCGGCCCCTCCATCCGCGCCAAGATGAAGGCGGGCGTGCAATTTAGCGAAGCCGCCAACAGCGAAGCCACTAACACCGACGCCACCACCACCGAAGCGGCAGCAACAAGCGAGGCCGAATAGACTATGGAAATTTCTGCGACTCAAGTTAAAGAATTGCGCGAAGCCACCGGGGCTGGCGTGCTAGATTGTCGCAAGGCGCTGATGGAAAACAACGGCGATTTTGACAAGGCCGTCGCGTTTTTGCGCGAAAAGGGTTTGGCCGCGGCGGCCAAGAAGGCCGGGCGCGAGGCCAAAGATGGCATCGTCGAGTTGTATAGTCACGGTGGGGGGCGCGTCGGCGTGATGGTCGAAGTCAACTGCGAAACCGATTTCGTAGCGCGTACCGAACAATTCCGCAACTTCGCGCACGACCTCGCGTTGCAAGTGGCCGCTTCCAACCCGCGCTTCTTCGATGTGACCGATGTGCCCGCTGACATACTGGAAAGTGAGCGCGCCATTGCGCGCAACCGCGCCTTGCAAGAAGGCAAGCCGGAAAAAGTGGTGGACAAAATCGTGGATGGCCGGATCGAAAAGTTCTACCAAGAAGTCTGCCTGCTGAAGCAACCCTTCATCAAAGACGAAGGCGTCACCATCGCCGACTTACTTAAAACAACCATCGCCGCCATCGGCGAAAATATCATCATTCGGCGCTTTGCCCGCTGGGAGTTGGGCGAGGCGGCCTCCTAAGCGCAACACTCAAACGGGTGGCTGTCAGTGACAGTCACCCGTTTTTTGTGTCACAGGAGTCTTTATGGCCTCTCCAAAATATCGTCGCATCTTGCTTAAACTCGGGGGCGAAGCCTTGGCCGGTGAGGGCGGGCACGGCATTGTGCCCGAACATGCCGAGTTTTTAGCGTCAAAGATTTACCAAGTGCGTGAGCTTGGGGTGGAAGTGGCGCTGGTGATTGGGGGCGGCAATTTGTGGCGCGGGCGGGAGGGCATTCAACACGGCATGGAACGCGCCACTGCCGACTATATTGGCATGATCGGCACGGTGATGAACGCGCTGGCCTTGCAAGATGCGCTGGAGCGCAAAGGTGTGGTCACGCGCGCGCTAAGCGCCCTCGAAATGCGCGCCGTCGCTGAGCCCTACATCCGCCGCCGCGCCATCCGCCATTTGGAAAAAGGGCGCGTGGTGATCTTTGCGGGTGGGACGGGCAACCCCTTCTTCACCACCGACACCGCCGCCGCTTTGCGCGCAGTGGAAATTGATGCGGATATTGTGGTGAAGGCGACCAAAGTGGATGGGGTGTACGACTCTGACCCCAAGAAAAACCCCAACGCGGTTAAGTTCGCGCGGGTTTCATATATGGACGCCCTCAACCGCGAACTACAAGTCTTAGACAGTACCGCCATCAGTTTGTGCAAAGATAACAACCTGCCGATCCTGGTACTCAATCTTTGGCATGAGAACGATCTGAATCGCGCAATGTTAGGCGATGAGACGATTGGGACACTGATTGAGCGGTGAACGTTTATAGAGTAGTTCAGGCTAGAGCTTTGCCTAAGAGCCAATTTCTAAATTTCTCAAACCCCTCGCATCAGGGGTGTAACGGCGCTACGCCCCTGGCCAACGCTTGAAACAAATGCTTTGCGGAAAATTCAAAGTAAGTGATAATCAGTACCTCATGGAACGGGACTTATCTATTGCGCCGCTTGCTGATTGATCGGGAGCAGTTGGATGCACGGTGTTGACTAGCTGTACGAGCGGCTGATAATTGAAAACGCCGAGAAATTGGCTTATCGTTTCCCACCTAACACTAAACCGTAGCGATGTAAGGAACCCCTCATGGTCAAAGACGCCCTCCAAGATGCTGAACACCGTATGAAAAGCGCGATCCATGCGCTGGAAGAAAGCCTCGCTAGCGTGCGCACGGGGCGCGCATCGCCCGCGCTGGTGGAACGCTTGCACGTAGAGTATTACGGCACGCCCACACCTTTGCAACAACTCGCCACCATCTCGGCGCCCGAACCGCGCATGTTAACCATCAAGCCCTTTGATCCTGCCTCACTCAAAGATATTGAGCGCGCGATCCTGGCTTCAGATTTGGGCTTGACGCCCAACAACGATGGCAAGTTCATCCGCTTGGGCGTCCCGCCCCTCACTGAAGAGCGTCGCCGCGATCTGATCAAAGTGGTGCATCATCGGCTGGAAGAAGCGCGGGTGGCAGTGCGCAACATCCGGCGTGGCACCCATGACGACTTGCGCGAGTTTGAAAAAGAAAAATTGATCTCCGAAGACGACCTGAAACGCGGCGAGACAGATTTGCAAAAACTGACCGACAAATATGTGGCGCAAGTGGAAGAACACGGTCAGCGCAAAGAAGCCGAGATCAAAGAAATTTAGCGCGCCGCATGTCATCCGATAACTCACTCGACAAAATCCCGACCCACATCGCCATCATCATGGATGGCAATGGGCGTTGGGCCATCGCCCGGGGTCTGCCGCGGCTCGCGGGGCATCGCGCGGGCGTCGAAAACCTGCGGCGCATTATCACCGCCTGCGTGGAATTTGGCGTCCGCTACCTCACCATCTACGCTTTCTCCACCGAAAACTGGGGCCGCCCGCCCGAAGAAGTGCGCGGCCTAATGTTTATCCTCGATGAAGTGCTCGACAAAGAACTCACCGAGCTCCACAAGCAAGGCGTGCAACTGCATCACATCGGCCAGCTCGAAGGCTTGGCGACGTCTACACAGAAAAAAGTCTTGCAAGCCATTGAACTGACACAACATAATCAAAAGCTCGTCCTCAACGTGGCCTTTAACTATGGCGGGCGGGACGAGATCATCCGTGCCGTGCGCCAAATGCTCGCCGACGAATTGACGCCCGCCCAAGTGGATGAGAGCGCCATCAGTCGCTATATGTACACGGCGGGTCAGCCTGACCCCGACATCATCATCCGCACAGCGGGCGAACTGCGCGTGTCCAACTTTTTGTTGTGGCAATGCGCCTATTCTGAATACTACGCCGCCGAGGTGTTTTGGCCGGACTTTGATAAAGAGCAATTGCGGCTGGCCTTAGAACACTATGCCTCGCGCGAACGGCGCTTTGGGCTGACTTCGGCGCAAGTCGAGCCGGGCAAGACCAAGACCACTTAACCCCTTACCCCTGCCCAATGCTGAGTGATCGCCTCGCCGTTTCCATCCTGCTGATCCCGGTTGCAATGTGGGTCGTGGTTTTGGGCGGGCTGGTCTATCTCGGCACGATGGTGGCCCTGATGATCGCGGCGGTGTTTGAGTACGACCGGTTGTTTCGCGCTGGTGGCTGTCGGCCAGCGTTGCCGGTGTTGGTGACGGGCGTGGCCCTCTTCGTCGCTGCGGCCTACTTCCCTCTGCTCAATTCAGCCCAAGTGTTAGTGCCGTTCGCGGTCTTGGCCGCGCTCACTTGGCATCTGATAGATTACGAACGTGGTGCGCCCGCTTCGGGGACTGATTTTGTCGTGACGCTGGGGGGGATCATCTATTTAGGGGGTTTGGGCAGTTATTTCGTTGCGCTCCGCAACGTGCCCGATGGGTTGTGGTGGTTCATCGCCACGCTCAGCGCCGTGTGGATCGTAGATAGTGGCGCGTATGTGGCTGGACGCACCTGGGGCCGACATAAGTTTTCGCCCCGCCTCAGCCCGAAGAAAACTTGGGAAGGCTATGTGGGAGGCATCGTGACGGGCCTCTTCTTCAGCGGCCTGCTTTCAGTCGCTTGGCAGTTTGGCGCTGGCCCGACGAGTCTGTTCACTTGGCAAAAGGGCGCTGTGTTAGGCGGGATCATCGGCGTGGTCAGCCCAGTGGGCGATTTGGGCGTGTCTATGATCAAACGCCAAGTCGGGCTGAAAGACGCAGGGGATGTGATGCCCGGTCATGGAGGCGTGTTAGACCGCATTGACTCGTGGTTGGTGGCGGTCACGCTGGGCTATTATTTTGCGCTGTGGTTGGGCGCACTCTAAACGATGTGCATAGAGAGGAGTATTATCGGACGGCACTCTATCACCCTGATCCCATCGAGGGCGGGCCAGGGGAAACTTCATCCTTCTTTAAACTGACAGGTAACTACAATGGCACTTAATGAACAGAATCTACGGGTTGGGGTCTATGTGGATGTGGCGAACATCGCGCGCAATGGTGGCTATGGAATGCAATATGATGTGTTGCGCGAGTTCGCTGGGCGCGGTAGCGCGACCCCGGTCCGGCTGAATGCGTATGTGGCCTACGATGCCGAACGTGCGCGCGAAGACCTGGTCTATCGCGATGCACAGCGGAGCTTTCACGATGTCTTGCGGGAGCAAGGGTACAAAGTGATCGCCAAGACTGTGCGCTGGTATAACGATGAGCGCGGCTTTCGCATCGGCAAGGCCAACGCCGATTTAAACTTAGCGGTGGATGCGATCTTGCAGTCGGCGAATATGGATCGCGTGTTGTTGGCGACGGGCGATGGTGATTTTGTGCAAGTGGTCAATGCTTTGCAAAATCGCGGCCTGCGCGTGGAAGTCGTCGCGTTTGATAACGTTTCATCTGAATTGCGGCGCGAAGCCGATATGTTTATGTCCGGCTATCTCATCCCCGGCCTCTTGCCTACGGCGGGCGAACATCGCAATGCACGCTGGGGTGAGGTGGATGCACGCGCGCGTGGCACATGTTACTACTACAATTCCACCAAGGGCTTTGGCTTTTTCCGGTTTCTGAAAAACATCGCCGCCGATCTGTGGGATGTGGACTCGCGCAAACCCGGCTCGCCGTATCGCGCCGCATTTTTCCATGTCTCAGAATTGCCGCTCAACTTTATGCCGGATAATTTGCCGAGCCGGGACATCATTTTTGAATTTGATCTCATCAAGTCCAATCGGCCTTCCCTAGAAGGCGATCAGGGCGGCTTACAAGCGATCAACATTCAAGCCGTTCGAAGTTCGGGCGATGGCGGCCCGCCTAGTAGCCGCTACACGGCCGCCCCGTCCGCCGAGCGGCTCACACCCGTTTCGCCGCCCAGCGCCAATGTCGCGCCACGCCCCGGCTTCGATCCGCGTGCGCCAGAAGAATTGCCGGGCGAGGGGAGCTAAATTACAACGATACAGTTCACCTAACCCCATCCTTATTCCGTCGTTTATCTTTGTCGCCTGCTTAGACACAGCCTTTCTCGGAGGACATAATGACCACACCCACAGATGAAAAACCTGAACGAAATCTAGCGTTGGAACTCGTGCGCGTGACCGAGGCGGCGGCCCTGGCGGCTGGGCGCTTCATGGGGCGCGGCGACAAA
>Ga0315912_10001258_pt1 | contig 32551 bp, 28 predicted proteins | sample VfabasoilMG_FD_204469 | JGI IMG/M metagenome (GOLD analysis project Ga0315912, IMG submission 204469) | Garden soil microbial communities collected in Santa Monica, California, United States - V. faba soil | ecosystem: Environmental > Terrestrial > Soil > Garden | place: USA: California...
GTTGCTGTCCTCCACGCGCAGGCGGCGTTCCGAATACACCACGCCGCGTTCGCTTTCGATGACCTTGGGATCGAACGCCAGGTTGGCGAGGCGGTCGGATTCCAGGTCGAACACCAGCTCGAGCGCAGTGCGCGGAATCCAGTCCTGGTAGACCGTCACGTTGTCGCTGGTATAGGCATTGTTGGCGCCGCCCTGCGCTTCCATGATCCGGTCGAACTCGCCTGGCTGGCGCTTGCTCGTGCCGTTGAACATCATGTGTTCGAAGAAATGCGCCAGCCCGGTGATGCCGGGAACCTCGTTGCGGCTGCCGACCCGCACCCAGTTGTAGATGGCCACGTTGGGGATGTCGCGGTCGGGCCAGACGATGATCTTCATGCCATTCGACAGGGTCATCGCGCGCACCTGGTCGGCACCCGGAACCTGGGTGGCTGCGATGGGCTTGGTTGCCGCCGCGGCAGTCGCGGCCGCCGCGAGCATGAACACAAAGCATGAGAACGCGCGGCTGCGCGGCAGTCTGGGCATGCGACACCTCTGAACGAGAGTGCGCAACTTTACTCGGTACGGCTGGGGAAAAGAAAAGCGCCGCGTACGGGGGAAGTCGTGCGCGGCGCCAAGAAGCGAACACCGGGGAAGAGTTGTTCGCAGTTCTTTTTGAGGAGAGCTAGGAGCGCTACCTCGAAACCTTGACGGTGGAGATCGCCGCGAGCTGCGCCCGGGCCAGTCGTGCGTCGATGGGCGTGAACATCACGCTGCCACCACGACGACGCCGGACCAGCATTCCCGCCATCGCCGGCCGCGAACTCGCGACACCCTGGGCGTGGGGAAGAATCAGCGTCACTGTCGATCTCGCCATCACGGGACTGGATAAAGCAACGCACGTGCCAGCGTCGCTAACCCAGATAAATCAGTGACTTGTGGTAACGGCGGCCGGACTGGATTCCGGCGATGTGACGCCCAGCGTCAGTTAGTGACGCTTGCGGCGCCGGCACGCCAGAAGCTGCCGTCGTTTAGTTAAGGCGGCAGGACCGGAACGCAGGGCTTGTTCGCCACCTTGAGCCCGCCGCAGATGGCGCGGGCCTGGGCTTCATCGCGGACCTCGGCCTGCAGCCGATAGATGGTCTTGCCCGCGGACTCGCCGACTACCACGCGGGGCTCGAGTCCATCGAGAGTGCCGGGTGCATCCGCCTTCAACTTGTTCCACTCGGCATTGGCGCGTTCCGCGGAGGAAAACGCGCCGAGCTGCACGCCATAACTGGATCCGGCCGCGGCGCCGGCAAGTGGCGGCGGTGCGACGCCCGGAACCGCGGCACCTTCGCCGGGTGCAGCCGGCGTGGCCGCCGCGCCGGGAACGGAAGCGGCGCCGCTACCGGATGCGGAGAAGTTGTCGATGCGCACCTGCGCCTCGCGGGCCCACTTCCCGGCCGGGTATTGCGCGATGAATTGCTCGTACGCCTCCCGCGTATCGGCTTCCGCGGCGATCCGCCAATCCTTTTCCTCGGCAAGTTGTGAAAGCCGCTCGCGGGCCGTGGCGACCAGCGTGCTATCGGGATGCTCGGAAATGAACTGTTCATAGGATTCGGCGGTGTCGGCCGCCTGCGCCGAACGCCAATCACTCTTCTCCCGGCTGCAGCCGGCCAGTGCCAGCAGCGAGACTGCGAACAGCGTCACGAGGGCGCGGGTGTTCATGGGATTATTGTAATGATCTGTTGCCTGCGCCTGAAGCTTGGGAGTGACCAATGCCGGAAGAACCGAAACGCCGACTCTCCGACCGCCTGGGATTGTCGCCCACCGTCATCGCGGAGAGCACCACGGTCGTCGGTGACGTGGTGACCCAGGGGCCCCTCATGGTCTCCGGCCAGGTCCAGGGCAATGGCCGTATCGGCGGCACACTCTCGGTCAGCAAGTCGGCGCACTGGGAAGGCGACATCAGCGCCCGGCAAGCCGTCCTCGCCGGAAAGATCACCGGCAAGATCGTCATCGAAGACAAACTGGAGATCAGCGCCAGCGCCGTGATCAAGGGCGAGATCGTCGCCAGGATCCTGGCCATCGCCAACGGGGCGCGCATCGAAGGCGCGGTCACCGTCACCAGCGGCAAGGCCATCGTCAAGTTCGACGAGAAGCGTACCGAGCCCGACGCCGCCTAGTTGCAGCTGGTCAGGCCGTTGATCCAGCTGGTGATCAGCTGCACGCCCGCCGCGTCGATCGTGTGTTTGGCCAGCGGCGGCATCGCGTTGGCGCCCGTCAGGTTGATACGCGCCAGTACCACCGAGCGCGCGGCCGAACCCGGCGCAATCAGGCGCGCGTTCGTGATGCCCAGGTCACCCAGCGTCGGCGTCACGTCGCAGGTCATGGTCTGGTTGAGCGCCGTGGTGTAACGCAGGTCGATGTCCGAGGGCGCGGTGCTGCCGGGCCTGTGACAGTGGCTGCAATTCGTATGTAGATAGGCACGCGCGCGGCTGCCGAGCGCCGCGGTCCCGGCGGGATCCGGGATCACCGGCAATTGCGCAGGCGGCTGGGTCAGCGCCGGCGTCAGCGTGTCGATGGTGTTCAGTGTCGACAACTGGTTCGCGGTGCGCCCGGTGCTGGTGTACAGCAGGTTGCCGTTGAGCTGGCCGATCTCCAGGCCGAGGGACCGGCCCGCCGCCTGCGTGTGACACTGCAGGCACTGCGCTTCGCTCGGAAAGTCCCAGGTCTGTCCGCCGACCTGCACCGACTTGCCGCCGATCACGCGCGTGGCATCGGTCTGCTGGGCATTCCATTCATACGTGTACCCCGCCCAGCTGCCGTCGTTGTGCCGCATGAACAGGCGCGTCTCGACCAGGTTTCCGCCCAGCGTGAAGTTCTTCACCAGCACGCTGCCATTCGGAAAGTCGAAATCATTTTCGTTGTTGACCGTGATGCGTTGGCCATTGGGCAGCGCCAGCCAGCGGGTCTTGGTGGCGCCATCGGACCAGAACGGCGCATTCGGCGCATAGGGGATCAGTCCGCCCGCCGGCTGCTGCGCGTTGCCGGCGTTTACGCAGCCCGTGGCCGAAAGCTGCGTCGGGATCACCCGGCCTCCGCCGGCCGCGCCCGCGACGATCCGATGGATGGTTCCGCCGAGATGGACGATGTACAGCTCGCCGTCGGTGTCCTGCGCGAACGATGCGATCTGCAGGCCGGTGGCCAGCGCGCCCGAGCTCGCCGTCAGGGTCAGTGTCGGCGGCGTATCGCGCGGAATGCTCCACAGGTTGCCGCTGGCGAAATCACCGAACACGTAGCGGCCCTGCAATGTGCTCACGGCGCTGCCGCGATACACGAATCCGCCGGTGGTCGACTGGCCGAGCGAACGTCCGTATTGCGCGATGGGCGCGATGGCATTCGAGGCGTTCGGGCCGCAGGTGCCGTTGTAGTTGTTCGTGCCTTCGAAGCAACGCCAGCCGTAATTTCCGCCGCGCGTGATGCGGTCGACTTCCTCGAGCGCGCCCTGGCCCACGTCGTTGAGCCACAGGTCGCCATTGCTGCGGTCGAAGCTCCAGCGCCAGGGATTGCGCAGGCCGAAGGCATAGATCTCGGGGCAGTTCGCGGTGCCCGTGCCGTTGACGTTGCAACGCGCATTGGCCGCGTACGGGTTGTCGGCGGGAATTCCGTACGGCGTCGTGCCGGTGAAAGGTGCGACGTCGATGCGCAGCATCTTGCCCAGCAGCGTGGTCAGCAGCTGGCCATTGCCGATGCTGCCGTGGCCGTCGCCGGCGCCGCCACCGTCGCCAATGCCGATGTACAGGAATCCGTCCGGACCGAAGGCGATGTTGCCGCCGTTGTGATTGCTCTCCGGATCGTCGACGTTCATCAGCTCCAGCTCGCTGGACAGCGCCAGCGTCTGGCCATTGTCGAGCGTGCGGAATTCGGACACGCGATCCACCAGGCCGAGGCCCGGCTCGGTGCCCGTATAAAAGAGGTACACGCGCGGATTGGCCGGGTAGTTCGGATGGAAGGCCATGCCGAGCAGGCCGCGTTCGTCGTTGGCGCTGTTCGGATCGGAGTTCAGCAACGACGAGATATTGATGAACTCGCGGCTGGTCGCGACATTCGCCGTGTTGTCGAATACGCGCACCGAACCGGTCTTCTGCACGACATACCAGCGCGCGGCGTTGCCGGGCTCCTGCAGCATCGCGATGGGCTGCGTGAAATTCGGCAGGTTCGGAAACACCCGCTGCACCGCCAGCGGCACGCTGGTGGGCGGCGCGTCACCCGCGAGGCAGGTGGTGTTCGACGGACGGGAATCGAGCCCGGAGGTCGGAGGATTCTGCGCGCTGCTCGTGGTGGCGCTGGCGGCGGTCGAGCCCGCGGACTCGTTGGCGGGCGTCGCGGCATCGAAGGCGCGCACCGTGTATGTGTAGGTGGTGGCGGCGGTGAGGTTCGTGTCCGAATAGTTCGTGGCGGTCACCGTCGCGATGGCCGTCGCGCCGGCGTCGCGGAACACGCGGTAACCGGCCACACCGGTGCCGCTGTCGGTCGATGCCGTCCAGCTGAGATTGATCTGCGAAGCCGATTGCGCCGTCGCGGTCAGGGCCTGGGGAACGGTCGGCGGCGTGGTGTCCGCGGGTGGCGGCGCCGGCGGAGGCGCGGGCGGCGTACCGCCATCACTCCCACCACCACAGCCCGCGAGCAGCAGCAGCAATGCCTGGCAGGACAGTCCGGCCGCGATACGGGGCACAGTCATATCAGGCCTGGGCGCATTGGGAGACCTCCGCAACGGCGGTCCCGGGGGGCCGCCTGGTTGTTAGAAGCTCAACACAGCCTCGGACGCCTGCCTAGCTGTCCGGGTTCCGCGACAGCAATTTGACCGCCTGGAGATCGATCCAGTTGCTGTCGCCCAGCGACTCGATGAAGCCGCAGTGCCCGCCGTGCCGCGTCGTGACGATGTCGAGCTGCGGGACGCGGGCGAGTCGCACCAGGTCCCCGGCGGCGATGATGGGATCGTCTAGCGCGGTGAACACAGTGGCGCGCGCCCCCAGCGTCGTCAGACGGCTTCCCGTGATGGCGTAGCCGGCGAGGTAGTCCTGCATCGTCGGGAACTCGGTGTGGCTCAGCACCAGCTGGCGAGTCATCTCGCGCAGATTGCGTACGCGCAGCAGCTCTTCGAAATTGTAGTGGTCCGGCCAGGCCAGCTGCTTCTTCACCAGCGAACGGGACCACTTGCGCACGAAGTAGCTGTGATAGACGGCGAGACCCTGTTCGAGGGTATCGAGAGTCGCGGCCGGATCGAGCACCGGCGAGATGGCGATGACCCGCTCGATCGGCAACTGTCGGCCGTCCGCGTGTGCGGCCACGCGCAGCATGAAATTGCCGCCGAGCGAGAAGCCGGCGAGCACCAGCGGCTTGCCCGGGAATTTCTGCGCGAGCGCCTGCACGGCGCCGACCACTTCGGGCAGGCGGCAGGAGTGGAACAACTCGCGGTTCAGGTGATGGGTCGCGCCGTGATCGCGCAGGTTGAGGCGCACGACTTCGAGGCCCTGATCGAAAAGGGTTTGAGACAGCGACAGCAGGTATTGTGAATCCGCGCTGCCTTCCCAGCCGTGCAGCAGCACGGCAACCTTTTCGCCCGGGTCGCGGCCGCGTCGCGCCTGGCTCGAATGGAAAGCCTGCAGCGTGACCTCGTGCCCGCAGTCGAGCAGCAGTTCCTCGCTGGCCGCGAGCAGGGGCGCGGCGCGGCGCACGATGCGCCCGCGCCGTACCGGAAGACTGGCCAGGATCGTCTGGAAGTGGGCGCTGCGCAGCCAGCGTCCGGGTTGAAAGCTGGTATCGAGTGGGAAGCCGTTCACTGCGCCTGGGCGGTGGGCACGACCACCGCGGAAACGCCTGGCGAAGTCGAGGGATGCGCGCTGGCGGGGGTCGCCGGTGCGCCGCTGGGCGCGGCGGGAACAGCCGCGGGACTGGCGGCCGCAGGCGCGGCGGCCGCCGGTGCCGGTCCGGCCGCGGCCGGTGCGGGCGCAATCGCTGCCGGCTCGGCAACAGTCGGCGCGGCGGTCAGATCATCGGCGGGCACCAGCCCGGCGGGAGCGGCAAGCGCCGCGTCGACGGGCGCCACTGCCGTTTCTGCCGCGGCCGGCGGGCTAACTACCGCGGGGCGGGCGCGCAGCGTCTCGACCTCGGCGTAGGACGCGGCGAGATCGGCGCGCAGCGCCGCGATTTCGCTGCCCTGCTGCCACCACATCCAGCCCAGGATGCCCGCGCCGGCAATCGCCAGCAGCGCCAGGCTCCAGCCGCTGATGGCCGCCCAGGGGCGGCGTTCCGGCACCAGCGTGGGCGTATCCACCTGCGGCACGGGGATCACCGGCACAAGAGCCGCGATGTCGCCGTGCAGGCGTTCGGTCTGCGAATCCAGCGCCGTGCTGATGAAGCTGCGCAACGCGGCGATTTCCTTCTGCAGCGGGCCATCGAGCGCCGCGCGGATCTCGAGTGACATCTGCGGCAGCAGCTGCGCGACGTCCGCATTCCCGGCCAGCCCCGCCGTACCGCCGGCATCCCCAGCCGGTTCGGCCGGCGACGAAACGACGATGGCCGACTCATTGGCCGGCAACAGGCCCGGAGACTGGGCCGTGCGCGCGAAGGTGATCTGTTCCTCACCGCGCCGGTCCTCGACCAGCCGCAGCTGGTACAGCATGCGGGTGACGTCGGCCTGCTTGATCTGCTTGGGCAACACGCCCTCCGCGCCGAGCGCGCGTGCCTGGCCGAGGTAGAGGTCGCCTTCCTGCGAGGTGTACATGAGGATGGGGATGGAAGACGTGCGCGGATTGTTCTTGATGGTCTGCACCGCCTGGAATCCATCCATGCCCGGCATCATGTGGTCCATGAAGATGACGTCGGGCTTGTTGCGCGCGAGATATTCGATCGCGGCCTCAGCCGACTCGGCCGCATCCACCGCGATTTCGTGGCGCTCGAGTATGCGTGACAGGAAGGCGCGCGCGGACCGCGAATCGTCCACGACCAAGGCTCGCTTGGCAGTCATCGAGGGTTCCCCTTCTTGATTTATGGAAAGTGTAGCGTCAACGCGTCGCGGTTGTGCGCGTTCTATCCGGCGAACCACAACTTTTTTTCCGGAGGGATTTGTGACACAGCAGGGATTCGTAAAATTCTTCGGCGTGGCGACCGCCGTGACGCTGCTGGCAGCGAGCGGCGCCGCAATCGCTCGCGACGGTCAGCGCCAGCGCGGTGCGAACGCGCCACGCGTGACGCAGCCGCACACGCGGACCACCGAACGTCAGCGCACCGAGACCGGGCATACACGTACCGACACCGTGACCCGCGCCGACGGCGCGAGTGCAACTCGCAACGCCACCGTGAGCAACGACAAGGAAGCCGGCACGCGCACGCGCAATGTCGACTACACCGGATTCGACGGCCGGCAGCGCAGCGTCGACAGCGTGAGCACCAGGACCGATGACGGTTTCACGCGCAGCACGACCGCAACAAATGCGCAGGGCGAAACCGCGACGCGCGATTTGACGGTGTCGCGCGACAAGGAAGCCGGCACCACCACGCGCGAAGCAAACTACACGACCTTCGACGGCCGCACGGGCTCGATGACGGATGTGATCCAGCGCACAGATGACGGATACACCCGCAATACGTCACGTACGCTGCCCGATGGCGAGACGCATACTCGAGACGTGGATGTTTCCTGCGATAAAGACGCACGCAGCTGCGTCAGGCAGGTCGAAGTGGATCAGCAGCCGTGAGAAAAAATATTTGAGCTGGTGATTGGGGGCCATGGCGCAAGCCACCCCCGTGAGAAAACTCCCTGGGTTGGGGAGCTGTATCAAGTGAGGCTAGGAGCTCTGCTCCAGATGTGACGGCGTCCCCAGCGGACGCCGTCCGTCTTTTCGGAGCGCGGCTTTCGCGCCCTCGCGCACCTTGTCATAAAACGCGACCAGCCGGCGCGCCATGGCCAGCGAGGCCCAGGACTCGGCGTGCGCAAGCAACTGGCGCCGGCGCGGGTCGTCCGGGCCGAGCGAGATCGCTTCAATCGCGGCCCTGGCGAATGCTTCCTCGTCTTCCGGCACCACGAACGCACCGCAGCCTTCGGTGAGTATCGAACGCGTGCCCAACTCTGCCGTGGAGACCACCGGCGTGCCCTGCGCCATGGCCTCGAGCAGCACCAATCCCTGCGTCTCGGTGCGCGAGGCGAAGACGAATGCATCGCCGGCCGCGTAACAATCGGGAAGCTCGGTGCTGCGATTCAGGTAACCGATGAAACGCACGTCGGCGGAGACACCCAGTTCGCGCGCCAGTTTCACCAGGTGTTCACGGGCCGGCCCTTCGCCCGCGATCACGAACAGCGCGTCGGGGCGCGCGGCCCGCAATCGCAGGAACATCCGCAGCAGGAAATCGATGTTCTTCTCGTACGCCACCCGCCCCACGTAGAGCAGCATGGGGCGATCGGCCGGCAGTCCGAAGCGCGCGCGAAAACGCGCGCCGTCGCCACGCACGTAACTCTCCGACGGCAGTCCCGTCGGCAGCACTTCGATGGGTGTTTGTACGCCGTACGCCAGCAGCGCATCGCGCATCGGCGCGCTGGGCGAAATCAGGGCGGCGACGTCATCGCATTGGGAGAGCGTGAAGCGTCGCGCGATGGCTCGCCCGATGCGCCGCGGGAGGATCGGCACGTAGTGGTGCAGGTAATCCTCGAAGAAGGTGTGATAGGTCGCGATGACCGGCAATCCATGCTCGCGTGCGAAACGCACCGCGGCGTAGTGCGCGATGAAGGGCGTATGGATGTGCACCAGGTCGACCCGTTGCGCGAGCCCGGCATTCAGTGCACGCCGCAGGGCTGCGCGGTGAAAACGCCGATCCTCGGGATCGAGCGGCACGCCGCCGGATGGCACCCGGATGATTCCGGTCTCGATGTCCGCCGGGGCGCCGGGATATTCCGGCGCGACCAGGGTGACTTCGACGCCTTCGCGCGCAAGGTCGTCGCGAAAGGTGCGGATCGAGGTGGAGACGCCGTTGACCCTGGGAAAGTAGACGTCGGAGACGAACAGTACCCGCATCGACTATGTCAGCGCGGCGCCGACGGAACCACTGATGACGCCCAGGAGAGCACCGACCAGGACGTCGGTCGGATAATGCAGTCCGAGCACCACCCGCGACGCCGCGATGGCGAGCGCCAGCGGCACCAGCGCCAGGGTCAGCTCCGGAAACGCCGCGCACGCCTGCCAGGTGAACGCCACCGCGTGCAGCGTATGTCCCGACGGGAAGCTGTAACGATCCAGCGGCGCCTGCGCCAGCGAGATTCCCGCGTGGCGGATGAACGGACGTTCGCGCACGAAGGTGCGCTTGAGGAATTTGTACAGCGCGAGATTGACCGCGCTGGTCGCGAGCATGATCAGCCCGACTCGCAGACCCTGGCCACCGTACATGAACGGCAGCGCGAGCATCAGCACGTACCAGATGACGCCGTCGCCGAGCCGGCTCGCAGCCTTGAAGAAGTAGCGCACCCACGCGTGTTCGACGCCCCGATTCAGGCGGCGGCACAACCGGTATTCGGCGTGGTCGAATCGAGCCAGCAGTGACCCATGCGTATCCATTGGTCACGAAGTTTCCGCCCCGGACAAGGCAGTAGCATTGCGGGCGCGTTAAGGATTTATTTCCAAGTGTCTGAATTTGCTCAGGCGGGGCCCGGGATTGAGTGTACTTCTTGTCCTACGAGAATCGCGTCACGGTTCCAGCGGCCCGCTGGCTACAATTCGCACGCATGACGGGGCCCGGATGACGCGACCTGACCACCCCACATGCGTGGGCATCGCCCTGCTGCTGCTGCAATTCGCCTCCGCGGCCCAGGCCATCGATTCCATCGTGCTGGAGGCGCGGGAAATCACCATCGCGGGAATTCCTGCCCGGGGCGCGAGCGCCCGCCTGGATCTGCTCTCCGATACCCGGACTCGCGTCACCCTGACCGCGCGCGAACTGCGGATCGCGGACCCGGTTGGAAGTTTTTCCGACGCCGCGCTGCTGTGTACCCAGCCGGTGATCGCCGAACCGCGTTTCGGCTGTGATGCCGGCAGCTTTCGCGCCCGCGGCGGTCCGACCGGCGCGCTCGACATGGCGGTACGCGCGGAATACCGCACCGATTCGGGCGTCACGACGTTCTCGGGAAAAGGCATGAAATTCGCCGGCACCACGGCAGCGTTCGACGGCCGCCTCGACGATCACGGCTGGCAGGTCAAGGGTGCGACCGGGCGCGGCAAGGTGTCCGAATTGCGCAAGTTCATGAAGCCCTGGTTCGAGCTGCCCGCCGACATCACGGGCGACGGCGAGGTGCAGATCGACGCCTCGCTGGCCGACGCCGGTTCGGGTCTGAACGCGGACATCACGGCGGCACTCAGCGGCGTCGACCTCACCAACGAGGCGAGCACCATCGTCACCGACAAGATGGCGGCGAAACTGCGCCTGCGCACGGCGCCGCTCGGCGCCGACATGCGGCTCGACATCGACCTGTCGGGCACCGGCGGCCAGGTGCTGGTGGACACCATCCTGCTGGATTTCGGCAAGAACCCGCTGGAATTCGCCAGCCGCGGCAAACTCGCCGGGGACGTGTGGACGGTCGATTCCTTGCAGATGAAGCAGTCCAGCCTGCTGGACTTGAGCGGCAGCGGAAGCGTGAATCTCGCGGGTGAAATGCCACTGGTCTCGGGCGACTTCACGCTGACCCGCGTGGAATTCCCGGCGGCATTCACCAGTTATGCGCAGATCATGCTCGCGGCCAGCATCCTCGGCGACGCCGTGACCCGCGGCACCCTGAGCGGCGAGCTCTCGGTCGTGGACAACGGCGTCACGGCCGTGCACGTGAAACCCAAAGACCTCGAATTGCGTGCGGCCAAGGGCAGCCTGTTCCTCGCGGGCATGAACGGCGAGATCTTCTGGTCACCCGCGGGCGGCGGCGACGCGCGCATCTCGAAACTGGGCTGGAGCTCGGGCGGCGCCTACGGCCTGTCCGGCGGCGCCGCCGAGATCGAGTTCGTCGCATACGGCGCGAATTTCGCGCTGACCCGGCCCGCCAAACTACCGGTGTTCGACGGTGCGATCGCCATCGACCACTTCGCGATGGGCAATCTCGGCGCGACGAACATGGAAGTCGCGTTCAAGGGCGCAGTCGAGCCCATCAGCATGCCGCTGCTGGCGAAGGCCTTCGGCTGGCCGGAATTTTCCGGCACCATCGCCGCGAGTGTGCCTGGTGTCACGCTCAAGAACGACGTGCTCACCTTCGATGGCAATCTGGAGTCGCAGGTTTTCGGCGGGCGCATCGTCGGCAGCAACATCCGGCTGCAGGATCCGCTCGGCAACTTTCCGCAGTTCTTCGCCGACGTGCGCGCCCGCGATCTCGACCTGGGCCTGATCACGCAGACCTTCGAGGTGGGCAGCATCACGGGCAAGCTCGAGGCCGATGTGCTCGGGCTGGAGTTGTTCGCCTGGTCGCCGCAGGCGTTCGACGCGCGGCTCGCGACTCCCGATGGCGACAAGTCGCGGCATCGCATCAGCGCCAAGGCGGTCAGCAGCCTGTCGAATGTCGGCGGCGGGGGCGGCGGCGTGGTGCAGGCGCTGCAGTCCGGCGTGCTGAAATTTTTCGACGAGTACGGCTACGACAAGCTGGGTATCCGCTGTCGCCTGCGCGGCGACGTGTGCGAGATGTCGGGTGTCGAGGTCGCGCCCACGGGCTACTACATCGTCAAGGGCTCCGGCATCCCGCGCATCGACATCATCGGCAACCAGGGCCGCGTGAACTGGAACCAGCTGATGTCTTCGATCCCGACGGATTTCGGCAGCGTAAAAGTGGAGTAGTGCGCGCTGTCCGGATGGACGCCGCGCGTGTTCGGGCCAATAATCGCCGCACATTTGACGTAAGGACGTGTTCAGGGCGCATTCATTGGCCGAGCCCGATCATGCCCGCGTCCGGGCTTGCGCTTGGAATCAAGGAGTCAACAAATGCGTCGCGTATTGCCGCTGAAAATTGCGCTGCTGAGTCTCGTGTTCGCAGCCTGCGTCACGATCAACGTGTACTTTCCGGCCGCCGCGGCCGACAAGGCCGCGGACCAGTTCATCAACGACGTCACGGGCGGGTCGAAGGGCAGCGGCACCACGCCGCCGCAGTCGAACCTGGTGCCGGCGCCCGGCGCGGAAGCGCACAACGTGCTGCTGGTCGCGCTGGGCAATGTGCTGAACGCGGTCGTGCCGGCTGCGCATGCGCAGGATGCCGAGGCCGCACTGAATGTGAATACACCGGCCGTGAGCCGCATCAAACAGTCGATGGCGGCGCGTTTCGGCGACCTCGAAAAATTCTTCGCGAGTGGCGCCGTCGGCCTGACGAAGGACGGCATGATCGACGTGCGTGATCTCAACGCGGTCGCCCTGCCCGACCGCGCGACCGTCAAGCGACTGGTCGCGGAGGACAACGCCGATCGTGCGCAGCTGTACGCCGAGATCGCCAAGGCCAGCAACCATCCGGAGTGGGAAGGCGACATCAAGAAGAGCTTCGCGCGCCGCTGGGTGGCGACCGGTGCGAAGGCTGGCTGGTACTACCAGGACGACAGCGGCGCCTGGAAACAGAAGTAAGGCTGCCGTTCGACGATCCCGGGGCCCGGTTCGCCATGCGAATCGGGCCCCGTCGTTTGTGATGCGGCGACTGCGGCTTGTTGCTCAGTTTTCGCGAATCGAACGGCGTATATCCTCGGCTTCCAGGAGGTCACATGACTGCGACTAGAGTTTTCCGATCGGGACTGGCGGCACTCGCCTGCGCCGCGTCGCTGGCGGGCTGCGGCCTTGCGGAACTTGGCGCTGGCGCGGCGGCCGACGGCACCGCGGCCGCGGAGGAAGCCAAGCAGGCGAAGGAAATGGAAGCCAGGATCCAGAAGCAGGTCGACGACGCCAACAAGGCCGCGCGCGACGCGCGTGACGCCGCCGAAGCGGCCAGCCAGTAGCTATTCGCGCATGCCGGTGCCGCGGTTCATGAACCAGACCGCGACGCCGAACAGCAGCAGCGCGGAGACCAGCATGATGGCGAATGCCACCAGCACGTTGACGTCGCTGGTGCCGAGGAATCCGTAACGAAAGGCATTCACCATGTGCAGGATGGGATTGGCGTACGACACCTGCCGCGCCCATTCCGGCAGCAGTGAAATCGAATAGAAGACGCCGCCGAAATAGGTGAGCGGCGTCAGCACGAAGGTGGGAATCCAGTTCACCTGGTCGAAGTTCTTCGCGAACAGCGCGTTGAGGAAACCGCCGAGCGAGAAAATCACCGAAGTCATCATCACGGCGCCGACGATCACCAGCGCGTGATGCACGTGCAGCTGCGTGAACACCAGCGAGACTGCCGTGACGGCCGCGCCGACCAGCAAGCCGCGCACCAGCCCGCCGCCGACGTACCCCGCCACGATGACCCAGTTGGGCAGCGGCGCCACCAGCATCTCCTCGACGTGTTTGCCGAACTTCGCGCCGAAGAAGGAAGACACGACGTTGCCGTACGAGTTGGTGATGACGGCCATCATGATCAGGCCGGGCGCGATGTACTGCATGTACGGCACCCCGTCCATCAGTCCCACGCGCTTGCCGATCAGGCTGCCGAAGATCACGAAATACAGCGCCGAAGTGACCGCCGACGGCACGATGGTCTGCGCCCAGATGCGGACGATGCGGCCGTATTCACGGATGACGATGGTCTTGAAGCCGGTCCAGCGCGCGGCACCCAGCGCCTTCGGCGAATCCGGGGCGCGCGCGGTTTCGGTCGCGGCGTCGTTCAAGGGCGTGCTCCGTTCCCAGGTTTCTTCTCGACGAGTTTCATGAACAGCTCTTCGAGGCGGTTCACCTTGTTGCGCATCGAGAGCACGCCGATGCCCTGCGCGGAAAGTTTGGCGAACACTTCGTTGAGACTCTGCTCCTTGGAGACCTCGACTTCGAGCGTGTGTTCGTCCACCAGCTCGAACTCGTAGCCGGGCACCTGCGGCACGCTCGACACGGCTTCGCGCAGGCTGAGGACGAAGGTCTCCGCCTGCAGCTTGCGCAGCAGGCTCGACATGCGGTCGCGCTCGGCGATCAGGCCGCCATTGATGATGGCGATGTTGCGGCAGAGTGTTTCTGCCTCTTCCAGGTAGTGGGTCGTGAGGATGATGGTGGTGCCGCGCGCGTTGATCTCGCGCAGGAAATCCCACATCGAGCGGCGGATCTCGATGTCCACTCCCGCGGTCGGCTCGTCGAGGATCAGCAGGCGCGGTTCATGCACCAGCGCTCGCGCGATCATCAATCTGCGCTTCATGCCGCCCGACAGGCCACGCGCCATCTTGTTGCGCTTGTCGTCCAGTTGCAGCAGCGAGAGATATTTGTCGGCGCGTTCGCGCGCCAGCGGTCGCGGGATGCCGTAGAAGCCGGCCTGGTTCACCAGGATGGTCTGCGGCGTCTCGAACTGGTTGAAATTGAGTTCCTGCGGAACGATGCCGATGCAGGCCTTGGCCGCCTCGAGCTCCCGGTCGATGTCGTGCCCGAAGACGCTGACGGTACCCGCGGACTTGTTGACCAGCGAAGTGAGGATTCCGATCAGGGTGGTCTTGCCGGCGCCATTCGGCCCCAGCAACGCGAAGAAGTCGCCCTGCTCCACGTCCAGGTCGACGCCTTTGAGCGCCTGGACTCCATTCTTGTAGGTCTTGGTCAGTCCACGAATCGACAGTGCGTACATGATGCTGATGAGCTTGGGGTGTCCCGCAGCCCTTTGTCATCTACCGGAAGAAGGGGTTACTTCGGGACTTCCCCGTCCATGACACCGCGGAATATGCCGTCCCAGAACACGGCACCGGGGCTGTCCTTGCACTGGTCGGCCGCTTCCTTGAGACCCTTGGACGCCGCCTTCCAGATCTTGGATTCGACGTAGTCGCCCGCTTCGGTCCGCGCGGTGGCGTACATGCTGGTGGCGATGCGTGGCATGAACTCCGCGGCTGGATTGTCCGAGGCCCCGCGGAGCAGATCCCATTCCCAGGTGAAATCCGAGCAACGCATCTTCCGGATACGCGCCTTTTCCTTGTCCGTGAGCTGCGGATCCGGCTTGGCGGCCGCGGGCTTCGGCTCGGCCCCCGTGCCCTGCCGCAGCTCCACTTTCATCTCCACGTTGGCTTCGAGCAGCCGGCCGGAGGCGTCGATCGCCGGGCGGAAACGCGCGCTCTGCAGCACGCGCACCAGCTGCGGTTCGAAGCCCGACTCCGTGGTGTTTTCGGTGATCAGCACGTCACGCACGCGTCCGTCGTCACCGACGCGTACGGTGGCGATGACGTGACCTGCGAGCTTTTTCTGGCCGATCTGTATCTTCGCGGTCTGCGCGCCGGATATGACCTGCGGATCGCTGGGTCCGGTCTGCGCGAGGACGACGCCCGGCACGGACAACAAGATGAGGTGTACTACTGCGCGTGCAGTCGCGAACATGGATACGCTGGCTCCCGTATTTCAGCGGATTCGAAACCGCAGGCATTATCGACTCGTTGCGGTCCGCTGTCGCCCCGAATCGTTTCAGCATGTGAAATCGGTGCCCGGCCGAGGGACTGGGTAGATCGGGTCTTGCCTAGCGAGCCGTCATGTTCGAGCTCGCGTCGGCGGCGTGTGCAACCAGGCTTTCCGCGGCCAGGCGTTGAATGCCACCCAGCAGCAACTCATGCAGCCGCTTGTCGGCCCCGGCCGACGCCGCCGCGAGCAACTCGCGCCAGAAACCGAACTGTTTGGACCAGCGCGGGCGCAGTGCATCCGCTTGCCGTTCGGCGGCTGCGTCCAGCACGGTCAGTGAACAGGCGGCCATCGACTCCACCGCGTAGTGGGTCACACCGAAGACCAGGCAGGCGGCACGCGGCCGGCTGCGGGAGAGGTGCCAGCCGTAAACCAGCATTCGCCGCGTGATGGAGCGCGCCGCAGCAATCTCGAAGAAACGCGGCTCGGTGCGGCGCTGCTGATCCTGCACGGCACGGGCCCGCAACTCGAGGAAACCCGGGGCCAGGGCAATCCCGGCGTCGAACAGGCTGAAAGGCGCGGCCGCCAGGCGGCGCACCGCGTGCGCCGGAAGGCCTGCCCATTGTTCGTGCAAGGTAGTCAGGAGCTCGGGCAGCTCGACGGAGCCGTCCGCCTCGGCCGCCGCCACGGCTAACAGCCCGAGACACTCGGCGTTGAGCTCCGCGAGCGGCGCGGGGTCGACACCCTGCGAAGGCAGCCAGTGCCGACCGTCGTCCCGCGACTGGAAACCTGAACGAGCCGCCATCCGATTCCTCCCTTTTCGCGCGAGATATCTTGCGCCGGGACCCCTTGAAAGTCATTTCCAAATTTGGGAAATTTTTCCCAAATTCAGGGGCGACAACAAACACAGCAGGCAGGGACAGCGATGCGAATTTCCGACGACCGCTACAGCCGCGACCGGCTCAGACTCGATCTCGCGCTGCGCTTCATCCTCCACGAGGCACGCACCCACACCATCCGCGCCTGGACCGGGCTGACGGACGACCGTATCCGCAAGCTGTACCGCACCTATCTTCACGAGGCGGGTGGCTCGGGGGTCGCACGGCATCGGGGCAAGTCGCCACGACAGGCTGCCTTCTTCACCCGCAGCCTGCGCATGCGCCGTGAAGCCGCGGTGTTCGCCAGCGTCAGCAGCCTGTTCGGGCTGATCGCTCCCCGCGCCATCGCCGTGGAGTCGGCCGCCCCCGCCCATACCGTGGCGCGCGGTACCCTGCTGTGCGAAGCCTTCGAGACCTATCGCGCCCTGGTCGACGAGCCGCAGATCTCGTTCGAGCACGCAGTTTTCCTATTGGGAGCCCTGCATGCCGGCGATGAATTGCGGGTTGCCCATTGTCGTGACTGCATGGGCGTGCTGGTCACCGACCGGTTGGCGCTGCGCACGCCGGTATGCAACGACTGCGCGGCGGCAAAGAACCCGCCGGACGGTGCCGACAGCGGCTAGTCCGGGCGATCGGGCCGCGCCCCTACAGGCGCCGTCGACGCGGATGGTAAATTCGCGTCGGTGAGCATTCGCCCCACGCTTTTCTCCGGACCTTTCCTCGATCGCCGCGCGGAGCTGCGTGACGATCCCGCGTGGATCGCGGCGGCGCGCGCCGACCCGGCCACGCGCTACATCCTCGCGGAGGGACCGAGGCAGCTCGTCAACGTGGCGGCCACCGTGGACGTGGCGTTGCTGCGCAACGGCGACCCGCTGGTCGCGCTCGCCGCCGACAGCACGCTCACCTTGTTAGGCTGGTTCCGCGGAGAGCGCACGGTACTCATCGAGTTCGGTCCGGACGCGGTGTCCCACGCCTCCGCCGGTCTGCCGCAATCGACCGAGCTGCGCGAACTGCGGCCCCTGGCGCCGATGTTGCCCAAAGACTCGGGTTCGCTGCTGGCGTACGCCCGCGCCCTGGTGTTGTGGCGCGCGCGGCATCGCTTCTGCGGAGTCTGCGGGTCGCCGAACGCGCCCTCGCGAGCCGGCCACGTCATGCGCTGCACGCGCCCCGGCTGCAACACCGAGACCTTCCCGCGGCTCGATCCGGCCATCATCGTGCTGGTGACGGATGCCAGCGGCGAACGCGCCCTGCTCGGTCGCCAGGCCTCGTGGCCCGAAGGACGTTATTCAACCATCGCGGGCTTCGTCGAACCGGGCGAAAGTCTCGAGGAGGCGGTGGTGCGCGAAGTGGCGGAGGAGACCGGCGTGCAGGTCGATGATGTCGTTTACGACTCGTCGCAGCCGTGGCCATTTCCGTCATCGCTGATGCTGGGTTTTCATGCCGTGGCGCGCACCGAGGCGATTACCTTGCGCGACGGAGAACTGCAGGATGCGCGCTGGTTCACGCGCGCCGACCTGGCGTCCGGACATCCCGCGCTGCCGCCGGCCGGCGCGATCTCCGCGCGTCTCATCGACACCTGGTTCAACCGGCCCGGCGGGCCGGTGCGGCGCGGGTAGCGACGGATGTGCTTGTTAGTTCTCGCGTGGCGCAGCCACGCGCAATACCGCCTCGTGGTGGCGGCCAATCGCGACGAGTTCCATGCGCGCGCAGCGGCGGCCCTCGCTCCCTGGACCGATCCCGCCGGCGTGATCGGTGGGCGCGACCTGCAGGCCATGGGCGCGTGGTTCGCGGTCGACCAGCGGCGGCGTTGCGGCATTGTTACGAATTTCCGGGAATTCGGCCGGCGCCGGCGCAGCGCGCCGTCGCGCGGCGCACTCATCCCCACCTTCCTGGCCTCCAGCCGGCCGGCCGCCGAGTATCTGTCGGCTCTCGAAACCGACGCGCCCGGTTACGCCGGTTTCAATCTGCTCCTGGGTGACCGCGAGTCCCTGTGGTATGCCTCGAACCGCGCCGACCAGTTCGCGCGCCAGCTGCAACCCGGCGTCTATGGCCTCTCCAACGAGTTCCTCGATACCCCCTGGCCGAAGCTGGTGCGGGTCCGGCGGAAATTCGCCTCGCTGCTGGAGTCACCGGCGTCAGCGGATCGCCGCGCGCTGGCGGGCGAGCTGTTTTCGGCCCTGGCCGACCGCGAACCTGCGCCGGCGGAATCGTTGCCACCGAGCGACTTGCCCCCGGAGCTGGCCCGCAGGTTGTCCGCACCCTTCGTGCTGGATTCGACTTATGGCACGCGTTGTTCGACGGTCCTCACGATCTCCTACGACGACGAACTGCTGATCACCGAGCGACGCTTCGACGCGCAAGGCGAACCGGCCGGTGAAGCTGAATATTCGCTGAACGCCGGACCGTGAATCCATTAACAACCGCGAGCGGAACCCGCGCGCAAGTCCGCGACTCTCATTAGAATTCCTCCCTTTCCGCCCGTAAGCGGTGTCATGTCGACGTTGCACAACACCCATCGCACGCGCTTTTCCGCATTCACGTTGTTCATCGTCGCGCTGCTGGCCTCGCCTGCTTTCGCCAACATCGAGGTCGAGATCCGCGGCGTCGAGGAATCCATCCGCGCCAACGTACTCGCCTATCTATCGTTCGAGCGCTACAAGAACTCCGACGATCTCTCTCCCGAATTCGTCGAGCGTCTGCAGGAACGGACCGAACGCGAGGTGCGCACCGCCCTGCGTCCCTTCGGTTACTACGAGCCCACCGTCAAGACCGAGGTGAAACGCGCCAACGGCAACGAGCAGGACTATCGTGTGACCGTCACCGTGATTCCCGGTGATGCCATCGTGGTCGACAAGGTGGACGTGAAGGTCACGGGACCCGGCGCCGCCGACCCGGTGTTCACCAGCATCACCAACGATCTGCCGATCCAGGAGAACGACCGGCTGAATCACGCCAGCTACGAATCGCTGAAGGGCGGACTGCTGCGCGCCGCGGCGACCTTCGGCTACCTGGATGCGCGCATGACCCGCAACGAGATGCGCGTCGACCCGCAGAACCGCACCGCGGAAATCGAGATCGCATTCGAAACCGGCGATCGCTACAAGTTCGGCGCCACGACGATCACGCAGAACGCCATCGACGAACCGCTGGCGCGCCGCTACCTGCGTTACGCCGAAGGTGATCCGTTCAACGCCAGCGAACTGCTGCGCACGCAGTTCGCGCTCGACGACAGCCTGTATTTCTCCACGGTCGAAGTGTTGCCCGAGGATCGCGATCGCGAGAACCACATCGTGCCGGTCAGCATCGTCGCGGAGCCGAACCGCCGGCACCGCGTGCAGTACGGCGTGGGTTACGGCACCGACACGCAGGTGCGCGGCACCATCGCCTGGGAAGACCGGCGCGTGAACATGGCGGGGCACCGCTTCCGCACGGAAATCAAGGCGGCCTCGCTGTCGCAATCTCTCGACGCGCGTTACATCGTGCCGATCGGTGACCCGGCCACGGAGAAGTTCACGCTGCAGCTGACCGGATCGCACGAGCGGCGCGCCGACACCGACGACCAGAACATCGATTTCACGCCCAGCATCACGCAGGTGCGCCGCTCCTGGTTCGGGGACAACTTCTGGCAGCGCGTGACGTACGTCGAACTGCTCGACACGCGCACGGAGTTCATCAAGTCGCAGACCAAGCAGGAGCAGACGCTGCTGATCCCGGGCATCAGTTTCGCGCTGGTGCCACGCAACTATCTCGGCGAGGCGTTGTTCAGCCGCACGCTGTTCTTCGAGCTGCGCGGCTCGCCGAGCTCGCTGGGCTCGGATGCCAGCTTCATCCAGGGACGAGTCTCCGGCGAAAAGGTGTTCGACCTCGACGAGAACCGCCGCTGGCACATCTACATGCGCGGCGACGTGGGTGCCACGGCCGTGACGGATACGGCCGGCCTGGCGCCTTCGCAACGATTCTTCGCCGGTGGCGATCGCAGCGTGCGCGGCTTCGGGCTGAATGACCTGTCGCCGGTGCAGCAGGCCACCGATCCGGTCACCGGCGATCCGCTGGTGGACGAGGACGGCAACCCGGTGCTGGAAAAGGTCGGTGGCAAACACATGGTGGCCGCCTCGGTGGAACTGATTCGCGATCTGAAATGGAAGAGCCTCTCGGTCGCCGTGTTCGCGGACGCCGGCAATGCCTTCGACTCTTTCAGCGACCCGCTCATGTATTCGGTGGGCCTCGGCGTGCGGCTGCGGCTGCCGGTGGTGTCGGTGGGCATCGACGTGGCGCAGGCCCTGACGATTCCGGCCGGCAGCACGGAACGGCCCGGCCCGCGCCTGCACCTGAATTTCTCGCCGGCGTTGTGATGAAGCGCTGGCTCAAGAGAATTGCCTGGGGGCTGGGCGCGCTGATCCTGGTCCTCATCCTGTTCCTCGCCTGGGTCATCTACACGGAGTCCGGACTGCAGTTCGTCGTCGCGCACCTGCCCGAGAAACTCGGCAAGGTGACGCTGAAGATCGACCAGGTGCAGGGCACGATCGCCGGCGGCTTCAGCGCGCGAACCGTCGACGTCGATCACGAACTCTCGTACGTGCGCGTCGAGAACGGCAGTGCGCGCGTCAATTTCTGGCCGCTGCTGGTGGGCCGCATCGCGGTGCGCCGCGCCAGCGCCGACCTCGTGCTCGTGCAGGTCAAGCCTCGCCCCAAGGATCGGCCGAAGACGCCGGCGAAGTTCTTGCCGCGCCTGCTGAGCATCAGCGCCGCGCGCGCCGACGCCAAGGTGCTCGCCATCATTGCGCCGAACGGGCGGCGCGTGGACTTCACCGACGTGAACGGTTCCGGCATCGTCGGCCACAAGACGATCCGGATATTCGAGGGCAACATCGTCTTCGGCTTCCTGCGGTCGCGCGCCATCGGCGAATTGCGCGCGGCCGACGTCATGAAACTGCGCGGCGAAGCGACCACGCGCATGATCATCGAGGGACAGCCCGAATGGCGCGCCGACGCCAGCTTCGACGGCGACCTCGACAAACTACCCGTCACCGGAATGCTGCAGGTGCCGTTCCGCGCCGACCTGCGCGGCGAACTGCTGGAGCTGTCGAAGAACTTCCACTGGCGGGCGACCGCCGACGTGTACAACTTCGACCTGCGCGCCTTCGGCGCGGGCGATGCGCTGGGGATCATCTCCGGTCCGCTGGAACTGGGCGGTGAGATGGCCGACTTCCACGGACGCGGGCCGGTGCTGATACCCGGCCTCGGCGAAGGCCAGTTCGACGTCGGGTTCGAAGGCAACTACGCGGAAGGCGTGGTGAACGCCACGCACTATGAAGTCACGCACCGTGCGACGCACAGCCGTGCCGAGGGCAGCGGCACCATCGAGGCCGAAAAAGGCGGACCCCGGCTGGTGTTGTCCGGCAGCTGGCGCGGTCTGCGCTGGCCGTTGATCTCGCGGTTCACCGCGGAGAAGCCGCAGTTGTTCAGCAGTCCCGAGGGCACCTATCGCCTCGAAGGCGTCTGGCCCTACGCGTTGTCGGCGCGCGGTGAGCTCTACGTCCCGCAGATCGACCCGATGACCGTCGCGATGCGCGGCGCCCTGCACAACGATCACCTGCAGATGGACGAACTCGAAGTAGGCGCATTCGGCGGGCAGGCCTCGCTCACCGGCGTCGCGCGCTGGAGCCCGGAGCAGAGCTGGCAGGTCGAGGGTGACGTGAAGGGATTCGATCCCGGCACGCTGCGCCCCGGCTTCAACGGTGCGCTCGATTTCCGGCTCGAGGCAGCGGGCGCGCCCTTCGCCACCACGGATCTTGATGTGGTCGTGGCCGGACTGTCGGGAAGGCTGCGCGGCAACAGCGCCAGCGGCGGCGGTCACGTGCACATGCAGGGCGAGGACTGGACCTTCGACTCCGTGCGACTGCGCGCCGGCGCGACCAGCCTGTCGCTCGACGGCAGCCTCGGTCCCAACAAGCCACTCGACCTCGCCTTCAACATCGACGCGGACGACCTGGGCCTGATCGCCGAGGGCGCGAGCGGCACCTTGCGCGCACGCGGCAAGATCTCCGGTTCCACGGGCGCGCCGCTCATCAAGCTCAACGCACAGGGCGCTGGCATCGAACATGGCAACCTGAAACTCGACAAGCTGGCCGCCAACGTCGACGTCGACTGGCACGGACAAGGCGCATCTCACGCCGACATCGCGCTGTCCCGGCTCACCGTGGGGGATCGCGAGCTCACGCAGTTCAACGCCGTCATGGATGGCACGAGCGCCAGCCACGCGTTCAAGGTCGACGCGCTCTCCGTCCGGACCAGTCTGCACATGAACGGCACCGGCGGATTCGCTGACGATGTCTGGAACGGCTCATTGACGAACCTCATCGTCGACGACACCGCGAACGTCAACCTGAAGCTCGATTCGCCGGTGAAGGTGATGGCGAGCCGCAACGCATTCCGGCTCGATTCGCTCTGCCTGCTCGGCAAAGTCGCGCGCCTGTGCGGCGAAGGGGCCTGGAGCGAGGCCGGATGGAATGCGCGTCTCGACGGGCGCAATCTGCCGATCAACACGGTGACCGCGGGATTGACGCCGCGAGTCGAGTACCAGGGCACCGTCAACGCAACCGCGAACATCGGCGCCACCGGCGGTGGTCCTTTCACCGGCAGCGCGCGCGCCGACCTGGTCGACGCCGCGATCCGCCACAAGCTCGCCAGCGGACGCATCGACGTCATCAGTTTCGGTTCGGGTTTCGTGACACTGCAGGCGGAGCCCGATCACGTGACCGGCGAGCTGCGGCTCGACGCGGCCTCGCGCGGACTGATCGCCGGGCGCATGCGGGCGGAACGCAGCACGCCGGAGACCATGGACTGGCCGCTGCGCGCACAACTGCAGATGGCGACCGGCGAGCTGGGGTTCATCACGCTGTATGCGCCCGATGTGGATCGCGCCAGCGGCCACTTCGATGCGAACCTCAGTTTCGAAGGCACACTCGGACGGCCGAGCGCCAGCGGCGTCATCAAGCTGTCGCGCGCCGAGCTCGATTTCTACCAGCTCAACCTCGCGCTGCGCGCACTCGAGATGGAAGCGCGCATCGTCTCCAACAGCCTGGAATTCACCTCCACCGCGAAAGCCGGCGCGGGCACGCTTGCGAGCTCCGGCAATCTCAAGTGGCGCGACGGCGAACCGTACGGCGATATCCGCCTCGATGGCGAAAACCTGCGGCTGGTCGACGTGCCCGAGGCACGCATCGACGCTTCACCCGACCTCGACTTCCACATCGAAGCGCACGACATCCTGGTCAAGGGCGAGGTCAAGGTGCCCTACGCGCGCATCCAGCCCGCCGACCTCACCAACGCGGTGTTGCCGTCGGCCGATGAAGTGCTGGTAGGCCCCACCGAAAAGATCGAGAAGGATCCTTTCCGCGTCACCAGCGAAATCACGCTCACGCTGGGCGACAAGGTCACCATCGACACCTATGGTCTCACCGGGCACGTCACCGGCAGCATCACCGAACGCACCTTGCCCGACGAGCCCACCCGCGCGACGGGTGAACTGCAGGTCAAGGACGGTCAGTACATGGCGCTGGCGCGCAAGCTCGACATCGAACGCGGCCGGCTGATATTCGGCGGCCTGCTCGCGGACCCGGCGGTGGACATCCGCGCGATCAAGGAATTTCCCGACATCAAGGCGGGCGTCAACGTTCGCGGCACGCTGCGGGAACCGCGGCTGTCGTTCTTCTCCGAACCGTCGGTGCCGCAATCGCAGATCGTCTCCCTGCTGCTCGCCGGTGGCTCGCTGCAGTCGGCGCAGGACTCGGGACGCGCCGGCACGCCGGGCGCGCGCCAGGAAGTGGCCGGCCAGGCGGCAGCGCTGCTGGCCGCGCAGCTCGGCACCAAGATCGGCATCCCGGACATCAGCGTGGAATCCGACCTCTCGAACGAGACCTCGCTGGTGCTCGGCAAGTACCTGTCGCCGCGCCTGTACGTGAGTTACGGCATCTCGCTGACCGAATCCATCAACACCATCAAGATGCGCTACACGCTCGACGATCGCTGGACGGTGAGGACCGAAGCGGGCAAGGAACGCAGCGCCGACCTGGTGTATACGATCGAGAAATGAACACGCTCGAGCTGTTCGCCGGTGGCGCGCACGATGCCTCGGTCGTCCTCGGTCCCGGAATCACGCTGCTGCGCGGATTCGCGGACTCGACGCGCCTGATGCGGCTGATCGACGACGTCGCGGCCGGCTCGCCATTCCGGCACCTCGTGACTCCCGGCGGACAGACCATGTCGGTGGCGATGACTAACTGCGGTCCGCTGGGTTGGGTCAGCGATCGCAGCGGCTATCGTTACAGCCCGCAGGACCCGCTCACCGGTCGCAACTGGCCCGCGATGCCGGCGCAGTTCCGCGAACTGGCGCTGGATGCGGCGACGCGCGGTGGATTCCCCGACTTCCAGCCCGATGCCTGCCTGGTAAATCGTTACTCACCCGGCAGCCGGCTCACGGCGCATCGTGACGCAGACGAACAGAATTTCGCGCAGCCCATCGTCTCGGTGTCGCTGGGCCTGCCGGCCACCTTCGCGTTCTACAGTTTGAAGCGCGGCGGACCGGGCAGGAGCATCGCGCTCGCCGATGGCGACGTGCTCGTCTGGGGTGGACCCGCGCGCCTGGTGTACCACGCCGTGCGGCCGATCAGGCCGGGACGACATCCGGTTACCGGCGAGTTCCGCTACAACCTGACGTTCCGGCACGCACGTTAGCCGGCGCATCGCCCGCTACCGCACGCTGACCTCGACGAGCAGGGGTTGCGAACAGGCTGGCGATCAGCGCCAGCAGACAGGCAGGTCTCATGATCCGGGTTTGACTGGTGCAGCCGCGCCGCGTTCCGCGCGCCGCTACCTCGACTTGCGCGCGTGCATCACGGCGTACAGCGGGTCGCCATCTTCGTTGTTGTTCTGGCGCGCGTACGCGTATTCCCAGAGTGCCGGTGTCGAATACAACACCACGGCGCGACCCGAATCCGGATCGATCGAGAGAACGATGCTGGCGTCGCAACTCGTCGCGAGTGCGCGATCCGCCGCGGGGCACCAGCGCCAGGTGCTGAACTTGCGATCTTCTTCTGATCGCTTGTCACTTTGGTCATTCTCGGTCTCGATCGTGACCCGCCCGCGTTTCAGGAAACCCGAAGGCTTGCCGTACTGGGAAATCAGTTCGGCCAGCACCAGGTCATAGTGCGTGACGTGATCCGCGGGCAACCCGCGCAGTTGTTCGGTCGACTCGGTATCGAACAGCAGGCGCACGCCGCAGAATCGGTTGAGCTGGGCGAAATCCGTCGGCACTTCTTTCTTGGTGCTGTCCCAGTTGGCGCAGAACTGGTAGATCACCGGAAATATCACGACTCCGCTTTCCTTGAAGCGGAATCCTTGTCCATCGATGCGGTACTCCGACAAGACGTGAAAGCCACCGCCCTCGAGGCGAGTGACCAGCGCGTTCAGAACCTGGTCGACAGTGCACACGGTGCCGGTGGCTCCCGTCATGCAGTACATCTCGGGCTGGCGCGCCACTCCGCGAGTCCAGGCGGCGCGCACCATCAGGGGCTGATCGGACAGCCGCGTGAACGCGGCGCGCGTCTGACCCCAGGTGTGGCCGCCGAATCCGTCGGGCGCGTGATAACGGCCGGGCGCTTTGGCGAACACCGGTGCCTTGTCGGGAGCCAGGTAGGCGACTTCGTCGGCGGCCGGTGCGGTCCCGGGCGCGGGAGGTGGGGAGGGTGCCGGCGCGGGCGGCGGTGCGGCCGGTTGCTCGGATTTCGGCTTGCGCTTCGGCAGTGGAGGCGGCCGCTGCTCCGGACGCACCTGCGCAGTCACGACCTCTGCCGGCAGCGAAATCGCCAGCAGTGAAACAACCAGGCAAGTGCAGAGCCGTGGGAGCAGGACGCCGGTCATGGGATCGCGCTACCGCGACCAGCCTTGGCCGTGGCGGCTTCCTGTTCCGCCTTGTGTCTTTGCTCTTCGCGTCTCGCGTAAGCGGTCCGGTGCTTGAGCGACAGGGCGTGCAGCAGTGTGTACAGCGCGTCCGGCTGCGCAGGGCCGTCTTCGCGTGCGGCGGCGTATTGCCACAACTCCGGTGTCGAAAAGAGCACAATGCCCTGCCCCTGCTCCGGGTCGAGTGTGAGCACGATACTGGCCGGGCAGCGCGTCATCAGTCCGTCGCGCGGCGCGGGACACCAGCGCCAGGTGTCGAACTTGCGTTGGCCTCGCGAGGCGGGGCCGATCGGCCCGTTGACCGGTTCGACCGTCACGTGTCCCCGCCAGGTGAAATTGGCGGGTTTGCCATAGCGTGAAATGAGTTCCGACAACACCAGGTCGTATCGCGTCACGTGGTCTTCCGGCAGGTCGCTCAACTGCGCGAGCGTTTCGGTCTGAAACAACAGTCGCATGCCGCAGAACCTGTTGAGCTTTTCGAAGTCCTTCGGCACTTCCTTGAAGTGGCTTTGCCAATTCGCGCAGAACTGGTACACCACCGGCCACATCACCACGCCCGTCCCGGGAAGTTTGAAACCCTGCGTTTCTATGTAGTACTCGGAGAGCGCAAAGAAGCCGCCTCCGTCCACGCGTTGCTTCCAGGCGGCGAGCAGGAAGTCGTTGACCGAACATCGCTGCGGACCGGCGCTTCTGCAGTCGATATCGATAGAGGTCACCTTCCCCTGCGACCAGGCGGCACCGATGCCCTGCGGCTTGTCGGGCAAGCACGTGAAGGCCGTGCGCGCTTCTCCCCACCTGTGGCCGCCGAAACCAGGCGGCGCGGCGTATCGATTTGGCGGCGGCGGCAACTTCACCACCTGCTCCGGCGCCCTGTAGCTGACCGGCGCCGGCGGAGCTTGCGCAACCGCGGGCACTTCGGCGTGCGCCGCCGTCACGCCGATCACCATCAACAGGCAGAAAAGGTTCCGCACGGCGGCCAGCATAACGTTCAAATATGATTCGCCGCTAACCACCGGAGGCCGCCCCGTGCACTTTCTACTCTTCTATACATATGTTCCGGACGTCCTCGAGCGGCGCGCGCAATTCCGGGGCGCCCACCTGAAACATGCCTGGGCTGCGAAGGAACGCGGCGAACTGGTGCTCGCCGGGGCGCTGGCCGACCCGGTGGATGCCGGGGTGCTGTGGTTCTCCGCAACCGACAAGACGGTGGTCGAGCGGTTCGCCGCCGAAGATCCCTACGTGAATGGCGGCCTGGTCACGAAATGGGTGGTGCGCACCTGGACCACCGTGGTCGGCGACGCAGCCAGCAACCCGATCCGGCCGGACGCTTAACCCGGGCGACATCCGCACCCTGTAGACCGGGATTCCGCTCACTCGGTCACAAAAGATTCATTGACGCTTCGTGCATTTTTATGCACCATGCGCAAACTTTATTCACGGGTGGATTCACTTCCATGCTGACCGACCATCACCGCGAGGCGCGCCGCAGCGCCATCGTCCGGCTGCTGCGCCACGCCCCGGTGCGCCGCCAGCAGGAGCTGGTGCGCCTGCTGAAACGCGAGGGGCACGCGGTCACCCAGTCGTCGATCAGCCGCGATCTGCGCGAGCTCGGCGTGCTCAAGCACAGCGACGGTTACGTCCTGCCGGACAAGGCCGAAATTGCGGCGCGGACGCAGGATAACTTCGTTACCATCGCGCACTTCGTGCGCGAGGTGCGGACTGCGGGAACGTCGATCACGGTGGTCAAGACGACCATCGGCTCGGCCGGCAGCGTGGCCGCCGCCATCGACAAGGCCGGCTGGGAAGAAGTCGCCGGCACGGTCTCCGGCGACGACACGATTTTCATCGCGACCGCCGACGCGCGTGCCCAGGCACGGGTACTCGAGCGATTGCGCGAAGCTTTTGGAGTTTGAATAAAAATGAGCAATGGTAGTCCCATCGTCCTCGCCTATTCCGGCGGTCTCGACACCTCTTTCCTGGTGCCCTGGCTGAAGGACAACTATGGCCGGCCGATCATCACGGTCACCGTGGACACCGGCGGCATCGACGCCGCGGGTGCCAGGACGCTGGCGGAGCGTTCGAAGGCCTACGGTGCCATCGCGCATCACCAGATCGACGCGCGCGCCGATTACTTCGAGCAGGTACTGCGCTTCCTCATCATGGGCAACGTGCGCCGCGGCCAGCTGTATCCGTTGTGCGTGGGCGCCGAGCGTGTCATGCAGGCGCAGCAGATCGCGCTGATGGCACGCAAGCTCGGCACGAATTCCATCGCGCACGGCTGCACGGCGGCCGGCAACGACCAGGTGCGTTTCGAAGTCGCGATGCGCACGCTCGCGCCGGAGCTGGAAGTGATCGCGCCGGTGCGGGACCGCGCCTTCAAACGCCAGGAAGAGCTCGACTATCTGAACGCGCGCAAGCTGCCGCTGCCGCCGTACGGCGCGGCGTACTCCGTCAACCGCGGCCTGTGGGGCGTGACCATCGGCGGCAAGGAGACGCTCACTTCGGAAGGCAGCATCCCGGACTCGGCCTGGGTGTTGTCGAAGGATGCGTTCACCAACCCGAAGCCGCCGGCGAAGCACACGCTGCATTTCGAGAAGGGCCGCCCGGTGGGCATCGACGGCAAGATGATGTCGGCCGTCGACGTGGTCGAGCAGCTGGAAACGCTCGGGGCGCCCTATGGCATCGGCCGCGGCATCCACCTCGGCGACACCATCATCGGCACCAAGGGCCGCGTGGCATTCGAAGCGCCCGCCGCCGAGACGCTGCTGACCGCGCATCGCGAGCTCGAGAAGCTCGTGCTGACGCCGCGACAGCAGCGCATCAAGGAATCGCTCGCGGGTCCGTACGGTGATTGGGTTCACGAGGGCCAGCTGCTGGACCCGGTGTGCCGCGACATCGAGGCGCTGTTCCTGTCATCGCAGGAACGGGTCACCGGCAAGGTGCACGTGTTGTTCCGCCCTGGCAGTTTATTCGTCGAAGGCGTGGAGTCACCGCACTCGCTGATGGCCGTTTCAAAGGGTGTATACGGCGAGTCCCACGGCGAATGGTCGCCGCAGGACGCGCTGGGTTTCTCGAAGATCGTTTCGCTCACGGGCATGTTCCATGCCCGGGCGGGAGGCAAGTAAATGAGAACGGTAGTCGTCGACAAAATTGCGTCCGTGACCCAGGCCTGTGGCTTAGGGAACGAAGTGCGCGTCGCCACCGACAACATTCCCGCCGAGGAAGGTGTGGTCGTGGTCGTGGAGGTTCTCACCAACAAGTCCACCTACAACACGCTGGAGCTCACCAGCGGCCGCATGGCCAAGGTGAGCCAGGGCGACATCGTTGCCGGGGCGCTCGGGCACCGCAAGGCGCTGTTCGGCTACTCGGGCCACGTGCCCACGAGCGTGAAGCCCGGCGACGTCCTGCAGATGCTCAACATCGGCGGCGTGCTCGGCGTGTGCGACTCGGTGAATCCCGACAAGGGCAAACCCTTCGACTGCCGCGTGATCGGCGGCGTGCTGGATTTCCCGTATCTCGGCGAGCGCATCGGTGTGCCGGCGCGCGTCGGTTATCGCAAGTTCGATCCGGAAGCCAGGCTCGACACGCAGGGCGTGCCGGTGGTGGCGCTGGCCGGCACCTGCATGGAAGCGGGCAAGACCGCGGCCGCGGCGGCCATCGTTTCGCGCATGCGGCATCGCGGCCTCATTGTCGACGCCTTCAAGGCCACGGGTGTGTCCCTGCGCCGTGACATCCTCGCCTTCGAAGATGCCGGCGCGCGCAACACGCTCATCTTCACCGACTTCGGCATCGTCTCGACCACGCGCAAGGTGGGCCCGGCGCTGACGCGCACCATGCTCACCGAGCTCGCCGAGAAGAAACCCGACGTCATCGTGTTCGAGCTGGGGGACGGCCTGCTGGGCACGTACGGCGTGGACGCCATCCTCGAGCAGGAAGACCTGCGCAAGGCGATGACGGGTGTGGTGCTGAGCGCCAACGATCCGGTCGCGGCGTATGGCGGCGTGGACATCCTGCGCAAGAAGTACGGCATCGAACCCATCGCGGTCACCGGTCCGTCGACCGACAACGCCGTGGGCGTGCAGATCATCCAGGACCAGCTCAAGGTCCCGGCATTCAATGCACTCTCGGCAGGCGCGGCTCTCGGCGACTCGATCATCAAGTCGGTCGGGTTGACGCAGGCCTCCGCTTTGCGCGCGGCCAACGAGTAACGGGAATGAGCAAACAGATTCCCGCCATCGTTCTCGGCGGCACAGGTTATGTGTCGGGCGAGTTGCTGCGGCTGATCCTCGGCCATCCGTATTTCACGCTCTCCGGCGTCATGTCGGACAGCTCGCCGGGTGAACCCGCCGGCAAGTCGTTTCCGCACCTGGCCGGCGCGCTGGGCGACACCGCGTTCAAGTCGCAGTCGGACATCGCAGCATTGGTCGCCGGCGAGCCGAGCGCGGCCGTGTTCTGTGCCGCGCCGCACGGCGCGGCCGCGGCGCTCATCGACAAGCTGCTCAAGGCCGCGGAGGCCGCCGGCACCAGGCCGCGCTTCGTGGATATTTCCGCGGACTTTCGTTACGCCACGGCCGCGGCGTACGAAGCCGTCTACAAACATCCGCACGGTGCGCCCGCACGTCTCGCGCAGTTCACCTGCGCGGTGCCCGAGCACCTGAAGGCCGCGCCCACACCGCATGTGGCGCACCCGGGCTGCTTCTCCACATCCATCCTGCTGGCCAGCGTTCCGCTGTTGGCCTCGGGCTGGGTCGAGCCGACGCTGTTCGTGAGCGGTGTCACCGGCAGCACCGGATCCGGCCGCAAGCCGGTCGAGGGCACACATCACCCCACGCGCCACAGCGACCTGTATTCGTACGGTGCGCTCGGCCACCGGCACACGCCCGAGATCACCGCGCTCGCGAAGGCGGCGACAGGCGTCGATGCCGAGTATTCCTTCGTGCCGCATTCCGGCCCGTTCGCCCGCGGCATCCACGCCACGGTGCAGGCACGACTCAAGTCGTCGCGCGACGCGGCCGCGGCGGTCGGCATGCTGCGCGAGTTCTACCAGGGCGCGCCCTTCGTGCGCGTGCTGGATTCCGCGCCACGCGTGAAGGACATCGTCGCCAGCAATTTCGCGCACCTTTCCGCGGCCGCCAACGGCAAGACCGTTGCCGTGATGAGCGTGGTCGACAATCTCAACAAGGGCGCGGCGGGCGGCGCAGTGCAATGGATGAACCGGCTGTATGGCCTGCCCGAGACCGCGGGTCTCACCGCGCCGGCCGCCGGTTGGACGTGATCTCATGAACGCTGAACTGCAAAAACCCGCCTCCCCTGCGGACGGCCTCGCGCCGGTCTACGCTCAGTACCCCATCGAAGTCGTCGGCGCCGACGGCGTCTGGCTGCACACGCGCGACGGCCGCAAGGTGCTGGATCTCTATGGCGGCCATGCGGTGGCGTCGCTCGGCTACGGTCACAAGGGCTGGACGAAAGCGTTGTCGGAACAGGCGGCGCAGATGAATTTCCAGACCAACGCCGTGCCCATGGAAATCCGCGCGCGCGCCGCGCACAAGCTGCTGAAGTTTTCGAAGCTGCCTTTCGACAGCGTGTTCTGGATCAACTCCGGCGCCGAGGCCAATGAGAATGCCTTCAAGCTGGCGTTCAAGATGCGGCCGGGCCGCACCCACGTGGCCGCAGTGGAACAGAGTTTCCATGGCCGTACCGCCGCGTGCGCTTCGACCACCTGGCAGGCACCGCAGAAGTGGTTCTTCCTGCCGCGCGCGCCCTTCGACGTGAGCTGGATCAAACGCCGCGACGTCGCGGACATCGCCAATCACGTCACCGAGAACACCGCGGCGGTCATCGTCGAGCCCGTGCAGGGCGTGGGCGGAGCCTTCGACATGGGCCAGGAGTTCCTCGCCGCGCTGCGCAAGCGCTGCGACGACACCGGCGCGCTGCTGATCTTCGACGAGGTTCAATGCGGCGTGGGCCGCAGCGGCACGCCGTTCGCCTCCAACTACTACGGCGTGATGCCGGACATGATCACCACCGCCAAGGCACTCGGCAACGGTTTCCCGGTGTCGGCGCTGCTGCTCACTCCACCGATCACCGCGTCCCTGAAGACCGAAAATCTCGGCACCACGTTCGGTGGCGGCCCCATGGCCTGCGCCGTGGCCGAAGCCACGCTCGACGCCATCGAGAAGGAAGGACTGCTCGAGAACGTCACGCGCGTATCGGCGTACCTGCGCAAGACCTGCAAGGTCGGCCCGGTGGTGGAC
>Ga0315912_10001259_pt1 | contig 32534 bp, 23 predicted proteins | sample VfabasoilMG_FD_204469 | JGI IMG/M metagenome (GOLD analysis project Ga0315912, IMG submission 204469) | Garden soil microbial communities collected in Santa Monica, California, United States - V. faba soil | ecosystem: Environmental > Terrestrial > Soil > Garden | place: USA: California...
CGTTCGGCTTCAGCATGGCGTTCGCGACCGGCAGCCCGTTCATGGGTGGCATGGAGTACGCGCTCCTCGCCGGCGTCGGCTCGGCCCCGAACGGCGCCTACTCGGCCTGGGTGTCGCAGAACGTGTTCTCGATGTACCAGCTGATGTTCGCGATCATCACGCCGGCCCTCGTGGTCGGCGCCATTGCCGAGCGCATGAGGTACTCGGCGATCATGCTGTTCTTGTCGCTGTGGATGGTGGTCGTGTACTTCCCGCTCGCGCACATGGTGTGGGGCGCCGACGGCTACATGAACGGCGTCTGGAACAAGGACGCCGGCATCAAGGCGATCGACTTTGCGGGCGGCACGGTGGTGCACATGTCCTCCGGCTGGTCGGCGCTGGTGCTCGCGCTCATCGTCGGCAAGCGCAAGGGCTTCGGGACGCAGAATTTTGCGCCGCACAGCCTGGTCCTCACCATGATCGGTACGGGCATGCTGTGGGTCGGCTGGTACGGCTTCAACGCCGGTAGCGCGGTGGCGGCGGACGGGGTTGCCGCCGCCGCGTTCACGAGCACGACGCTCGCGGCCGCGGTCGGCGGTCTCGCCTGGGCCGCCACGGAGTGGGTCACGCGCGGCAAGCCGACGGTGCTCGGGTTCTGCTCGGGCATCGTGGGCGGGCTGGTCGTGATCACGCCCGCCGCCGGCTTCGTGACGCCGTCCGCCGGCGTCATCATCGGTGTCCTCGCCGGCGTGGTGCCGTACCTGGCCTGCACCAAGCTGAAGAACGCTCTCGGCTACGACGACGCGCTCGACACCTTCGGCGTGCACGCCGTGGGCGGCACGCTCGGTGCCTTCGTGACCGGAATCTTCGCGACCGCCGACGTGAACAGCAACCTGAACACGCTCCTGAAGGACATCGTGGGCAAGACGCTCTGGATCGAGCAGCTCAAGGCCATGGGCTTGACGCTCGTGCTCAGCGTCGTGGCCACCGTCGTGCTGGCGAACATCGTGAAGGCCGTCGTGGGTCTGCGCCCGAGCGAGGAAAGCGAAGAGACGGGTCTCGACCTCACCGACCATGGCGAGCGCGGGTACCACAGCTGAGCCCGGCCGCATCTCCGCGGCGCGCGGTCACACGTCGGCCCGATGCAGGGCACGGGCTCACGCCGCCGCGCGCCGTGCTTCGGCCATCGCCTTCTGGAGCGCGTGCACGAAGCCCTGCGTCGCGACGAGGCGTGTCTCGCCCGAAGGGGTGAAGACCGTGACGAGCCCTTGCCCGGCGGCGAACGAGCCGGGCGGCAGGGCCCCCGGGTCGAACGTCACGCTTTGAATCGCCCCGACCAGGAAATTGAAGACCATCTCGAGCTTGCCGCTCTTGGCCGTGCAGAAGTCGAGCAGGCGCGCCGTCAAGATCACGTGATCGATCGGCGCTGGTGCCTGGAACGAAACCGGCTCGTTCAGATCCCAGCCGCGCACGCGCTCCCAGGCGAGCGCCGGAGCGCGGAGCTCGTAATACTTCTCGAGCTCGGCCACCGGGAGCGGTCCACTCTCGGGGAGCTGGGGCAGCATCTTCTTGCCGAGAACGCCCATCCGAAAGAGCGAGACCACGGCGATGGCGATCACGACCGGCACGACGAGTAGATATGAAAATTCTTCCATGAGCCCTCACCCTGGCCGTAACTCGAACGCGCGCGTCTCACAATGCCAGCGGGGCCGCAGGGGCGACAGCTCTGTCGTGACGAAATCTCACGAGTGGGGTCGCTTGGTTCGCATGACGCTCAGCGTCGTGTGGGCGACGCTCGGCTGAGCTGCCTGCGCGACCTCGCCGCAACCGCGTAGCTTTTCCCCCGGCGGTTGCCGACGGGCGCGAGCAGCAGCTAGCCCGCCCCCTGTGCTAATCTGGAGCTCCTTGAGTCTGCTACGTCTTCGACTGCGCGGTGTGCTGGCGCTTGCTACCGCGGCGCTGTGGGTCGGCTGCTCGCTGAACCCGGGCCCGGATCTCCCGAGCGCCAATGGAGACGACGACGACAGCTCCGGCGCGGTCGGTGGGAGCGGAGGCGCTTCTGCGGGTCGTCCCGGTGGCGGAGGCAAGGCTGGCGCCGCGGGGCGCGCGGGTCGCTCCGGAGTCGGCGGCTCGTCCGCCTCCGCGGGAAGTCCGTCGGAGGGTGGCGCTGCGGGCGCCGCCGCCGATGGTGGAAGCAGTGGAGAGCAGGCGGGCGGTGCGGGTGCGGGCGGGGCCGGCGGCGAAGCGTCCGGCGGTGAAGCGTCCGGTGGTGCCGGAGACGGCGGCGGCGGAGCCGGGGACGAGCCCGGCGGTGCCACGGCTCACTGACGCCCGGGCTAGCGACGGGGCGCCGTCTCGGGTGCCCGAAGGTATCCGCGCTCCGGCTCCAGCCGAGCGCGCTGAACGAAGGCAAGCTTGAGCGTCTGGGTCGCGGACACGCTCGCCTCCAGGGCGAGCTCGCGGGGCGCGGCGCGCGGCTCGAAGTAGAGGCTTTGCTGCGCGGTCCCGAGCACGCTCCGTCGGCCGTCGTCGGTGGTGAGAATGACCTCGCCGCCCTCCGCTTGGACCCAGTATTCGCCGGCGAGGCGCGCGGGCACGCGGAGTCGAACCACCGCGTCGCGATTCGAAGGTCCGATGACGATCGCCGGGACCGAGAACGGTGGGCTCGGCGGCGCGTCGTTGAGCAGGTCCGCGGTGCTGTCGCCGACGAAGAGCGCACCGCGGCAGCGGTAGGCGCCGTACCAGGCCGAATACGGGCACGGACGAAAGTCACCGCCGGGCGCGCGCGACTCCACGCTCGCAAGGGCACGAAGGCCGCTGCCGAGCTCGAGCGCTGCAGCGTCGGCGCGCCCCGACACGATACCGGCCAGGAGCACGCCGAGGCCCGGCGCCGCCGCGAAGGCGAGCGCGAGCAGCTTTTGCCGTGGCGCGAGCCAGCGAAGCCCCCGTGCCACGCGGCGGAGCAGGAAGGCTCGGGCCCGAGGGCGACGCCACGCGACGACGCCGCCGAGCGCCGCGAGCAGCGCCGCGAAGCTCAGGAGGCGTCCCCGTGCGTCCGACGGCAGCGCGCCGGTCGGTCGAAACGTCGTGTGCCCCGGCGGTAGCCAGGCGGCGGGCACGCGGAGCTTGCCGCCCTCGATGCCGGGCCACGCGTACACGGGCAGCGCACCGAGCTTGTCGTGAAACGCTTGCCAGCGCGGGTAGTACCCCATGCCGAGCGCGACGAGCGACGGCTCGGTTCCCGTCACCTCGACCTCGATGCGCTCGTTCTCGAGCCGCGTCACGCTGGCCTGCCCGCTGCCGCGCTCGACGCGTGCGAACGCGCCGTCCCAGTCGCGGAGCTCGCGTACGAGATAGCGGCCGAAGCGCCGCTCCGTGCCCGGCTCGCCGAGCGAAGGCGGCTCGTCGCGCCGCATGACCCAGCGCACGTCGAAGCGGCGCAAGCTCGCAGGCGACGCGTCTTCGATGCGCTCGCGCAAGAAGAGGCACGACACGGGCCCGACCCACAGCGTCGGCAAGCCGCTGAGCGCGTTCACGTGATACACGGAATAGAAGCGGCGATCGTCCTCGTGCATGAGGCGCGCGAAGCGGCCTGGCTTCATCGCGCCTTGCTCGCGCGCCGCCCAGCGAGCGAGCTCCTGCATGCCCGCTTCGTCGGGAATGTCGGTGTGCGTGTAGTCGCGGAGCGTTGCCCGGAGCTGCTCGAAGTACGGAATGCCAGCGCGGAGCAGCATGGCGATGCCGAGGGCCGCGAGCGCCGAAAGGACGAGGCCGCCACGCTCGGGCCCCCGCTCGCGCAGCGTCGAACGCGCCTGCCGCCAGGCGAGCGAGAGCGCAACGGCGGCCAGCACGTAGATGGCCGCCTTGGAAGCGGACGCCAGACGTACCGTTTGAAAGCGCGAGCCTTCGGGCGACGGGATCAGATCGAACAGGAGATACGGCTGATCCAGCAGGAAGAGGAGCAGCAGCCCGGCGACTCCGCCGAGCAGCATCAGCGCCGCGCGCCGCGATGCGAGCGCGAGCACGACGCCGAGGTTCCCGGCGAAGATCACGGGCGCGAGCGTCGCCTGCGGGATGGGTAGCGTGGTGAGCCAGCGAAAATGTTCCCACGCGCGCTGGCCCGCGAGACCGAAGTGCACGCCGTAGGCGAGCAGCCGCGCGTTTTGCGGCATGAAGACCCACGCCACCAGGGCGACGCCGAGCGCGACGTGGAGCGCGCAGGCGAGCGCCCGGTGCGCCGGGACGTCGCGCGCCGCCAGGGCGACGAGCACGAGTGCCGCACAGGTGGCGAGCGCGCTGGCGAGCGCCAGCGGATGGCAGGCGACGGCCAGCGCCACCGCGACCCAGATGCCGAGGGACGTGACGAGCGTGGGACGCCTGAGGGCCTCGACCACCGCTACGAGCGCGAACGGGTAGATCGCGTTGGCCATGGCCGCGTGGAGCACTCCGAGCTTGAAGAGCCCGTCCACGCCGCCGCCCCAGACGGAGCCCACGTCGTAGAGCATGGCGAGGCCGACGAGCGCGCCCCAGCCGGTGCTCGTGAGTCGCCGTGCCAGGAGGCCTCCCCCGAGCGCCGCGAGCGTGTGCGTGACGATCGCCGTGCGCACGAGCACGAGCGTCAGATCGCTAGCGTTCGTGAGCAGGGCCGCGCGCGCCATCAGCCAGTAGGGCAGCACGGGGTAGAGCTCGTAGGGGCTGTCGCCGGTCGAGACGCCGTGCACCCAGCGCGGCACCCCGCCGTGCTTCAACCCTGCGACGAGGTTCGCGAGGTTCGCGTGGTGCGGGCCCCAGTCGTAGGTTCGGAGCCCGCTTTCGCTGAAGCTCCCGGTAAAGAGCAGGCCCGCCCCCGTGAGCACGACGAGCGCGACCAGCGCGTCCGGCGCGAAGCGGGGCAGCTCGAGCGCCACGCGCCGCCGGGCCCAGGCAAATCCCACGCCGGTCGCCAGCACCAGCACCACGAGCCCGACCCCGCCCGCGGCCGAACGCGGCAGCGCAACGGCGCAGGTGAGCATCACGACGAAGAACGCGAGCCACGCGATCGTCGGCACGCTCGGAGCCCTTCGGGTCATGCGAGGCCCGAGTATTGACCGAGTGCGACGGTAAGGACATGGGTAAGAGCCGCTCCGAGCCCGCCGCCGTGCGCAGCCGGCGCCGCCCTTTTCGACGGAGTCGTGCTCGTGGCATGGTCGCGGACCCCGTGAGTGCCGAGAGCGTGAAAGCCCAGCCGAGCGACGCCCAGAAGCTCTTCTGCATGGGCTTTCTCACGCTCTTCCTCGAGCTCAGCCTGATCCGCTACCTCGCGGCGAACATCTGGAACCTGGGCTACTTCCCGAACCTCGTCCTGATTGCGACGTTCACGGGGATGGGGCTCGGGTTCGTGCTGCACGAGCGGGCCGTGGGGCGGACCTCCACACTGCTCTTGCACGCGGCCCCGGTCTTGTTGCTCGGGCTCGTCTTGTTCGTGCATTTCCTCCACCCGAGCGTGCCCGGCTTCGACAACTGGGGCGGCGATATCGGCGGAGATCTCTACTTCACCTCCACACCGCAAGAGAGCCTCGAGCAGACGGCGCTGCCGTTCGTGGTCTGCCTGCTCGGGATCACGGTCATCTTCGCCTGCCTCTCGCAGCGGACGGCCAAGCTGTTCCGGCGTTTCCCAGCGCTCACCGCCTACACGCTCGACATCGCTGGCTCCTGCACCGGGATCGTCGCCTTCATGCTCGTGAGCGCGTTCGGGATCCCGGCCTGGGTCTGGTTCGCGGTGTTTGGCCTCGTGCTGCTCTGGCCGATGACGGGCACGAATCGCACGCGGTTTCTGGTGCTGGTCCCGACCCTCGCCGTCGTGCTCCTCGTGCGGCAGGAGGATTCGGTGCTGCTCGGCAAGCCCTGGTACAAGGGGGAGCTCGAGTCGCGCTGGTCGCCGTATCAGCGCGTTCAGCTCATGGGCGAGGGCCTCGGCATCTACGCGAACGGGGTCGCCCACCAGCGCATCTTTCCTCGCGAGCGGCTGCTGAGCGACTTCTACCAGGCCATTCATGATCGACGGCGCGCCGACGGTCGCCCCCCGTACAAGAGCGTGCTCGTGCTCGGCGCCGGGTCCGGCAACGATGTCGCGTCAGCGCTCCTGAACGGTGCCGAGCACGTCGACGCCGTCGAGATCGATCCGGTGATTGCGGAGCTCGGTCGTCGCAAAAATCCCAATCAGCCGTATCAGGATCCCCGCGTCCGGCTCGTGATCGACGACGGGCGCGCCTTCATGAGTCGCAGCGAGCGTCGTTACGATCTGGTCGTCTTCGCGCTCACCGATTCGCTCGTCAAGGTGAGCTCGATGTCGCAGCTCCGTCTCGAGAACTACCTCTTCACGGTCGATTCGGTGCGCCGTGCCGGCAAACTGCTCGCCCCCGGCGGCGATCTCGTGTTTTACAACTTCTACCGGCGGCCCTGGCTGCGTGAGAAGATCGAGGCGATGGTGGCAGCGGCCACGGGGCTCGAGCTCCGGCTCGTCTACCAGTGGTACGACTTCTGCGTGCTCCGCGCGCGGCTCGGTGAGCCGGCCCCCGCCGGAGCGGCGCGTTCGGGCATGGCGCTGCCGACCGACGATTGGCCCTTCCTGTACCTGAAAGAGCGCGCGATTCCGGGGGCGTACCGCACGGGGATGCTCGGCATGGGCGCGTTCATCGCGCTGCTTGCCGCGCTGGTGCGCCGGGCGACGCGCCGAGACCCGCGTCACACCGGCCCGGGTCAGCTCGCGACGAACCTGGCCTTCCTGTGCATGGGGGTCGCTTTCCTCTTGCTCGAAACCAAGAGCGTCATCCAGTTCAGTCTGTTGTTCGGTACGACCTGGAAAAACAGCTCCCTCGTGTTTCTCGCCGTGCTCGTGCTCGTGCTCGCTGCGAATTTCGTCGCTGCGCGAGCGCCGCGCCTCTCGTTCGGCGTCGTCGGCGCGCTGCTCGTCGGAAGCTCGCTTCTGAGCTACGTCTACCCGCTCCACCACCTGCTCGGGATCGAGAGCGCGCCGCTCCGCTTCGTCGCGGCGAGCGTCGTCACCTTCGCCCCGGTCTTCTTCGCGAATCTCGTGTTCAGCGTCACCTTTCGCGACCAGGCACTGCCGGAGCACGTGTTCGGGTGGAACCTGATCGGGGCGACGCTCGGCGGTGTGGTCGAGTATTTGGGAATGCGCTTCGGCTACGCGTTCCTCGGGCTGGTCGTGGCGGTCACCTACCTCGCCGTCCTCGCGCTCCTCGCGCGGGCCCGCGCGGCTGCCGCGCCTCGCCGTGAAGCCTGAGGCGCGGGGGCGAGCAGCCGCTCGTGCGCCATTCCTGCCGAAAGCGGGGCCCTTTCAGCTCAGGTTCCATCTCCGCACCGACCGGGCTAAAGCTCGTCATCATGATCCTCGGATGGACGCGGTCGGTGGCCGGAACGCTCGGCCTCTCGCTGCTCGTCGCGCTCAGCGTCGCGGGCTGCAAGCAGGGCGACCCGGAGAAATGCTCGCAGGCGCAAACCGTGATCGGGCAGGCGCTCGACGGGCAAGACTTCGCCACGGCTCGGCAGTGGCGTGAGTACGCCTACAAGCAGTGCGAGGACCGTGGCCCGCTCGCCGCGCTCGACCTGAGGATCGCCGACAAGGAAGCCAGCGTGCAGCTGGCCAAAGCCACCGAGGACAAGCGCCGGCAAGACACCAACGCGCTCGCGAAGGTGTTCTTCGAGTTCGTGGCCCAGAATCGCGCGGCTCCCGACCGTGCGTCGCAGGCCCCGGTCTGCGAGCCCGTTCCGGAGGGCGCGACGGGCGCGGCACTCGCGGAGCACTTTTGCACCGCCACCCGGGCTGCGGGTACTCACACGCTCGAGGCGCGCTACTGGCAGGCCGATCTCACCGCGTTTCGCTTCACTACCACGCTCGACGGGCAGCTCGACTGCGCCGCCTTGAAGGGGACGGTCTCGAAGCAATGGGACGTCCCGGCCGTCGGCGGCAAGTCGGCCAAGCGCGCGCGCTGCGATCTCGGCGGCGCCCTTGCGGGGCTGACCGCCGTGCTCACCGCGGCGGACAAGGCGCCGCTGTACGTCGTGAGCCCGGGCTACTTGACCAAGGATCCGGGCTGGAAGCAGATTCTGGAAGGGCCGTGAGCGGCGCGCCGGTCCCTTCCGGCGGCGAATTCGCCGACGTCGAGCCGTCGTCTCGCTCGATCCAGGCGCGTCTGAACGACCAGCGCCAGCTCTTGGCGCGCCTGATGAAGCTCGACGCGCTCACGCGGGGCGACATCACGGCCGCGCTGTCGCAGGTGACCGAGCTCGCGACCGAGCTCTTGCACGTCGACCGCGCGAGCGTGTGGATGTTCGACAAGCACCGGCTGAGTATCGAGTGCCTCGACATGTTCGAGTCCGCCGTGAGAAAGCACTCGCGGGGCGTCGTGATCGCGCGGGAGCAGGCCACGCGCTACTTCGAGGCGCTGTCGCGCGAGCGCTGCATCGCGGCGACGGACGCCACCGAGGACCCGCGCACGAACCAGTTCGCCGAGTGGTACCTGCGGCCGCTCGGCATCGCCTCCATGCTCGACGCGCCGATCTTCGTGCGGGGCGAGATGGTCGGCGTCGTGTGCCACGAGCACATCGGCTCGCCCCGGAGCTGGGAGTTCTGGGAGGAGCTGCTGGCCGGGACCGTGGCGGATTTCGTCGCGCTCGTCAGCGAGGCTTCCGAGCGCCTGCGCGCCGAGCACCAGCTCGGCCTGTACCGAAGCCACGTGGACGAGCTGCGCCGCATGCGCGCGACCGAGGCCAAACGCCTGACGACGGGCCTCGAGCTACATGGCGAGGAGGGCGCGGTCGAGCGCCACGTGCTCGACGCTTCGCCGGTTCCGTTCGTGGTGGTCGACATGGCGGAAGGCAACGTTCGCTACGCGAACCATCGTGCTGCGGTGCTCTTCGATGCCACTCCCGAGGAGCTCGTCGGCCGCGCCACGCGAGAGCTCTACGTGGACCCGCTCGAGCGTGACGCCATCGTGAGCGAGCTCAACTCGGCCGGGCGCGTCGACAACGTCGTCGTGCGCTTGAAGACGCTCTCGAGCTGGCCGTTCTGGGCGCTGTTCTCGGCGCAGCGCATCACGTTCGAAGGCATCGAGGCGGCCTTCATCGGTCTCTCCGACATCACGGCGCAGAAGATCGCCGAGGGCGCGGTGCGTCGCAGCGAACAGAACGTTCGCGCTCTGTTTGCCGCCGCGCCGGTGGCCATGGCGCTCGTGCGCTCCGAGGATTCGACCGTCCTGTTCGGCAACACGCGTTGCGCCGACCTGTACGGCGTTCCCTTCGAGGCCCTCGAAGGCCAGAAAGCCGTCGATTACTACGTCGACCCCGCGGATCGCGATCGCCTGGTGACGCGTGTGCTCGCCGACGGCTACGTCCACGGCGAGACGGTGCGCATGCGCCGCCGCTCGGGCGAGGAGTTCTGGGCGCTCGTGTCGCTCAAGGCCATCGACTTCGACGGCGCGCCCGCGCTCCTGGCGGGCATCACCGACGTGACGCCCCAGAAGCACCTCGAGGAAAAGCTGCGCGAGATGGCGATGCAGGACGAGCTCACGGGGCTCTACAACCGCCGTCATTTCGAGGAGCTCGCCGAGGCCGAGATGGCGCGCGCCCGGCGCACCGGCGCGCCGCTCAGCCTCGCGATGCTCGACATCGATCACTTCAAGGCGGTCAACGACGCTTTCGGTCATCCGGTGGGCGACTCGGCTCTCAAAGAAGTGGCGCGCGCGATGCGCGAGACGCTGCGCACCTCCGACGTGCCGGCCCGGCTCGGCGGCGAGGAGTTCGTCGTGCTGCTCACGGGAACGACGCTCGAAGGGGCCGTGGCCGTGACGGAGCGCCTGCGCGAGCGCGTCGGGCGCTCCGAGGTCAAGGCCGACAAGGCCCGTGTGGCGCGCTTCACGGTGAGCGCGGGCGTGGCCGAGCTCGCCCCCGGCGAGCGGATCGACTCGCTGCTCAAGCGCGCGGACGAAGCGCTCTACCGCGCCAAGGAAGAGGGCCGGAACCGGACGGTCTCGTCCCTACCGCCCCGCCCGAGCTCGCGCCCGCCCTCCGACCCTCCGCGCTCGAGCGTGTCCCACGCAATTCCCGCCGCCGCCCCCGTCCCCGCCTCCGACCCTCCGCGCCCCGGCTCGGATCCTCCGAAACGCGGCTGAGTTCAGCTCAAGAATACTCGCGCGTCTTCAGAAATCTCACGCCCGGACTCTCCTTCTCGGTGGTCTCGAGATGCCAGGCATTGCGCGCCAGGAACACCAGCGCGCCCTGGTGGTCGTCGGCGACGTACGCTTCGTTCTTGCTCGCGAACTCGCGCAGCGTCGCCGCGCTGTCGCTCTCGACCCAGCGCGCGGTGTAGAGCCCCGCCGTCTCGAACACGACGGGCACGTCGTACTCGCTCTTGATGCGATCGGCGAGCACGTCGAATTGCAGCGCGCCCACGACGCCCACGATGTGGCTCGCGCCCAGGCGCGGGCGGAACACGCGCGCCGCGCCCTCCTCGGCGAGCTGCTCGAGCGCGCGGCCGAGGTGCTTGGCGCGCAGCGGGTCGGTGGGGCGGACCCGCTGCAGGAGCTCGGGCGCGAAGCTCGGAATGCCCATGAACGCCAGGTTTTCGCCCTCCGTCAGCGCGTCGCCGATGCCGAGCTTGCCGTGATTGGGGATGCCGATCACGTCGCCGGCGTACGCCTCGTCGGCGAGCTCGCGATCCTGCGCCAGGAAGAGCACGGGGTTGTGCACGGTGAGCCGCTCGCCGCTCCGGAGATGCGAGAGCTTCATGCCGCGCTGGAAGTGGCCCGAGCAGAGGCGCAGGAAGGCGACGCGATCGCGGTGCTTCGGGTCCATGTTGGCCTGGACCTTGAAGACGAAGCCGGTCACCTTGTTTTCGGTGGGGGAAACCTCGCGCTCGCGCGCCTTGCGCGGGCCCGGCGCGGGCGCGAGCGCGCACAGGCCGCGCAGGAGCTCGCGCACGCCGAAGCTCGCGATCGCGCTGCCGAAGAACATGGGCGTCTGGTGGCCGGCGCGAAACTCCGCGAGATCGAAGGGCGGGCACAGCCCGCGCGCCATCGCGACCTCTTCGCGCAGCGTCCTCGCGACGTCCTCGGGCAGGTTCTCGTCGAGGCGCGGATCGTCGAGCCCCTGGCACTCGATGCCCTCGTCGTTCAGCTTGTCGCGCGAGCGCTCGGTGAGGAGCAGGCGATCCTTGTAGAGATCGTAGCAACCGCGGAAGGTGCGCCCCATGCCGATCGGCCAGCTCAGCGGCGTGACCACGAGCGCGAGGTCGCGCTCGACTTCCTGCATCAGCTCGAACGGCTCGCGGCCTTCTCGATCGAGCTTGTTCACGAAGGTGATGATCGGCACGTTGCGCAGCCGGCACACCTCGAAAAGCTTGCGCGTCTGGGTTTCGATGCCGCGCGAGGCGTCGAGCACCATGACGGCCGAGTCGACTGCCGTGAGCGTGCGGTAGGTGTCCTCGCTGAAATCCTGGTGGCCAGGCGTGTCGAGCAGGTTCAGCACGTGGTTCTCGTACTCGAACGTCATGGCCGAGGCGGTGACGGAGATGCCGCGCTCGCGTTCCACCTTCATCCAGTCCGAGCGAGCGCGCCGCTGCTCGCCCCGCGCTTTGACGGCGCCGGCGAGCTGAATGGCGCCGCCGAAGAGCAAGAGCTTCTCGGTGAGCGTCGTCTTGCCGGCGTCCGGGTGCGAGATGATCGCAAACGTGCGCCGCCGCGCGACTTCTTCGTGGAGCGGACGTGACATGGGGTGGTTCCGGGGGTGCAGCTCTAGCGCGTTCCCCCGAGGAGCAACACCCGCGGCTCCGTGTATTCCTCGGCCGCGTAGCGGACGCCCTCGCGGCCGGTGCCGGAATCCTTGGTTCCGCCGTACGGGTAGTGGTCGAGACGAAACGTCGGCGGCCGGTTCACGAGCACGGCGCCGTACTCGAGGGCACGGAACGCCGCGAGGGCGCGACTCACGTCCTCGGTGAAGACGCTCGCCTGCAGGCCGTAGCGCGTGGCATTGGCCAGGGCGAGCGCTTGCTCGAACGAGCCGAACGGCTCGAGCGTCGCGACCGGCCCGAAAATCTCGTCCTTGCACACGCGAAGCTCGGGCCGCACCCCCGTGAGCAGCGTCGGCTGCATCAGTCGCCCGGCCGCTTGGCCGCCCGTGAGCACTCGCGCGCCCGCGGCTTCGGCCTCGAGCACGACCTCGCGCACGCGTGCGACGCTCGCCGTGTCGATCAGGGGACCGACCACCGTTTGCTCGTCGAGCGGATTGCCGACGGCGAGTGCCTGGGTGGCCGCGACGACGGCCGCCGCGAGCTCGTCGAAGCGCGATTGGTGCACGAGCAGGCGTTGCGCCTTGATGCACACCTGTCCCGCGTTGGCGAAGCACGCCTCGACGATGGCTGGCACCACCCGCTCGATGTCGACGGTCTCGTCGATGATGCACGGAGCGTTGCCCCCGAGCTCGAGCAGCACGTGCTTTTTCGGGGCGAGCGCGCGCAGGTGGTATCCCACGCGATCACTACCGGTGAACGAGAGCACGGCCACGCGGGCATCGCGAGCCAGCTGCTCGGCCACATCGGGGCGGGCGTGCAGCGCGCTCACCGTACCCTCCGGAGCGCCGAGCTCGCTCATTATCTCAGCCATGATGAGCCCCGCGCTCGGAGCCTGGTGGGGAGGCTTCAGCACGACGGGCGCCCCCACGGCGAGCGCCGGCGCGAGCTTGTGCGCGGCGAGGTTCAGCGGGAAATTGAAGGGCGAGATCGCGGCGACCACGCCGCGGGGCACCCGCTCGACGAGGATGAGCGCGTTCGCACCCCGTGGCACGGCGTCGGCAGGCAGCGTCTCGCCGCCGAGCGTCCTCGCCACGCTCGCCGCCAGCGTGAACGTCGTGATCGCGCGGTCGACCTCGGCACGCGCGTAGCGGATCGGCTTGCCGCTCTCGAGCGTGATGATGCGCGCGAGCTCTTCGCGTCGCTCGCCGAGGCGTGTGGCCACGCGCTCCGCGAGGACGGCGCGCTCGTGACGCGAGCTCTGTGCGTAAGCGATGCGCGATTTCTGGGCAGCCTCGAGAGCGACATCCACCTCGAGGGTAGTTGCGAGTGCGACCTCGGAAACCTGCGCGCCATCGAACGGATTACAGATGACGTCGAAGTCGCCGGTTTCGCGTCGTTTTCCCGCAATGAGTGCCGTCTGACGCCGCATTGGTGTGCCTGGAATCCTACACCGTGGGTGTTAGTGGTTAGTGAAACGCCGAGTGCGTTTCCGTTGGACAGCGCGCGGGTGCAGAGGTTAATCCTGATAATCCATGCGGTCCATTCCTGCTCTCGTGCTCGGCTACCTGACGGCCATCGGTGGCCCCGCCGACGAGACGCCCCGGGCCCCGCTCTCGGCCGGCATGACCAAGCCGGCGATCGCCGAGATCGACCAGGCACTCGGCTTCGGTCTCGCGCCGCAGGCCTCCGCGTTCGACGCGGCCCTCGACACGCCGAAGCGTCTGGTCACGACCGGCGGGCGCGTCATCTCGCTGCCGAACGGCTGCCGCACCGTCTCGCGCCCGTTCGACCTTCTGATTCACTTCCATGGCGCGCCTCCGTCGCTCGAGCCGGCGTTCGAGCGCTCCGACATCGACGGCGTGCTCGTGATCTTGAACCTCGGCAACGGCTCGGGCCGCTACGACGAGGCCTTCCGCTACGCCGGCTCGTTCGACGCGCTCCTGCAGCGAACCCAGATGGCGCTCCACGACATGTGTCCGAACGCGGTCTCGAGCATCGGCCGCATCGGGCTGAGTGCCTGGAGCGCGGGCTACGGAGCGGTGTTCCGCATTCTCGACCAGCAACGCGACGCAGCCCGGGTCGACGCCGTGCTCCTCGCGGACGGCCTCCACGCGAGCTTCGAGCCGGGCGGTCGCGCCGAGCACCGGATTGCGGTGGAGCAGATTGCGCCCTTCCTCACGTTCGCCGACGAAGCGGTGGCGGGGAAGAAGCTCTTCGCGCTCACCCACTCGGCCATCACCACGCCGTACGCGAGCACCACGCAGACCGCCGACTTCTTGCTCGCGCAAGAGAGCGTCGACCGCGCAGCTCCCACCGCTCCGGCACCGCGCCCGGGCATGAAGCCCACGTCGCGGGGCGATTCCGGCAACTTCCACGTGATGGGCTTCGACGGCGCCAACGAGCAGGCGCACTGCGATCACTTGCACGCCTTCGGCGACACGCTGTTGCCCTACCTCAAACAGCGCTGGCGCTAGGGAAGCGCTCGCGCCTAGCGCGTGCGGAGCCACCACATCGCGAGCACGAGCAACCCGAGCACGCCGGCTCCGACCAGCCACAGCCAGGGCGCGAGGTCGCGGGGCGGCTCCGGAGCGCGCGAGCGGAAGGACTGAGCGCTCGCGGGGGGAAAGCTCGGCGCGCGCGCCGACGCTGCGGTCGGCGACACCGCCACGGTCGCCGCCATGGGTGTTTCCGGGGCGGATTCGGGCCCCGCGCCGCGCTCGGCGCGCGCGTTCGGCACGGTTCTGGCCATGGGATGCGCGTCGCTCTGCAGGGGGAACTCCCCGGTGGGTCCGCCCCCGAACACGTCGACGAAGCTCTTCGCCATGTCGCGCGCCGTGGCGAAGCGCGCCGCCGGATCGGCCGCGAGCGCCTGCTTGAACCAGTCGTCGAACATCGGATCGAGCTCGGCCCCCTGACTCTTGGCCCGTTCCGACGCGACGCGCGTTCCGCGCTGGCGCTCGCTCGTGGGGTCGTCCCGCGTGCGGAGCGCATTGTACCAGGGCAATCCCGTGGCGGCGAAGTAGCAGAGCAGCCCGAGCGCGTAGCGATCGCCCGCAGCGGTCAAGTAGCCCGCCTGCGCTTCCGGTGCGCTCCAGCCGAGCAATGCCAGAGGCCCGCGGCCGTTCGCCGCGCGCAGCCGCGAGACGGCAAAATCGGTGATGCGCGCCCACTCCGGATTCTCGAAGGAGACGAAGACGTTGTGCGGCTTGAGCCCCCCGTGGACGATGCCGCTGGCATGCGCCGCATCCAGTCCGCCTGCCAGCGTGCCGAGCGCCTGGGCAAGCGCGCGGAGGGAAAGCTGCCCGCGTTCGGCGACGTAACGCGACAGCGTGGGGAACGTGAGGCGCTCGCTGGCGACGTAAGGTCGCTTGTACGTTGCTTCCATTCCTATGTCGTACGCGCGCGCGATGCCGTCGCCCGGCAGCTCGGAAAGCGCCCGCGTAACGCGCACGTGCTCGCTCCAGGCGGGCTCGGCCGCGTACGCGGGGTCGAAGAACTTGATGGCCGCGAAGCGCCGTTGATGGGCTTCTTCGGCTTCGTAGACCTCGGCGCCATCGCTCTGCCCGAGCAATCCTCCCATGATCCAGCGCTGGCCCAGCATGCTGCCGGGGGCGAGCAGTGGGGGCGTCACGGCGCCGAGCATATCTCGTAATCGGCTGCGGCCATGCCGAGGATCACAGGACGGCCCGGTCCAGCCGGTCTGCGCGGCGCAAGGCGGGGAACAGCGTTGCCCAGATCACGACGACGAGGCAGGTCCCGACGCCGCCGAGCACTGCGGCGGGGACCGCGCCGAGCCACGCCGCGGTCACTCCGGACTCGAACTCGCCGAGCTCGTTCGAGGCGCCGATGAACAGGAGGTTCACCGCCGAGACGCGTCCCCGCATGGCGTCCGGCGTCTCGAGCTGGACGAGTGAGTGGCGCACGTAGACGCTCACCATGTCCGCGGCGCCCGCGACGGCCAGCGCGCCGACCGAGAAGGCCAGGTTCTCCGAGAGACCGAACGCGATCGTCGCGAGCCCGAACAGGAAGACGCAGGCGAACATGGTCTTGCCGGTCCTTCCGCCCAGGGGCCGCACGGCCAGGACGAGGCCGGTGAGGGCGGCCCCCACCGCCGGTGCGCTCCGGAGTAGGCCGAGCCCCGACGCGCCCGCATGCAGCACGTCGCGCGCGAAGATCGGCAGGAGCGCGATGGCGCCGCCGAGCAGCACCGCGAACAGGTCGAGCGAGATGGCGCCGAGCAAGATCTTCTTCTTCCACACGAAGGAGAGTCCCGCGCCGACGCTGGCGAGCGACATCGCACGACCCGCTTCGCCGCGGCTCCCGGTCGACAGGGCGAGCAAGAGGGCCACGCTGATCGCTTCCAGACCGGCGGTGGCGAGCAGCACGTCGGGCGCCCCTCGCGCATCGAGGAACAGACCACCGAGCGCCGGCCCCAGCATCACGGCCAGCTGAAACGCCGACGATCCCCAGGAAATGGCGCTCGGAAGGATCTCGCGCGGGACGAGGTTCGGCACGAGCGCGTGCCCCGCCGGCCCCGAGAAGGCGCGGGCAGCGCCGATGACGACGAGCACCACGTAGATCGCCGACACGCTCGGCGACGGCTGCCGTGCGATGAGCCAGAGCACGAGCGTCGCCGCCGTCTGGATCCCGAAGCAGGCGCGCAGCACGGAGCGCCGGTCGAAGCGATCGGCCGCGAGCCCGGTGAGGGGGAAGAGCACCACGGCGGGGAGGAACTGCGCGAGGCCCACTAGCCCGAGCGACAGCGCGCGTCCCGTCGCGAGGTAGACGAGCCAGGCGATGGCGACGCCCTGCATCTGCGTGCCCGTGAGCGCGAGAAAGCGCGCGAGCTGGAAGCGACGGAAATCGGGGTAGCGGAGCGCAGCGGTGCGCCCGAGCCTTGCCCCGCTGCTCACGGCGTGGAGCTGCCGGAAGGCGCGTCGTCCTTGCGCGCCGCGCCGTCGCTCGAGGGAGCGCGCTCATCCGCCTTGTCGCCGCGCTCCGGCTCGCGCCCGGCCGCCTCGGCTGCCTGCTCGGCCAGCTCGTCGAAGTCAGCCGTGCTCGCCACGGGCGGCGCGTGCGCCGTCTTGCGCGGGGCCTCGCCGGGGCCGGCATAATCGACCCAGTGGGTCGACCGGCCGCGCACGTCGAGGTGGAGGAAGCTCGAGTTCGGGTAGTAGCCGACGCCGACGCTATCGAGGCCGAGCAGGTAGTCGCGCGCCACGGCGTTGGGGACGCCCACGATGGCGAAATCGACCGCCTGGCTCGTCTTGTGGCGCGAATCGCGGAAGAAGGAGGTGGTGCGGTAGCCGCTCACGATGTGGATCGGGCGGCCGCCGAAGGTGTTGCTCACGTCGACCAGCAGCCGAATCAACCGATCGGGCGCGCCCGGATGATCGCCATTGGCGCCCAGGAGCTCGCAGATGGCCGTGCGCGCGGTCGGGCGGAGCTTGCCTTTCGAGTCGATCACGAGGCCCCGCCACTTGGATCGGTGGTTCGAGAGCTCGATCCAGTTCTTGCGGCGCGGGGCGCGCGCGTACTCTTCCCAGGCCGGGCCCGAGCGCCGACGGCCCGAGCCGTGCTCGAGCGACGCGCGCCGGGTCGGACGCTCGTCGCGAGCGGCACCCGGGCCGAGGTACAGCGCGCGCGCCTCGCTGCCGTCCTTGTCGCTGCGCTCCGGGACGATCAGCCGCTGACCGGGCTTGATCGGATCTTTCTGGCGGATGCCGTTCGCGTAGGCGAGCGCGTCGATGCTCACGTTGTAGCGCTTGGCGATCGACCCCAGGCGCTGACCCTTTTGCACGACGTGCGTTTGCGGCGAGCCCTTGGCGGTGGCCCACGCGGGGGGTGCGATGGCGCAGAGCAGAGCCAGGCCGAGGGGCAGAAGCAGGCGTCGAAACATGGGCGCGGCGGCCGCTACCGCTCCCACAGTTTGCCGCGCCCGACCACTCTCCGGATGTACCGTGCGTGGGTCGGCTGGCCGGTCGTCTAAAATGAGGCCATCTTTCGAGCGTGTGATACGCGGGTGGCGCCATGCGTCGCCTTCCTTTCGCCCTGGTCCTGGGTGGGCTCGTGCTCACCCAGGCGGCGTCCGCAGCCGGGCTCGTCGCGACGGGCGCCGTCGTGGCGGCGGATCCCGCGCTGGTGCGCTTGAAGGAGCTTTTGGCCTCCGGCGACGGGCGGCTCAAGGCGCCCACGAGCCCGCGTTTTTCCTCGCTCAGCGACCCGTCGCTGCGCGGCACACGCTTCGTCGTCGGCTGGCTCTTGCCGGAGCTCACCGCCGAGGAGGGAACCCGGGCGGCGGCGCTCGTCGACGCGCTCGGACGCGACGGCGACGGAGGGTTGTCGTCCGCGCTGCCGGTGCTCGGTGCCGAGGTCACGAGCACAGCCGCGCTCGTGGACGTGGCCGGCACGGCCATCCTCGTGGTTCAGGTGAGCAGCACCCGCCGCGGCGTCGGCAAGGAGCTCGAGCTCGGCGTGCTCAAGGCGGTAGCGGCCCTCGGCGACGACGTGAGCGCGCCGTTCTCGGCGCTGGCCCGGCGTGCGCTGTCACCGCTCTCGCGCGTGGTCGTCGAGGTGCATCCCCCTGACGTTCCGCGCGTGGGCGTCAGACTGCCGAAGCCCGTGCGTCACGTGATCGAGCGTGGCGACACGCTGTCCGAGATCGCGCAGAGCCACGGTCTCGACCTCGAAGCGCTCGTGCGGCTGAACGGCATGGATCCGAAAAAGCCGATTCACCCGGGCGTCGAGCTCAAGCTCGCTGCCGGGAGCCCGCGGCCGAAGCTCTACGTGGCCAAGCCCGGCGATACCCTGGCGAAGGTCGCGAAGTACTTCGGTATCAGCGAAAAGGCCCTCCTCGAGGTGAACCGCACCGACGTGCGCCGCCTGAGCCCCGGTCAGAAGCTCGTCCTCCCTCGCTGAAAGCAGCTGCCGCTTGACGCGCGACTCGGATCATCGGCATTCATTCGGTGTTTCGCGGTGAAGACCGAACGCGACGTGCGACGGGCTGGCGATGTCGGGGACACGATCCCCGAGCAGGCGAATGTCTACGTACCGCCTCGGCCGCTCGCGGCGCTCGCCGACCACCGCACGATGGACGTGAAGGCGATTCGCCTCGCGGCGGAGGTCGACCCGCGTCAAGCGCGCACCGAGCTTCGTCTCCAGGCGCCGCCGCTCAAGAAGGACAAGGGCTGGCTCGCTCCGCTCTTGCTGGCGCTTCTCGCCATCGGGTTCATCGGCTTGTGGTGGATCACTCCGGAGCCGTTGCCGCTCGGCACGACGAGCGCACGGGCCCCCACGACGCCCGGCGTGCCCGCGACGGCCCAGGCCCTCACCCCGGGCTCGCCGGCCCCCGCGGGGGCCAAGGCCCCGGAGCTCGCATCCCCTGCGGTCGAACCGCGGCTCGCCCCGAGCACGGCCGCTGCTGCGAGCACGGCCGCTGCCGCGAGCACGGCCGCTGCCGCGAGCCCCGCTCTGCGCGCGCCGACCGCTGCGCCCGCGACGGCCGCGCCCTCCGCACCCGCGAGCCCCCGCCCGAAGCAAGGTCGCGACCCGTGGCTCGAGTAGCGCGACTGGTCGCGTTCGCGGCCGCGGTGCTCATCGCGCTCGGTGCCCGGTCGGCGCGTGCCGCAGACGACGAAAGCGAGCGCGCCGAGCAGGCCTTCAAGGACGGCAATCGCGCGTTCGCGGCCGGCGATTTTCACGCGGCGTTCGACGCGTACCGCGCCGCCTGGTCGCTCAAGCAGACGTTCGACATCGCCTGCAACCTCGGTCGGACCGAGGTGGAGCTGTCGCTCGCACGCGACGCCGCGGAGCACCTCGACTACTGCCTGCGCACGTTTTCGGTGAGCTCGCGCGGTGAGGTGAAGGACGCGTACAAGCGCTTTCGCGAGCTGTTTGCCCGCGTTCGGCGCGAAGTGGCGGCCCTTTCGGTGGAGGTGCGACCCGCGGGCGCCGAGATCACGGTCGACGGGGCCGGATACGGCCTCGCGCCGCTCGGCCACGACATCTTCCTCGATCCGGGAACCCACCGAGTGCGTGCCCGGCTCGTTGGCTTCCGAGACGATGAACGCAGCGTCGTCGCCGAAGCCGGCGGCTCCCTCGGCGTGACACTCGTGCTCGAGAGCGCCGCGGCCGTGCTTCCCGTCGCCGCCGTGGCCGCCGCACCGGCTGCGGAGCGCCCGGCGGAGACCGCGCCGGCGCCGCGCTCGGGTGGCATCCAGCCGCGAACGATCGCTCTCGTCGCGGGCAGTGGCCTGTCGCTCGTCGCCCTGGGGATCGGCGTCGGCTTCACGCTCGATGCGAGCGCGGCGCGCGACGACGCCAAGAGCGTCGGGGCGCGCATCCATCGAAGCTCCGCCGGCGGCTGCGCCAACGCGGAGCTCCCCGATTGTCGGGAGCTCCGCGAGCTCGTCGATCACGAGCAGCAGAGTCGCCATACCGCCGACATCGCCCTGATGACCGCCGCCTCGGTCGAAGCCGCAACGCTTCTTGCGTGGCTCCTCATTCCCGAGCTCGGCGCGCCCAGCCAGGCCGGAAGTCTGCGGGCTTTGCCCGTCGCCGGCCCGTCGTATTCCGGGGTTCTGGTCTCGGGCGCCTACTAGGGCGAGGCGAGGCGAGGGGAGGGCGGCGGTGAGAACGCGCAACTCGCGGTGGTGCCGACCGACGGGACGTCCCGTGCACAAGGTCCTCGCCGCTGGCTGTGTGTTCCTGATGGTTTCGGGTCGGGCCCTGCCGCTCCTGGCGGAGCCGACGCCGGCCGAGCTCACCGAGGCTCGAGCGCTCTTCGCGGAAGCCACTGCCCTCGAGGCCACGGGCGACTACGCAGGCGCGGAAGCGAAGCTCGTCGCCGCCTTGGCGATCAAGGAGACACCGGGTCTTCGCTACCACCTCGCTCATTGTGAAGAGCAGCGCGGCGCGTTCATGGCCGCGAACGCCAATTACGAGCGGGCCTCCACGCTGATCCAGGCCGGTGCTGCGGCGCCCGACGTGGAGCCGCTCTTGCCGCTCGCCGCGCGGCGCCTCGATTCACGAGTCGCTCGGCTCGAGATCGTCGTCCCCGTCGAGGCTCGGGCGAGTGCCGAGCTCGACGGCGTGGAGCTTCCGCCGTCGTCGATAGGAGCGACGGTGAAGGTCGACCCGGGTCCGCATCGGCTGCGCGTGCGCTCGCCCGGACAGGCTGATTTCAACGCCGATCTCACGTTCGTGAGCGGGGAGCGGCGGACCATCAAGGTGTTCTTCGCCGCGAGCACAGGGCCCCTGCCGGCGGCCCCGGTTGCGACCGCAGCGAGCCCACGTTCCACCGCGAACGGTGGCATCGGCGGGCGCGGCGTCGTGTTGCTCGGTGAAGCGGCGCTCACGCTGACCGGGGTCGGCTTCGGGCTGGGCTTTCTCGTGGCGCGTGCGACCGCGGCCGAGCGCGTGGAGCACGCGCAGGCCGCGGTCGACCAGCAAGCGCCGGGAACGAGCGGCTGCGGGGCCGTGCCGGCACCGCCCGCGTGCGCGGATCTAGAGCAGGCGCTCGACGACCACTCACGTGCGTCGACGCTGGCGACGGCGAGCTTCGTGGGCGCAGGGGTGGCCGCGAGCGCCCTCGTGCTCACGTGGGCGCTCTGGCCGTCGTCGCCGCGAGCGGTGTCGCTCGCCTTGCGTCCGAGCTCGGCAGGCGTCGAGCTCGCGGCGACTGGTGCGTTCTAGCGAAACGCTCGAGGGCGGGTGTCAGCGCGGGAAGTACTGCGTGGCGCGCTTCTGCCCACGAGTCCTGATGGACTTGGCCGCAATCAGCTTCTTCACCGGCAAATTCAGCTCGCGCGTCGACACACTCATGCCCTTCGCGACCTGCTCGATGCGCTCGCCCTTGTGAGCCTTGACGTACTCGAGCAGACGCTGAGTCAACTTCGCGATGTCGCCGGGGGGACGCTTGGCGCCCTTCGGCAAGCGACGGCCGGCGGCGGGGGCCGATGCGCGTGCACCACGCGCGCCTCCACCACGGCGACCCGAGGGAGCGCCACCGAGGGCGTCACGCACGGTCTCCATCGCGGATTCGCGAATGAGGCCGGCGAGATCGCTCGCGAAAGCTTCCAGCATCCCCCGGATTTTTTCGTCGATATCGGTCTTAGCCATGGGGGCTGCATACGCGCGGGGCACGAGGTCTGTCAACAGCAAAACCTTGCTGCTTGTACGTGACTTGGTCCCACATTGCGCTACAGCTGAACGACGGCGACACGCTGCTCGTGGACCTCGCACGGCGAGTGAGCGTGCGGAGACCACACGCGAACGTGCGTCGAACGACGGCCGCAACCTGCGCACGCTGACGCGCGTTGCTTGCGCGAATTCCGCGTCGATTCGTGACGGAGTGGGGCGCGGTGCGCCACCAACGCCGCGGCGAGCGATTCGTCTTGGGCGCTCGCACCTCCACGTCAAGTGTGACTGCGAGTGTCTGTCACTCGCGTGCAGCATTGTTCGAATCGCTGCCTCGCGCGGGTCGCGCCTTGTTTCATGTCCGCCGAACCAGACCGCGACTAACCATCCGGCTCAGTGCGACCGACCGGCTTCCCGACCTCGACCCGGTGCAAGGGGCGAGCGTCGCACGCCGGGGCGATGCGAACGGTGCCCACGGGCGCCGGGGCGCGAGCGTTCGGCCCGCGGGCGCGAATTCGGGGCTGGCGCCTTCGGGCGCCTTACAGCGGCGCCGTTCACTCACCTCCACTCACACAATTTTCCAAAAAGTCGCGCCCCGTAGGATGCTACCGTTCTCAAGCGTCCGAGTGCCGATGACTGAGCCAAGACCGCTGCTTGGAGGACGCTATAGCCTGGAGCGTCCGCTGCTGTCGGCGCCTGGGGGGCACCGCTGGATGGCGATCGAGGCCACGAGTGGCCGCCTGGTCGTGATTGCCCTCGCCGAGCCCGGCCGGCTCAGCACCTTCGGCAAAGGTGTCAGCCATCGCCACCTCGTCACCGTGACGGACGTCGTGAAGGAGGTGGACGCGGCGGCGTTCTCACCGGACGTGAAGCTTCCCGTCGGGGCAGGCTTTGCGGTTGCGGATCACCTACCGGGGCGCAGTCTCCGGCATGCCCTCGAGGGAGGACCGCTGCACCCGGCCAAGGCCGTGGCGTGGGCGTTGCGGCTGGCCGACGCCGTGCAAGCTCTGCATGCCACGGGCTCGGTGCATGGTGCGATCTCGCCGCGCAGCGTCGTCGCCGCCCCCGAGGGCCGCGCGATCGCCCCCGTGCTGTCGCAGCTCATCGCGCCGCCCGTGGCCGCATTTTGCCCGCCGGAGCGTCTGCGCGGCAACGCCGAGAGCGCGTCGGACGACGTGTGGGCGCTGTGCGCGACGCTCTACACCATGCTCACCGGCAAACCTCCCTTCGCCGGCGCCACGCGTGAAACGGTGCTCCGGGCGATGGCAGGCAAGCCGGAGCCGCTGTTCAACGCGGGCGTCACCGAGCCCGTGCTGCAGGAGGTCATCGCTCGCGGGTTGCTCAGCGATCGGCGACAGCGCGCGATCGATCTGAACGACTTGCAGGCGGCACTCGACGGCTGGGAGCGAGAGCCGACGAGGATGCCGCCACCCCGGCCGCCGCCCCGCGGCGCCGTCAAGGGCCTGGGCGATATCGTGGTCGGTACGGCGTTCGGGCAGACGCGCGACGACGGCATCCTCGTGGACGACGGGTCGGTCCCCGACGACCAGGGCGCGCCCCCGAAGAGCGTGGTCCCGGAGCCGGAGTCGATCGAGCCCACGAGCTTGCCGCCGGTCGCGCCGGTGACGGGGCCCCTGGCGCCGCTCGACATGCCGGCCTTGGCCGGCCTCCCGGCGGTCGACGCACCGGCGCGACCGGCCGTGCCCCGGCGGATCTCGTTCAATCCCTTCGAGCGCAAGACGTCCATCTGGCCCTGGGTAGTGGTGGCCCTCCTGGCTGGTGGCGGCGGCGTGTACCTCACGCTCGTGCCGAGCTCGGCGCCCGAGCCGACGCCCGTGGCGAGCGCTCCGCCCCCGGTGCAGCACGCGGCGCCGAAGCCCGCGGTCAAGCGCGACGCGGACGTGGTGCGCAACGAGTGCGTCGCCGCGCATTTCCCGGCCGACTCCTTCGAAAGCGGGGCCGACTTCGCGTTCGTGTGCGAAGACGGAGAGTTCCCTGGCACCGTGAAACGGCTGTTCTCGATGCCCGTCGAGCGGGAGCCGGACGCGGGCGCCGACGGCAAGACGCCCCGCGCCGCGGATGCGGGACTCCCCCTGGAGGTGGTGCGCCTGTCGGGCGGGCGCCGTGCCGACGGCGGCGTGCGCGGCTCGGGCCTCGACTGGTACGAGCTGCCGGCGACGGCGATCATCCGCAAGGCGTGTTGCCCGAACTCGTCACCGGTGATCTTGCCGGAACTGCCTGGCTGGTGCGAGCAACTGCAATCGGTGGTGCGGCGGCTGGCCGACGACAGCGCCAAGTCGGTCGACCTTGGGCCCGGTGCGCGGAGCTTCGACCGCGCCGTCGGCTGCCTGTTCGCGGGCCGCGTCAAGCACGGCTACGGCTACCCGAGCGCGCCGTCCCCCGCGAGCCGCGCGGTCTTTCAGCAGTTCCTGAGCCGCGCCGCCATCGCCAGCACCAAGCGCTGAGCGGAGCTAGGCTCGGGCTCGCATGCCGCGCATCGTCGTGCTCGACGGACACACCGTGAATCCGGGGGACCTCGGCTGGGAGCGGTTGTCGGCGCTCGGCGAGCTGACCGTTCACGAGCGCACACCGCCCGGGCTCGTCGTGGAGCGCGCGCGGGGCGCCGAAACGCTCGTCACGAACAAGACCGCCCTCGGGGCCGACGTGCTCGCGGCGTTGCCGGGGCTCGTCGGGATCAGCGTGCTCGCGACGGGGTTCGACATGGTGGACGCGCGCGCCGCCCGCGAGCGGGGAGTCGTCGTCTGCAACGTGCCGGCCTACTCGACCGCGAGCGTCGCCCAGCACACGGTCGCCCTCCTGCTCGAGCTCGTCTCGCACGTCGGTCTCCACGCCGCCGCCGTGCGCGCCGGCGACTGGGCGAAGAGCGTCGACTTTTCGTTCTGGGTACGACCGATTCGCGAGCTCGACGGGCAGGTGCTCGGCATCGTCGGGCTCGGCGCCATCGGCCGGCGCGTCGCGGTGCTCGGGCAGGCGCTGGGCATGCGTGTGCTCGCCACGCCCTCCCGCCGCCCCGAGCCGCCGCCGCCAGGGGTTACCGTCACCGACGTCGACGCCCTCTTCCGGGGATCCGACGTGGTCTCGCTCCATTGCCCGCTCACCGAGAGCACGCGCGGCCTCGTGCAGCGCGAGCGGCTCGCTGCCATGAAGGCCGGCGCGCTCCTCGTCAACACGGCGCGCGGCGCGCTGATCGACGAGGCCGCGCTCGCCTGGGCCCTCGAGGCCGAGGTGATCGCGGGCGCCGCGCTCGACGTTCTCTGCGTGGAGCCGCCGCCGCCCGATCATCCGCTCCTGTCGGCGCCGCGCTGCCTCGTCACGCCGCACCAGGCCTGGACGAGCCGCGCTGCGCGCGAGCGGCTGCTCGCCGTCACCGCCGAGAACGTCGCCGGGCTCATCACCGGCCGGCCACAAAACGTCGTGAATGGCTGACGACGCCGAGCCGCCGCCGTTCCGCCCGGCGCCACTTGCCGCCCACTACCTCCTGACGCGCGCGGTGCTCCTGCGCGGGCTCGGCTTCATGTACGTCGTGGCGTTCGCCATCCTCGCGCGCCAGGCCCTGCCGCTCATCGGTTCGCGCGGCTTGCTGCCGGTCGCGCCGTTTCTCGAGCGGGTCTGGGCACACTTCGGTGGCTCACCGGCGCTGCTCCGCGTGCCGACCCTGTTCTGGCTCGGGTGCTCGGACCTGGTGCTCGTCGTTGCCGCCTGGGCCGGCGTGGTGCTCGGCGCGCTGGTCCTCGCCGGCGTTGCGAACGTGCCCATCCTCGTGACGCTGTGGGCTCTCTACCTGTCGTTCGTGCACGTCGGACAGGTCTTCTATGGCTACGGCTGGGACATCTTGCTGTGCGAGACCGGGTTCCTCGCGGTGTTCCTGGCCCCCCTCTGGCGCACGACGCTGCTCCATCCGCGCGAGCCGCCGCCCGTGATCGTGATCGTGCTCTTCCGCTGGCTCACCTTCCGGCTCATGTTCGGGGCCGGTCTCATCAAGCTACGTGGCGACGACTGCTGGCGCGAGCTTCGCTGCCTCGACTTTCACTACGAGACCCAACCGAACCCGGGCCCGCTCAGCTACTACTTCCACCTCATGCCCGTGTGGACGCACACCGCCGGCGTGGCCTTCAACCATTTTGCCGAGGTGCTGGCTCCGTTCGGCGTTTTTGGGCCGCGCAAGCTGCGCATCGCCGCCGGCGCCGTGATCGTGGCGTTCCAGTCGATCCTGATCCTGAGCGGCAATCTGTCGTTCCTGAACTGGCTCACGATCCTGGTGGCACTTGCCTGCTTCGACGACGGCGTGTTCCGGCGCCTGCTCCCGGCTCGCCTGCGGCATGGCGTCGTGGAGCTAGCCAGGCGGCTCGAGACGCCTTCACGCGGGCGCCGTGCCGCAAGCGCCGCCATCGGCGTGCTCGTCGGCGCGTTGAGCCTCGGTCCGGTGGTCAATCTCCTGTCGGATCGGCAGCGCATGAACGACTCCTTCAATCCTTTCGAGTTCGTCAACACCTACGGGGCCTTCGGCAGCGTGGAACGCGTGCGGCACGAGGTGGTGCTCGAAGGAACCCGGGGCGACCCCGAGGACGTTCGCACGGCGTGGAAAGAGTACGAGTTTCCCTGCAAGCCGGGCGACGTCCGCCGTTCACCCTGCCTCGTCACGCCCTACCACTACCGGCTCGACTGGCAGCTGTGGTTCGCCGGTCTCTCGAGCTTTCAGCGAGAGCCGTGGATCGTCCACCTCGTCTATCAGCTCCTCCGCGGCGACCCGCTCGCGAAGACGCTGCTCGCGCGCGACCCGTTTCCCGTCGAGCCGCCGCGCTTCGTCCGGGCGCGGCTCTACCGCTATCGCTTCGCGGCCGGTCGGGCCGGGGGTCGCTACTGGGAGCGCGAGCTCGAAGACGAATACCTCGTGCCGGTGTCGCTCGAGCACCGCGAGCTCAGGCGCTTCCTTGCCGCCTACGGCTGGCTAGACCCGCCGCGCGAAAAGCCGAACCTGGCCGCTCGGGACTGAGCTCCCCCGTCTAGAGCGCGAGATTGCAGGCCTCGGAGAGCGCCTGGCAGGTCGCGGTACCGTACCCCTCGATGTAGGTCTCGAAGGCGACCGAGGAGTCGACTCGACAGACGCAGTACCAGGTGTCGCTGCTCGGGTCGGAGAGCTTGCATTCGGTCGCGTGCTCGTGGGTCGGGCAGTACGTCTGGTAGCTGCAGTACCCCGGACCCGTCCCGTAGCCCGTCGCGCAGCCGTTGCTCTCGCAATCGGCGAAGGTGTCGAGCCAGGGCTGACAGGTGCTCTGCGCCGTGTCGAGGCAGCCCTGGCCGTAGCAGCCGCCCGAATCGTCCACCATGCACACTGCGCCGGGGGACAGGTTCGCGGCGAGGCAATTGACGTAGTCGGCGAGCTCGAGCGCACAGCCTGGGTACTCTCCGGAGAGCGGGACGCAGCCGCTCAGGCACTCGTTGTAGCTGTTGGAGTAAGGGCACGAGCTCGGCAGGTTGTTGCAAGCCTCCTCGCAGGCTTCGATCACCGCGGGGGAGCCCCCGACCCCGCCGATCCCACCGCCGCCCACGCCCGCCGCTCCCGCCTCGCCCGCCGCTCCGGCCCAACCACCCTTGCCCCCGTACGTGCCCCCGGATCCCCCGCGTCCGATCCGACCGCCCTTGCCGTACGTGCCGCCGTAGCCAGGGGACGTCGCGCCATAGCCGCCAGTGGGGTACGCGCCGCCCGCCATCATCGGATACCCGGCCGAGCCACCCTTGCCGTAGGTGCCGCCGTTGCTGGGGCCGCCACCTTTTCCGTACGTTCCACCATAGCCGGTGCCGCCCTTGCCCGGGCCGCCACCCTTGCCGGGGCTCGCACCCGTCCCGCCGTTAGAGCCCCCGATGCCGTAGCTTCCGCCGTCAGAGACCAACCCGGTCCCACCGGTCCCGCCCTTGGCGCTGCCGGAGGTTCCGCCGTTCGCATCCCCCGACGCGCCGGCCTCCTCTTCGTCGGTGTTGAGCATCGAGCGCGACCCGCAGGCCTGGCCCGCCCCGAAGGTCAAAACGAGCGCGAGCGCCGTACGAACCTGCCGTGCGCCGGGCGTACCCCGGCTGCTTTTCCCACGCACCACAACCATGCCCCCAAGGTAGCACGCCGGACCACCGCGTCCGAGGTGCTTGGCCTAGGCGGGCTGGCCCGCAGCGCGCCGCCGACGGCGTAGCTCACCCGCGGCCAGCACCGGCACGAGCAGGACTCCGCCGGGCGCTACGACCACGGCTGTCCAGAGCAGGAACCTGAGGAACGTCGGCATCTTCTTCTTGAGTGATTACGTATGCAGTGCGCATGCCAGTTTCTTGACGTGCGCTCTGATCCGATTTTTTCGCACAATGACGCACGCCGCCAAGCTCCGAGGCCGGTCGAGCGCCGTGATCGCGGTGTCACAGTGACGGCAGGTTGTGTCGCGCGTGACACCCGCTCGGGTGACGGCCGTCCGGCTCCCGGACGCCTTTCGTCCGAAAGAGTGATCAAAACACCCGACCGGAGACACATACGTTGCGTCGGTAGTTTGGGAGTGGAACGGTGGTGCCGGCTCGGCCGTGCCAACCCTCAAAGAGTCCTCAGCTCTGGCCGTGCTTCGCATCGCCACCGGCCTGCTCGTGTTTCCGCACGGTCTCCGAAAGCTTGCGACGGGGCCGGTGGCAGCCATCGGCAAGACGCTCGCGTCGCACGGCTTTCCCCCGTGGTTCGCCTATGTCGTCACGCTGGGTGAGCTCACCGGTGCGCTCCTCGCTCTGGGCCTCTACACGCGCCTTTCCGCCGCAACTGTTGCGCTGACCATGTGGGGGGTCGTTGCGTTCGTTCAGCTCCCGCTCGTCTGGGAGCTCGGCACCGGCCGAGCAGTGGTCCTGGAGTACCCGGTGCTGCTGGCGCTTACCGCCACACTGTGCGCCCTGGTCCCGAGCACCAGATGGTCAGTCGGCCGTCGTCGTTGACGCTTCGCGTCGTTGGGGCTCGGCGGTAGCTCAGGGTGTCAAGTCGATGCCGGCGCCGAGCGCCAGGCTGACGACCAGCATGCCGATGAGGAGCGCGAGCCCGCCCAGCGTCACGGTCACGGCCCACTGCAGGCCGTTGAACCCCCGGCGCTCCGGCGCCTCGTAGACCCCGGGGGAGTCGACCGGCTCGAGCTTGGCGCGCGCGAGCTTGAGGAGCTTCTTCGCCGCGGCGCCCATGTCCTCGTTTTTTGCCTCGGGGGCCGCCAGGAGCTCGCGGCGCTCGCCCGAAAGCCCCTGGAAGAAGAGCCACCAGACGGCCGGCTCCGGCGTGCGCGCGAGCGCGCGAGCCACGCTCTGGTGGGGCACGACGCAGCTCGCCCGGCAGTAGCGACAGGTATGAACGGTGCCGCGCTCGACGAGCTCGAGCGGCGCGCCGCACGACGGGCAGCTGAGCGAGACGACGCCGGCCGACGTGGCGGAGGCCTTCGCCTTCGGGCGGTCGCTGCGGAGCTCCTCCGACACCGCGGCGACGAGCGCCGGCAAGAGCCCGCGCGCCCCGTCCGAGATCGCGTGAACGGCGCGATCCCCGCAGCGTCCGCAGTGCGTCTCGACGGCCCCGGGGCGGGGCACCGAGACCATCAGCGGCTCGCGACACCGACCGCAGACGGGGTGCCCCGGTGCTGCGTCCACCGCCAGCGTCCCGAACGTCGCGTGCTCGAAGGTACGACTCGTGCCCGTCTCGACGTGCGGGTTCTCCGAGCCGATCCAGAGCACGGGGTGCGGGTTCCTGCCCTCGGGCGCGGGCCCGGCGAGGTCGCCGACCGCGTGCGCGAAGCCGAGGCCTGCCCGCCAGAGGTCGATGTCGAACCGCTGCCGGAGGCCGCAGTGCGCGCACTCGACGGCGCCGTCGGCGTCGAGCGAGTCGAGCGGCGCCAGGAAGCGGCACGAGTTGCAGGTGAACCCGCACCGGACCGCTACCCACGCGTGATCGGCAGGCTGGGGCGGTGCCGGCGCGCGCACCGTCGCGAGCGGCTGCTTGCAGACTTCGCACGCCTGCCCGCGGAGCGGCGCCACGACGCCGCACTGCCGGCAGATCGAGATACTCACGCCGGGCGCGGCGGCGGGTGGGCCCATCCCGGGTCCTGCTCCCGACGAGAAGCCCTGCATCCGGACGAGCGTAGCCCACGCCGGGGCGGTTTTGGTGCCGGTTTTCGCGGCCGCTTCGGTGGTATTCTGATCAGCCGCGTATGGATTTCGTGAGCGTTGGGCAGCACGCGGAGGGGTTCATCGCCATCGGCCAGCACGCCCGAGGCGTGATTGCTTTCGGCCAGATCGCGACGGGCGTGATTGCCGTCGGGCAGGTGGCTCGCGGTTGCTTCACGCTCGGGCAGGTGGCGTTCGGTTTCGTCGGCTGGGGGCAGGTGGGCTTCGGCGTGCTGCACGCGATCGGCATGCTGGGAGCCGGCGGGCGCGGCTTCGGCATCGTGCTCCGGCTCACGCCCGGCGTCGGGCGCAAGCGCGTTCCACCCGAGCTCATCACGCTCGAGCAGGCGCGCGCGGGTGAGGAAGGCTGGGTGCCGGTGGAGCTTTTCACGGACGACCACGGCCTCGGCCTCGCGAGCCAGGGCCAGCGGCTGCCGGTGAAGATCGACCGGCGGCTCCAGCGCGACGCGGGCGGCCTCACCGTGCACGGCACGCGCAGTGTCTGGGCGTACCTCGTCCGGCGGAGTGGCGTGCCCGTGTGCGAGCGGCTCATGCACGCGCCGCCACGCCCGTACGAGCGACCGGGATTCTACGCCCTGGCCGCCGCGCAATTCGTCGGGCTCGTGATCCTCGCGACGGCCTGGTGGGTGTTCGCGGGACGCGACGTGCTCGGCATCCTCGGCCAGTACGTCGATATCTAGCCGCCCGGCGTGCCCGGCGGCGGGCTGCGCTCGAGTACCCAGAGCCCGAGGCCGGTCGTCCCCTGAATGGGGACCGGAACGAGACCGAGCGCGTGCGCCCAGGCGGGCAGCTTCGTGCGCGCGAGCAGGCCGAGTCGATAGCCGGGCAGTCGATCGGCGACAGCGGCTCGGACGAAGGCGACGGCGGCCTCGTCCTTCTGGCGCGTCGTCACGATGCCGGAGAGCGGTCGCGACAGGTCGTTCTCGCGCGCGAGGTACGAGTTCGCGAAGCCTTCGGAGAGCACGAGCACGTCGGGGCGACGCGTGGCCACGTCGGCGATGGGCGCCTCGAGCTCGAGCGCGCCGACCAGGGGGTTACGGGACTTCGGTGCCTCCGGGCCGACGCGGCTGACGCGGTAGGGAGCCCCCGCACTCACGTCGAAGTGCGGTTGATACACGAGCAGGCCGTACGTCTCGACGCGGGTACCGGCAGGTTTTGCGGCGAGGAAGCGCGTCACCTCGCGCCGGGCGTCGCCGAGCTGCGTGAGGTGAACGGCGAAGCTCGTGAGGGCTGCCCAGGCCAGGGCACCCGTGAGCAGCGCCCGGCCGCCACGCTCCGCACCGAAGCGCGTGGTGGCGCGGAGCAGCGCGTCGGCCGCGACGCCGCCGTACGCCGAAAGGACGAAGCCTAGCGGCAGGAGAAAGCGATGCTCGGAGCGCGCGACCGCGAGCGTGAAGAAGACGAAGCTCGAGAGGCCCGCGACGATCGGCAGCGCGCGCGGTGCCCGGCGCTCGAGCACGCCGGCGCCCGGCCGACGGGCGAGCGCAACGACCACGCCGGCGAGCGCCACCGCGAGAACCGGGACGGGCCAGAAGTCGTGGGCCGCGGCGTGCCAGGCGTCGTGCACGTTCGCGACGAGGCCGGAGCCATCCTTCGAGTAGGCGCGCCAGGCCTGGCTCGACGGGCCGCGGAGCTCGTCGAGGCGGCGCAGGAAGCCGCGAGGATTGAACGAGGCGCCGCTCGCGAGCGCATAGGCGAGGGCTCCCCAGCCGAAGGCTCGCACGAGGCTGCGGGTGTACGCGGCCGAAAAGCGGGCTCGCTCGAGCCACGGCAACAAGAGGAGGTAGCCCGGCAAGACGAGCACGAAGCTCGCGTAGGCCTGGTCTTTCGTCGCGACGGCGAGCGCCGCGAACACCGCCGTGCGCCGAGCGCCGCGCCCGTCCGCGTGCTCGAGCACGTCGAGCAGCGCATCGAGGGCACAGAGCGTCCAGGTGAGGTACGGGACGTCGAGGTTCGAGACGCGCCCGTAGAAGGCGAAGGTGAGGTTGGTCGCGGCGAAGACCGCGGCCCAGCGCCCAGCCCGAGAACCGAAGCAGCGCCGCACGATGCGCGCCAAAAGCAGCACGGTGACGCACGCCATGAGCGTCGCCACGAGCTTGGCAATCAGCGAGAGCGCCGTCATCGTCGGGACGGCGAGCACGCGGTCGCGCAGGGCTTCGGCCGTGAGCGGTCCGGAGAGGGCCGCGAGGAGCAGGACGGGCAGGCTCGGAATCGCGAGCAGGAGGTAGTGCAGGAGCGGGTAGCGGTGCGTGGCACCGGGTGTCAGGTTGTGGGCGAGTCCTCCGAACAGGTCGCGCGGGGCGACGCCGTCGTTCTCCCAGCCGTGGGAGCCGGGCAGATCCCAGCCGAGCGTGACGAGCTCGGAAGCCGCGAACCCGAGCACGACGAGCGCGACCGCGCGGTCCTCCGCAAGGAGGCGGGACAGCGGTCGAGC
>Ga0315912_10001260_pt1 | contig 32524 bp, 33 predicted proteins | sample VfabasoilMG_FD_204469 | JGI IMG/M metagenome (GOLD analysis project Ga0315912, IMG submission 204469) | Garden soil microbial communities collected in Santa Monica, California, United States - V. faba soil | ecosystem: Environmental > Terrestrial > Soil > Garden | place: USA: California...
GCAAACACCTGATCCGGCAGTTTGGAGAAATTGCCGTCCTCGAGCGCCTTGACGAAGTCGGACCGGATCCGTGTCTTCGACGACACCTCATCGACCGTCAGTCCCTTGGTCTCCCGGACTTGCCTGAAAAACTCGCCAACCGACTCCATAGTCCCCCTGCTACTTCAGTCGAGCCAATAATTCCGTGGCGGCCGCCGCATATTCCCCGCCCTTATCAACCGTCGTCACCTTTTTCAGGGCTTCACGCGCCCTCTCCGTATACCCCAATTTGTAGTACACCCGTCCCAACTCCAACTGAATCATCGCAGGCGGAACGTTCGAAGGACTTACGGTGATAGCATCTTCGAGCGCTTCCATCGAGCCCTGGAGATCGCCCTGGTGGGCCAGCGCACGGCCCAGATGAAACCGGGCCAGGTCCGGCGTCGGATAGAGCGGATTCGTCAACGCCTTGCGATAGGACTTGATCGCCTCATCCCAACGATTCTGGTTGGCGAGAACTTGGCCGAGATACGTATGGGCTTCCGAATAATCCTCATCGATATTGATCGCCGCGCGAAACTCCTCTTCGGCCCGCGATAATTTGCCCTGCAGCGCGTACACATGTCCCAGCGCGTACCGAGAATTTTTGTTGTTAGGATTCAGCTGAACGGATTTCTGGAATGAGACGAATGCCTTTTGGCGGTCCCCTGAAAGGCTGGCCACACCTTCCTGGTAATAGCCTTCTGATTTCGTGGCCATCTCCTCGCTGGTCGCGCAGCCCGCAAACAAATTCGCCGCTCCAATACAAGCTACCACGCAGCACATTCGTACTACGCGCGCGGCATGCGCAAGACTCATTTCTTTCACCCGCGTCATTGCTGTCACTGAATATCCTCGAAATGCGTCAGCCGTTTGAATTCCCGGAACCGAGCTTGAACTTCTTTGTAATCCAGGATTCGCAATCGGTCAAGACTAAAGGATTCTACGGTAAATGACGCCATGACGCTTCCGAAGATAATGGCCTGCTTCATCGCATCGAGGGACCGGTTCCCCGTCGCCGCTAAATAGCCCAAAAACCCGCCGGCAAAGGTATCGCCGGCGCCTGTGGGATCACGCACATCCTCAAGAGGGAAGGCCGGCGCGCCGAACATATGACTCCCGTTGAACATGAGTACTCCGTATTCGCCGCGCTTGATGATGAGATGCTTGGGCCCGCGGGACAACACCAGCTTCGCCACCTTGACCAGGTTTGAATCTTGTCCCAGGGCGCGCGCCTCACCGTCGTTGATGATAAGCACATCAACCTGCTCAAGCACCTTCCAAAGCGCCTCGCGCTTGCCGTTGATCCAGAAATTCATCGTATCGCAAGCCACCAGCGACGGACGTTCGACTTTCTGAAGCACATCGAGTTGAAGTTCAGGATCGATATTCCCCAGAAACAAAACATCCGGAGACCGGTACGCATCCGGGATTTTAGGCCGAAAGGTTTCAAAGACATTGAGTTTGGTGTCCAGCGTATGGGCCTCGTTTAGCTGATGCGTATACTCGCCTTTCCAGCGGAAGGTCTCGCCAGGACGCCGCTCCAGGCCTGTCACATCGATGCCGCGGCTTTTCAAAAATGCGATGTGCTGTTGCGGGAAGTCCTCTCCGACGACGGCGATGAGCGCCACGGACGTGAAAAAACTGGCCGACGTCGAGAAATACGTTGCCGATCCGCCAAGCACCTCAGTGCCTTCCCCGAACGGGGTTTTCACCGTATCGAGAGCCACCGAACCCACCACCAACAATTTTCCCATGATCAGCGCGCTCCTTTCATCGGCGCCCACACCCGGCGAGTCAACAACGCAAGCTTCCGTTTGGCGGCGGCAGGCACCTGTTTCCGATCCGTGATCACCGCATGGGTCAACGCCTGATGGCAGGCACAGTCCTGCGTATCCGCAACCGACGGCAGCACGGACTTCAGTATTCGCTTGGCCAGCGCCACGTTTCGATGGAGCGTATCCAGGATGGCCTCGACTGTGACGGCCTCCTCCGTCTCATGCCAGCAATCGTAATCCGTCGCCAGCGCCATCGTCGCATAGCAGAGCTCCGCTTCACGCGCCAACTTCGCCTCCGGCATATTGGTCATGCCGATGACATCGACGCCCCACTGCCGATAGAGTTTCGACTCCGCTTTGGTTGAAAACTGCGGGCCTTCGATGCACAGATAGGCGCCGCCTCGATGGAGCGTCGCCCCCAGCCGTTGGCCGGACGAGGCGAGAGTTTCCACCAAGCCGGCACAGACCGGTTCACCGAACGCCACATGCGCCACCATCCCGCCTTCAAAAAATGTGGAGGCGCGCCGCTTCGTAAGGTCGATGAACTGATCGGGACACACCACATCGCCCGGCTTGATCGACTCTTTCATGCTCCCCACCGCGCTCACGGAAATCACACGAGATACGCCCAACGACTTGAGCGCATAAATGTTGGCGCGATAGTTGATCTCGCCGGGATTCAGCCGGTGGCCGCGCCCATGCCGGGAGAGAAACGCCACCCGCACACCTCCGATCACACCTACAATAATGGCATCGGACGGAGACCCGAACGGCGTGCGAACACGGATTTCTCGAACCGATTGGAGCCCCTCCATCTCATAGAGCCCGCTGCCCCCGATCACTCCGACTGCCGCCTGTCCACGCATCTGCTTCCCCTTCATATCTGTCCTTTTCCCATCGTGATGGTTTGCATCACGCCGGGCTCCAATGTTCCAAGAAATTGTTCGATCAGCGAGACGATGCTCCGGACGATGCGCTCAAACGGCTCATCTCGTTCTACCGAAATCCAATGAACCCCGGGCTCCTTTCGGAACCATGTCATCTGCCGCTTCGCAAATCGCCGGGTGTCCCGCTTGAACAACCGGACCATCTCGGCATAATCGCACTCACCCGACAAATGCGCCGCCACATGCCGATATCCCAATCCTGTCATCGCGCCGCCGTCCCGCCGATACCCTCGATCAAGCAGTGCGCGAGTCTCTTGTACCATTCCATGAGCCAACTGCCAATCGATTCGTTCTTCGATCCGCCTATACAACTCTTCTTTCGAACGCTGCAACCCGATCAGGAGTGCGGAGAACGGGGCCTCCTGAAATCCATGATCCCGCTGCACAGCCGACATCGGTTGTCCCGACAACCGATAGACTTCCAACGCCCGCATGACCTTGGCTTCATCGTTGGGATGCAGCCGTGCCGCTGTCTCAGGATCGACACGGATCAGCTCGGCGTGGAGACGGTCCCGCCCCTGTTCCTGGCTCACCTGCATCAATTCTGCTCTCACCTCCGGGTCAGCTGGAGGAGCCGGACATAATCCTCGCACCAATGTTCGGATATACAGCCCAGTTCCTCCGACCACGAAGGGCAATCGGTTCTCCGCATACAATCGGTCGATTTCTGCAAGCGCTGCCCGCCGATACCATCCCGTGTTGAATGTCTCATCCGGATCGGCCAAATCGATGAGCCGGTGCGGAACGCTCTGGCGCTCGTCAGCCGTAGGCTTGTCCGTGCCGATATCCATGCCGCGATATACTTGCCTGGAATCGGCCGTGAGCACCTCCGTGCCAAAGTGTTGTGCCACCTGCGCGCCAAAACGGCTCTTACCCACGGCAGTGGGACCGAGCAACACGACAAGCGGACGGCGTTGGCACACACGGTCGGATAACTTCGGCATGTCCTGTGGCAACGATCTTCCAGCTGTTATACGTTAGAGATACGCTTCTACCACCCGGCCCGCCCGAACATTTTCTCCAAGTCGTCCGTGCCGAGTCGAAACACCGTGCGCCGGCCATGGGGACAGGTCGTGATCTCTCCTTCTGTTCTCCAGTCTTCAACCAGTGCCTTGATCTCCGGCAACTCCATCGGACGTCCCGCTCTGACGGCGCCATGACAAGCCAGCGATGCCAGGACAGGACGGACTTTCGTCTCCACGGTAGACGCATGGTCCCATTGGGCCAAATCATCGAGCAAATCCTGCAGGAACGCTTCCGGATCGAGCTTGCCAAGCCCCATCGGCACGGCTCGAATCAGCACTGCCGACGCTCCGAAGGGTTCAAGTCCCAACCCCAACTTCTCGAGCTCGCCGTGGTAGCGAGTGAGCAATGCCGCATGGGGAGGCGACAACTCAATCGAGGCCGGGAGAAGCAGCGGTTGAGATTGAATGCCTCTGGCGGTCCACGCGCGATACAGCCGCTCAAAGAGGACCCGCTCATGGGCAGTATGTTGGTCAATCACGGCCAGATCGCCTCCGACCTGGGTGATCAGAAATGTCCGATTGAGTTGTCCCAGCGCCACCACTTCTCCTGAGGGAACCTTGACATACGGCTCTGCCGCTTCACTCACAAACGCGAGCTGTGCTCCTGGCCGGAAGGAGATATCGACCTGCCGATCCGTGACGGCGGATATCGGGGCTCCTTGAACTCCTGTGGTAGAACGCCTCGCCTGCTCCTGGGACAAGCCGGAGACCGAAGTCCACGCGGGCTTGTTCCCGGATGATTCGCACGTCAATGAAGATCCCGGCTCGATCGAAACCCCTTCCGCCGTTCCTATCGCCTGCCTGATCGCCCGCCGGACAAGCTGATGAATCATCTCGGCATCCGCGAACCGGACCTCTCGCTTGGTAGGATGGACGTTCACATCGACACGCTCGGGATCGACGTCGAGGAACAACACAAAAAGCGGATGGCGGCCTTTTGGAAGAAATGCCCCATATCCCTCTGCAACCGCATGCAGGACAGCGGCATTACGCACAGGACGCCGGTTCAGAAATAGTTCCTGTGGCATACGTGACGCTCTCGCATGCAACGGATCGATCGCGTATCCGCTCAGTCGAACCGTCGGCAGGACCGCTTGGACCGTGAAGCAGTGATCGAGAAACACCCGCTGATACACCTGGCTCACTCGATCTCTTTCCGATGGCACCGCCGGGTAATTCACAATCTCCGTTCCGTTATGCATCAATCGAAAATGAACGGATGGCCAGGCAAGCGCCGTCTGCTGCACCACGCGGCTGATATGGGAGAATTCTGTGGGAATCGACTTGAGAAACTTTTTGCGGGCCGGCTGATTATAAAATAACTCCCTGACTTCGATGCTGGTCCCGGCTACCGGAGGGGCCTCAACGATCTTGCCAAGCCTCCCTGCCGTGACCCGAAACTCGATACCGGCTTCGGCGGACCGTAGGGCTGTGGCAACGCGCACATGGGACACGGAAGCAATGCTCGGCAGCGCTTCCCCTCGAAACCCCATGGTGCGAATGGACCAAAGATCCTGATCCGAGCGCAATTTGCTCGTCGCATGCCGTCCAAATGCGCGCGGCGCGTCGACAGGGCTCATCCCTTCGCCGTCGTCGGTGACACGGATCAGCGCCAGGCCTCCATCTTCAATCTCGACGATGATCGAGCCGGCGGCGGCATCGACACTGTTGTCGACAAGTTCCTTGACCACCGCAGCCGGGCGCTCGACGACCTCGCCAGCGGCAATGCGACTGACAACCTCCTCCGGCAAAATATGGATCTTCCCGGTGCCGCCGGTCGTCAGCATGTGGGGTCAGGTCTTGAGTTTGACATCGATCACTCGCTCAACGCGCGTCCGAAACTGCGGGTCTTCTCTGAGCCGTTGCGTCACCGCCGTCACCCGCCGACTCACCGCACTGTAACTCACCCCCATCCGACGCGCAATCGCCGTCAACTCTTCCTCGGCCCACCAGCCTAACCCAGACAGCGCGACCTGCCTGGCCTCACTCGGTCTCCGCGTGGGCATCGCGAGATCCGATAGTGCCCACCCGTTCAGTCCGTTTCCCAGCTTGTATCAGGTTGAGAAGAGAACGGTTACAGCCCGAGCCAGAGCCGCAAGGCTCCATCGAGTCTTTCTCGATCAGCAGCCGTGACAGTTCCAAAACGCCGATTGATGCGGGTCTTGTCGAGCGTAAACAGTCCTCGTTTGACGGCACTCGGAAACAACAGTCCTGCGGCTTTCCAATCGGCCAGAGCAAATTCACCGAATTGTAAGTGGTCCAGCTGGGAAGTGAGCGGAAGAAGGAGAAGGTCAACGGACGGATGAGGAGCACTGACCACAACAGCAGGACGTTGTTTGATGCCTGTGAGGTCCGAAAACGGCAAGGTGGCCAGGACGACATCGCCCCGGTCATAGCTGGTCATATTCGGCATCGCGAGGATTGTTCCAGATTCGTGTGAGGCTGGGTAAGGAGGCAAGGGATACGTCGGACTTGAGAGCGATCATGTCCTCTTGAGAGTCTGGGATGACGACCTCGACGGGCGTGTTCGCCGAAAGCGACACTGGTTCATCCAGAACCACCTTCTCTCCATCATAGTGAGCCGAGACGTGCCTCATGGTCTCTCCTGGTCTTTCTCGCGAGCCGCCTGTGTTGAATTGATTCTATGGGCGCTCGTGGAACCTGTCAACTTTGCTCGGCCGCGGATTCTATTTAGTGCGTCATTTCACTCGCCGTTCACAAATGCTCTTGAGCAGGACAGGTGCGGCCTCTTCTTCGGTTTTGCCCGATTTGCTGCGGTTGCACATGAGCAGGCAGTGCGGAGGTTTGCCTTAGCGTGCGTCCCGCCCAAGGGCTGAGGTATCACGTGATCAAGCGAGGCGAAAAAACGGAAGAAACGGGGTCCGGCGTCTTTGTTTGGAAGCCCTTGGTTGGAATGCAACGAGAGGCCCCGCTCCGGTGCCTTGCGCATGCTTTGGGCCCTGCGAGCATGCAGCGGCATGCCGATACAGGCCATCTGACACGACAACGATGCCACGACTGAGCTGTTACGAGACAGAAAGACTCCCGACCCCTTTTCTTACCTCACGCCCCGCAAGCTCGAAACTAAGACACCTATTCACCTCTCGCCGCTCGCATCCCAAAGCCTGTGCTAACTCAGCAGCCTTCTGGTCTGGTTTGTGCCTCAGCTGCGCAAGGATCCGATCTTTCAGCGACTTGACGACTTCCGGCATCAAACACTCCCGTGGAGAATCGTCTCCGCTACATGCTGGTGGCATATGGGAAAAAGAAACGGGGACATTCTGAATTGCTGGAGGTGTCTGCTCCCTCACGCGTCAAGAAATTCAGAATGTACCCTTAAATTCCCACCTAGGCTTGCTTCGCATGCTGCTTTCTTCGCCCGGCTCGCTTCTTCCATTTTGCTTCCGACCAGGCGTCGTAACTCGGCATATCTAGATAGACTTGCTGCGTTAGGTCGGCCAATGTCCGGAGATGACTGGTATCAACATGTCCGGGGTCAACCAACGCAGCACGTTTTCCACCTTTGTTCTTCCAGGATTCCTGAAAATAGTGAGGCGTAAAGAGTTCTGTACCGGTTAACAGGATGACAGGAGCCCGAGTTCTGCGGTTCGCATGGTCATAGTCCCGCCCCCACTCCGCCAATTTCCGAATGCGCACTATTTCATTCTTCGAGAGCTGGTCCGACTCCTTCAGGGTCGCGAATACCAGGATCGCTCCGGGGAACTCTTCAGCTAACACTTTCATCCGATCAATGTCATCGTCTTTGAATACGTCTTTGCCGAGGCTCTTTGCTTCACCAAAAACCACCTCGGTTAGGTGATCCGGCTTGAGCAGTTGCTTTCGCTGGTACCAGAGAATGAAATCAGCCTCGACCTTTTTGTCTCCAGGTAAAACCAATTCCTGTCCCGATGACCAGGTGATATTGGATTGATCGAAAGAGCCGACGACTTCAGAGAAAAATCGAATCGCGAGAGAAGCGGCATAACCGCCGCACGCATAGTTGGGTAAAGCAAATGGCCCGATGACACGATACGCCCACTTGGAATTGTCGCTACTTCCAGGATTGGTAGTCGGAAAATTGAATTGCCTTAGGCATAAATCGCACGTAAGTGTGTAATCGAGCTGCTTTACCGAATACCAACTCCAGCTGCCGCACTTGGAGCATTTCAATTCCAAGCCAAGTTGTACGGCATTTCGCTCGACAAGCGTTTCGTATTCCTTGCCTCGCCAAACGTCGTCGTCTTTTACTGCATTATGGATCTTGTTCTTGAATTCTGCACAGTGGACGCTCCGAGAAACGGGCTTGCGTGTCATGTCGTTGAGCAATTCGATCACGCCGAGACTTGTAATACTGCGCACGCCCCAGAATCCGCCTAAGGTCTGGATGATTTGTTGTGTTGCGCGCCCAGAATCTGATAGCCGGGCTGAGATTTTGCTGGCCTTGAACCAATCGTTAATAGCAGTGGTCCCGTCGGGCAAGGTCCAGCGTTGATGAACTCTGTGATATTTTTGGAAAAATACTAGGCCTTCAGCCGTCGGCAATAGATGCTCGCCGCCAAGGTCTAAACGGGGGAACGACGGATTTCTGTAGTTACAGGGGAATGTCGTCGCTACACTGTCAGTCGAACTCCAGGCGCGCAGGCGGACCACATTGGCCCATCGGTGATCATTTCCATATTTGGCCGCGAACTTGACGTTGAGTGGCTCGAATCGGATGTCGGCCTTGTCATCGGTTATTTGTACGTCCGTGCTCTTTTCGTCCGCAGTCAATGTAGGTCGCGTAGTTCTCACAACAAACCGGGGTGTGGGCCTCCAGATCGGTGGATACCACGGCTGGAGCACGTTCGCGTCTTTTTGATCCACCAGGAAATACTTCTTATGCAAATCCTCGACTTGGTTCGCGTGGATAGAGCGCGAAAACATCACGGTCGCGCGAATCATCACACCAAATGAATTACCAGGCAGCGGTCGATGCGCTCGCCTGATAAGGTCTTTGCAGAACTCAGAGATATCGTCCAGCCATTGCATCGGGATCGCCATCACCTCCCGGCGAACAGCTCTCAGATTCCAAAAGTCAGTCAGGTCCTTCGGTTCGTGCGCATTCAAAACAAACAGCGCCGGATCGTGATGGTCGTTGTACTGAACATCGATCTTGGTGTGCCCAATTTGCAACGCCGACGTGTGACCCGACTTATGCAGTCTTTGAAAAGTCGTGGCGTCGAGCGTTACGTTTTCGGGGTCGATCGCGTCTTTAAAAGCTCGTTGAAAATAGTCGAGGTTCTTAGACTTGGGGAAACTGCCAAAAACACAACCGACAAATGGTTCGAAGGAGCGATCCTTCGGACGAATATCAACAATGTTGTGCTTATGACGGTGGACGAATTGAAATTCCTTGCGGTACAGCTCTTTGTACAGGTCGAATACCCCCAATCCGTGTCCATTCTTTCCCCTGTCCCCTGCACGGACCAGCACCTCGGAGAGTTGGAGAACCCTCTTTGGATTGAAGCCAAGGCCGCTTGATAGTCCCTTTTCTGACTCGACCAAGAAATCTGGTTCGAAGAAATCCAAGTATCCGTTAACTATTTGGCTAGCGCTTTCAAAGCGATGTCCCTCCCGCTCCCACCATTGAGGGATGCGCTTGAAAAAAGGAATGATGGGGTTGTACTTCCCGCCCCATAAACAAGTGCAAATCCTGAAGATCTGCAGCGTACGCGAAGCGTCCTCGGGGCGGACCAAGAAGGCAAACCGCACCGGCCTTAGACGGACATCGACGCTGATACTAGACATGCGCTACAAGTCGCTAAAGGATTCCGATGGTGGTCTCACGTCGAATCGCTCCGGCATGGGGGACCTGTTTATCTACTCTGATTGAGCCCATAACTATGTTTAGGCCGATCGGCATACCATGCTTCCCGTATGCTGATGGCATCACAATATCCATAAGGAACCGGAACCAGCGCGGCACATTCTCGCGCCGACCTACAGACTCCGTCAAGTCTGATCCAGCTGAGTCCCCTGGATGGCTGAGTGGGACAGACACCACGCGCGGACGCGGGGGAAGGGTGTCAGTCCCACATGCGCAGGGAAGTTTTTGACTCAAGATGTGTCGCGTTGTCGCATAGGATCCTGTCGGCTTTCAGCGACCTGGCTGAAGCAGCAGGGCCCCACCGAGCCAGGGCCGGGCAGGAATGCGAGAACTGAATGAACTCTGGACAGGGACAGGCACCTCGCCGACCGTCGGTCAGGCGGGAGCCTGTCCCTGAACACACTCCCTCACGCTCGATGATTAGGGAAAAAAGGCGGGACGGCAAGATGCCGTAACGATCATCTGATTTCTGCCAGCTTGTTCTTGGCCAGTTTCGATTCGTCGGATGCGGGAAATTCTTCGAGCACACGTTTCAGACTCTTCCTCGATTTGACCAGATCTCCGGTTTCCGCTGTCGCCAGTCCAAGCTTATACAAGGAAGCGGGAACTTTTTCATTGCCGGGGTATTCCGCGACCAAAAATTCGAATGTTTGAATGGCGCGTCCATAGTCCTTCAAGTTGTAATACGACTCACCAAGCCAGTACTGCGCATTGGGGGTCAGCGACGTGCCTGAAAAGTCTTTGACGAAACGCTGGAAACCAGCCACCGCGAGCTCATACTTGCCGTTGAGATAATCGTTATACGCCAAATTGAAAGCCGATGTGGGGGTAATCCCCGGTGCCGTCGCTATGGCGGTTCCCGGTTCAGCCGATAGAGCCGGCTTCACCGGCTTCAAGACACGCGGCTCGGAAAACGCAGGATCAACCTTCGCTGCCGGCTGCCCGGCCGTCTCTTCCAGTTTTGCCAACCGCGTCTCAATTTTTTGGAGGCGCGCGACCACCTCATCGATCCGCTGCCGTCCGGGATCGGCATCTTTGACCCGCTCTACCGACTCCAACCGCCGTAACACCGCATCCACCCGCTGATGGTCCTGCTCCTGCGATCGGGAAATCGTCGAGAGCTGGTCCCGTACCTCAACAAAATCAGCGTGCTTGGCACAGCCGGTCAGCAACACCATCGGAACAAGCGCCCAGAATGCGATCACGACCGGCATACAACGATCCTCCATACGGCTTACCGAACGTCTTTGAGCTGCGTCAGCTTATCCGATGCCTTTCCCGCTTCGGGACTCTTCGGATACAACGTCACCACCTGCTTGAATGCCGAGGAGGCCCGCTTCATATCCTTCAGGGCCAGGTACGCGTAGCCTTTCTTCAGAATCGCGGACGGCACCTTCTCGCTCCGGGGATAATCGAGTTCCACCCGATCGTAGGCATCGATGGCTTTCCCAAAATCCTTTTTCCCGTAATACGACTCCCCCTGCCAATATCGGGCATTCGGCGCCAGATCGGAGTTGGGATACTCCGAGAGAAACGCGGCAAATCCGCGACGGGCGCCTTCCAAATCTCCATCTCGAAACAACGCCAATACCTGCTCATACCGCGCTCGATCCGCGGCTTCCTCGTGACCCTGGACAGGTGCGGCTGCCGGAGATTCTTGCGGCGCAGCGATTGTTACTGAGGATGGCGCCACAGCGGCCATTGAAGGCTGCTCAGCCGGCTCCACGCCGGCGTCGGGCTCGACGGCGGATCGCTGCGCCGGTTTCGTTGCCTGTGAACGAACACCCGGTTTCTGGTTGGCGCGGCCGGCCGGCTTTGTCAAAGACTCGATCCGGTGATCTTGATCATCGAGCCGCGCGGTGACCTTGTGCCCGACAGATTCGAGGGTTTTGGCCACGGACGCAATACTCTTATTGACCTCGGCCGCATGCGCGGACGCGGTGCGCTCCCCATGGCCCACCCGATCGTCGAGACCGGTGAGCGCTTCGCGGAATCCGGTCAGAGCCTGGTTGAACTGCACGAATTTCTGTGAAATCTGATCGAGCCGCTGCTGATGGTCGGTCAATTCCTTTTGCTGTTCCTCCAGCCTGGCATCCACACGCTTCGCTAATGTGTCGTTCGTGCGCTGTACCACATCAGCAATATCTTTCTTCAGACCCAACATGGCCTGTTCCATCGCCCGGGACAGTTCGTCAAGTTTGGCCGCCACCTTCGTGTCCTGAGTATCCAGGCTTTTCTGAACCCAGGCATGCCGCGTCGTGTTGTCGGCATCCATCTTCGCAGCCAATTGCTCGAGTCTTTTCGTTTGCTGTTCCGATTGCGCCAACCGGTGCTTGAGATCCTCCTGCTTCGCCTGGAGATCCTGCGTCAGATACAACGCCTTCTCCAGTTCACCCCGTAACTGGGGCAATTCCTGATCACGCAGGGTGGAAATCTCCTGGCTCTGCCTGGCTCGTGTCTGCGAAAGCTGGTCATCCTGCTGCTTGATGCGCTGCTGCAGAACCTTCTCGGTTTGTTTCAGATCGGACTGTTGAGCCACACAACCGGATAGAAAGGCGAACGCGGCAACGACGACCACGGTCTCAGTATATTTCATACGCCGGTGACCTCCTCTCCTTCATATGACTCCATAAGAATCATATCACGCACCCCGCCGTGCGCATGCCGCCATGCAAACATCCGACGAAGGCCGCCACCGAAATCCGGTTGACTACTTCCCCGCTTTGACGACCAAATGCCCGCGGCGATTCTGTGAGTAGCACGACTCCGCATGCTCGGTGCAGACCGGCCGCTCCTTGCCGTACGATACGACCGACAGCTGCTTGGGGGCCACGCCAAGTTCAACCAGATAGTTCCGAACCGATTTGGCGCGCTTTTCGCCCAGCACCAGATTATAGGCCGAGGTACCCCGTTCATCGCAGTGTCCCTCGACTTTCAACTGAGCGCCCGGATTCGACTTGATCCACTCCGCGTTGCGGGCCAGGGACTGACGGCCTTCTTCGGAAATGGCAAAGCTATCATAGGCGAAAAAGACGTCCCGCAATCCTGCGGCCACCGAGGCGATTTGTTCAGCGCGGACCTCTTCCATCTGGCGCGAGGCGCTGCCGGGGTCGGCCTTGGCCGTCAAGGCATTCCCGCCGAGCCGCTCTTCAGACGGATTCTTATCCAATCCGCGCAATCCACCCGAACCATTCTGTCCGGAAAACGAGGTGTCGGGAATATTCTGGCTGACCCCGCCCTCATTGGAGCCTTTGCCCGCTCCCTGTTGTCCGGATTGAACATCTCCCCCGGACTGGACCGCCTTGGACGAACAGCCGGATAAACCCAACAGAAGCGATCCGAAAATTAATGGCACACATATGATCGATTGCAACCGTTTCATATTCCCACTCCCTCCCATATTAAAGAGTTGTTCCCCCTTTCATACAGGGAACGCCACTGTCGTGCAAGACTCAACAGTACCTTTACGACGCAGGCGACCAGGCTGGCGCGCTATTATGCGTTCCGGTAAACGTGATCCGTTCGAGATCTTTGCCGTCGGCATTGATCATATAAATCTGACTTTTCCCTCCGGCCGTCGAACTGAAGACGAGATGCCGTCCGTCCGGAGACCAGGATGGAGAATCATCGACGCCTGGCCCACTCGTCAGTTGGACGCGCTTTTGGCCGTCCGGAGTGATCAAACAGATCTTGTACTCTTTCTTCGGGCTTCGGCAGACATAGGCAATCCAATTGCCTCGAGGCGACCAGGCCGGCGCCGCATTGTAGTCTCCTTCAAATGTCAGCCGGCGCACATTGGTCCCATCCATGCTCATGAGAAAAATCTGCGGCCCGCCGCTTCTGTCCGAAGTAAAAACCAGTTCTCGGCCGGACGGAGACCACGAAGGCGAGAGATCGCCGCCGGCATGCACCGTCAATCGCTGCATCGCCTTTGTGCGTGTGTCCAAGCTGTAGAGCTCGGAATTTCCCTCATGGCTGGACGCAAACGCCAGAAAGTTTCCATCGGGTGACAGGGCCGGAGTGATATTGAGTCCGCTCAACGAGACGAGCGTCCAGCGCTTTCCCGTCGCCAACTCGATCATGTCGATGTTTTGTGTATTCCGATTGCGATAGGACGTGAACACGATGAACCGCCGGTCCGGCGACCATTTGGGCATGAGATTTAAGAATCCATCGGCCGTCAGCTGGCGCGCATCATATCCGTCGTAGTCCATCACGAACAGTTCGCGGGCCGACCCCTGCTCGGACACATACGCGATTTTCGTCCGGGCGATGCCCGGCTCTCCCGTGTACCGAAATACCAGTTCGTCGGCAAAGCGATGCGCCATCAGCCGCACGACGGAAGTGGCTCCTGCATAGCGCTTGCCGCCGACCATCTCGTCGTTGCCCGCATCGTAAACATATCCGTCCATATTGACATCGGGGTCTTTGGCGTCGTTCGTCATCCCGGCCTTGCCCCACACAATGACAGACACGCCCTGCTCTGCGGCTTTCTTGAATTCAGGGTCCGGCACGGCTCCCAAGCTGCCCACCTTGATCCCGATACTGGGCAAGTCGACAAGGGAAAATACCTGCGACCGTCGCACATCCGCCTTTAACACTTCTTCGATACGATTCCCCAGCCTGATCCGTCCTGCGGGTGAATCGGCACCGCCGCTGTTGTCGATCCCTGCAACTCCCAGCGGAATCTTCTGGAAATCCGGCCTGGTCGCCTCTAAGAATACGTCCGTCGCGCCGGACTCGATAATCCAGGCGAGGCCGACCGACAGGCACAAGCTGATGAAGACGACGATTCGAAATGTCATGTCTTACCCCTGTGATTCACCGACAGCAAATGTGAAATGGGCGTCGAAGTACGCTTCTGTCAATTCCGGAGGAAAGACCGGCAAGGGAGTCGCACTGAGCACCGCCCGTTTTCCAGCCAGGTCGTAGTACTCATTGCCGGACGATTGTTCGATCGCCACCCCGGTCACCGATCCATTCCGATGCAGTCTGAATTGCACGATGACCATATACCCCTGACCGGCCGCATCGACCGGCGGCGCATTCCAAAAACTACTGATTCGCTGTCGCACGCGCCCCAGATACGCATTCGACCCCGGCGCCATTCCAGGAACTTTGAGCGTCGTATCAACAGCCTTGATACTCGGCGCCTTCGCTTCGACATGAGGCGCAGGCTTCGGCGCGATATCAGCAGGCGCCGCCTTGGGAAGCTCGAACTTTTTGATCCTCTTGAACTCCTCATCCAGTTCTTTATTCAAATCTTCCGTGAGAGACGGCTGCGGTTTCGCTTCCGGACTCTTGAGCCGCTCTGTCGCCTCAGTGACAACCGGAACATCAGGCAACTTGATGTGCTGTTTCTTCGGTTTTTCCGTCGGGCTGAAGTCTCCAAATTTTGGAGCATTGGCCGGCAGTGAGATTCCCTTCATGACATCGCCCATGACGTCATTGGACCGCGCTTTCACTGGTGCAGGCGCCGGAGCCATTTTGGCAAGCGGGGCAGGTCTGGCAGGCGGCGGAAGCGCGGGAACCTCCGCTGCTTTCGGTTCGCTCTGTTTCGGTTCGTCCGCATTCACCGGCAGAGCCGGCATCGTGGCAAGCGCAATCTCAATGGATGCCAGAGGCCGTTCACCATGCTTGGGCAGCCGAATCCACGAGACCACGGCCAGCACACCCACATGCACGACGAGGGAAATCGCCACCGCTCGCCACAAGCGGCGACTCAAATCCGTCTGCCGCTCATCGCTCAACCAAAAATCAGCCGATCCTGAGGCCTGTGCCATGAACGTCTGCCTCTATGCTCCTACGCCGGATACTCTAGTAGCTCGCTCCGAATATGAAGGTGGGATACACCCTCCGTAGCCTTAGCGAAGGAGGGAGGTCGCTTCGCAGATTTTCGCACGAGACCCCGCAACGGCCGGTCGTCACAGCCGAAGTGGCGACTTCAGCGGAGCAAACGGCTGCGGAGAGCTTCATTTCTTGCGCGCTGATGTCACGGCATCAACAACACGCTCGGGACCGGCGGGATCGGTCACCATGCCGAGCTTTTCAATGCCGGCTTTCTTGACTCCATCCATGACCTGAATGACCACGCCATACGGCACATCGCGATCAGCCCGCAGATAGATCGACACATCTTTATGCTCCTCTTTGAGCACACGGAGCTTGCGCTCCAACTGCGCGATACTCACCTGGTCTTTATCGAGGTAGAGCCGCTGATCTTTTTCGATCGCGAGCACCGCCCGGATCTCCGGCTTGATCGTATTGGAGGCGGAGGTCGGCAGCTTGATGTCCATCCCGCGATAGAGCATCGGAGCCGTCACCATGAAAATCACCAGCAGCACCAGCACGACATCGACGAGAGGGATGACGTTGATCTCCGCCAAGAACCGCCGATGCCTGTTTTCGAGCATCATCCCTTCACTCCCACAGGAACGGGAGAAACCGACGCAACCGGCTTCGTTTTAGCCGGAAGCAACGCGAGCAACTCGACCACCACGGAATCCATGTGGAACGCGGCGCGGCGGATACGCGTCAGAAAATAGTTGTAGGCGATGACGGCGGGAATCGCCGCAAACAATCCGGCTGCCGTCGCAATCAATGCTTCCGACACACCGGGCGCCACGGCGGCAATACTGGCCGTGCCTTGCGTGCCGATTTCGCGGAACGAATCGATAATCCCCATGACCGTGCCGAGCAATCCCACAAACGGGCTGATATTCCCGGTCGTCGCCAGAAACGGGAGAAATGATTCCAGCTTGGCGATTTGGCCTTGGGCAATGTGCGCACCGGTCCGTTCCACGACATGCCGATCGATCGTCGGCGCTCCGTCGCCGTCATACGACGCCCGGCCTGCTCCAGACCCATGGCCCAACCGTTCCATCACACCATGGAAAATTCTTGCGCAGGGGCTCCCGCTCGTCCGCTGAGCATGCCGCGCGACTTCATCGAGATCTTTAGCCTTCGTGAGCACCGCCATAAACCGGCGGTCTTCCTCGTCAACCGTACGAAACGTCATCCACTTAAAGAGAATGATGCCCCAGGAAATGATCGAAAAACACAAGAGCAGAAACAGCACGATTTTCGAGATCACTCCGAGCGACGCGAGAAGCCCTATGGGACCGGATTGAAACATGGGAGTCGACCCTCTCCTTTTTCTGGTGAACGCACCGCACCGTAAAATGGAGTGTACCAGACGCGAGAGAAAATGGTGGGACTATGAGATGCGGAATGCACACGAACCAGGCTCGGCTTTGTCCTCTGCCTCACCGGCTGTTATTTCCTACACTATAGTGAGGGACAACTCCACTTCTGCGTGGCCCTGAAGGAGGCGCACCTCCTTCAACCTTACTTCTTGCAGACTCGAGCCTGCGGCATAACATCGGGAAAAATGGCGGGGCCGACGGGATTTGAACCCGCGACCTCCAGATTGACAATCTGGCGTCCTAACCAGGCTGAACGACGGCCCCTTAAATCTGTTTGTGCTGAGGATCGGAACGACAAAACCCCATCAGCGGTCGTCGATCACGTCCCAAACTATATATTCATTGACGATTCGATCACTTGTCCGATCTCGCGCACCAAGTCATTCCTGGTAGGCGGAACAGGGATCGAACCTGTGACCTCTGCCTTGTAAGGGCAGCGCTCTCCCAACTGAGCTATCCGCCCGACTTTCTTCGTAAGTGTCGGCGGAGGTTATCAAGTCCCTACTGCCATGTCAATCGGTTCTCGCACCAGCCTTATGGATTCCGCGATCGACTTGGGCAACCCCGCATCTGGCCATGCTTCCTCATGGGCGAGACAGCCTCCGACCGGCCTGCCGCGGGAAATATTGCCGATGAACCTGCTTCAGCCGGCTACGCTCCACATGGGTATAGATCTGAGTCGTGGCAATATCGGCGTGACCAAGCATCGTCTGTACGGCCCGCAGATCAGCTCCGCCTTCCAGCAGGTGGGTCGCAAAGGAATGCCGGAGCATGTGCGGCGAGATCGGCTTTGCAATCCCCGCGCGTTGCGCGCGCAGCCGCAGCAGCTTCCAGCATGCCTGCCTCGTCAATGCGCGCGCACGGCGCGACACGAACAATGCGCGAGACGCCCGACCTTTCAACAGCACCGGCCGCACATGTGCGACATAATCGGCCAGCAGATCCCGTGCCTGCTGCCCCATCGGCACGACCCGCTCCTTGGCCCCCTTGCCCATGACGCGCAGACAACTCGCATTCAAATCAATCTGCGACACCGCAAGCCCGACAAGCTCGGAGACCCGGAGGCCCGAGGCATACAGTAATTCCAGCATGGCGCGGTCCCGGCAATCTTCAGCGCCGGAACCGGTCGGCACATCCAGCAACCGGATGACTTCCTGCATCGTCAACGTCTTAGGCAACCGGACGGACCGCCGCCTCGCCGTGAGATCGCGCAGCGGATTCACATCCACAAGCTGTTCACGCACGAGGAAACGAAACCACCCGCGCAGCACCGAGAGTATGCGGGCGATGGACGACGCCGCAAGCGGCTGGCGTTTCAGCATCGCGAGAAACGCCACCACGACCTGCGGCGCAACCGGCTCGCCCATGCCGAGCCGATGCTGCGCCAGGTAGTGCTGAAATTTCGTGAGATCGCGCCGATACGACTCGAGGCTATTGGTTGCCAAACCGCCCTCGACACGCAACCGCGCCAAGTACCGTTCAACAAGCGGATCGATGACGGACGCCGACAAATCAGCCACGCTCATTCACCGGCGAACACAGCGGCATTCCTATTGAGTGTCATAGACAAATCCCTAGGGGGACCAGTTCGCTGTTCTGTCCTTCGTCGCTCGTATCTCGTCCTTCGACTCTGCTCAGGACCGTGAGCCTGTCGACCGGTGAAGCGTGAAGCGCAGGACGAAGTCCCCTTCTTTGTCCGCGAGATACAAGATACGCTTCACGAGGAACGAAACTATAGCCAACTCCAACTGCAAACACAATGAACACACCGTGGTTCTCCTTGACACCTTGCACCCTTTCCGATACTAGTCAGTCGGTACGGGACAGACTCTGCCGCCGTTCAAACACCATGCTCCCCAACACACACCATCTCCACACGTTGCCGGTCTTGCCACGCCTGGTCTGGATCGTGTCGTTTATGGTGCTGCTCGGCCTCTGTCTCGTCGTGACGGAGCCTGCTATCGCGATCAACAAACCGGCCAGCCCCGTTCCCAATCCTCCGGTGTTGGCACAAACGAAACAGCAGATCGAAAAAGGCGACTATGAATCCGCGGCAGCGACTCTGCGCCGGTTTCTCACCACGACACCCCGGCCTGAGCACCTGGATGATACCTATTTGCTCCTCGGCGGCGCCCTCTACGGCATGCAGGATTATGCTGAAGCCCTCAGATATTTGAACCAGCTTCAACAAGAATTCCCGGAATCCGAGCTGAGCGAGCCCGGCAAACTCTTATTGGCCCGCACGCATGCCGCCATGGGTAATGTTGATTTGGCTCTGCCGCTGGCGGCCCAAGTCCGCGCAGCAACCCAGGACCCCGGCACCAAATATGCCGCGTTGAAACTGACGGCGGACTGCTTGGTACAAAAGAAGGATTTCGTCCGGGCCATCCGCACGCTCTTGGAAGGGATGGGCAACGGTTCGGATGAACAGGTGGCGGACACGCGCGAGCAAATCCGCAACATGATTGCAGAGAAACTCGACAGAAAAGGGTTGACCCGGATACGGGAGGCGTTCCCACGCGCCTATCCCGGCGACCTCGCCTCCATTCGTCTTATCGACTACTACATCTCGCGCGGCGAAGATCACCTGGCGGAAGGAGAAATCCGCCATTTCCTCGCCGCTTTCCCGACACATCCCCATGAGCCCAAGGCATATGATGCACTGCAACTGCTGAACACCAGACTCAGAACCAATCAGTATTTCATCGCCGCAGTGCTCCCGTTGTCAGGGCGCCTGGGCGCCTTTGCCAACGATGTCCTGGACGGCATCCAGCTTGCGATCGAGCGCGCACGCGAACAGACCGGTATGCCATCCATCGGCTTGATCGTGAAGGATCACGACTCCGATCGCGAAGGATTTCTGGACGATCTCTCAACGTTGCTCACTGAAGACCGCCCGCTCGCAGTGATCGGCCCCATGCTGTCCAAGAATCTCCCTGTCATGGCGGAAATGGCGCAACGGACCAGAGTACCGCTCATCACCCCGGCTGCCACCCTCCCCAATATCCGACGGCTGGGCACCTATCTGTTCAGCACCTCGCTCACCTACGGCCTGCAGGCTGAACGCATCGCATCCTATGCCACGAAGGAACAAGGCTATCGGCGGTTCTGCATCCTCTACCCCAATACGATCTACGGCCGGGAACTTGCGCGGCTCTTCGCGCAAGAGGTCCGGCAGCATGAGGGAGAAATCATTGCCGCCGTCCCCTTCAACGAAGGAGACACCGACTTCGGTCCACCGATCACGCAGCTCAAAACCGAAGACCTCAAAAAGTACGGGCTCGCCGTTCCGGTCGATCCATCGCGGCCGGCAGGAAAACCGCTCAATCGAAAGGATAAACGGATCCTCTACACGCCGGGATTCGATGCGATATTCATCCCCAGCCGCTCCAACGACATCGGGCTGATCGCCGCACAACTGGCATTCCATGACATGCGCGTCCCGCTGCTCGGAACGAACGGATGGAATTCTCAAGACTTCGCCCGCACCGCGGATCGAACAGTCGAAGGCGCCACCTTCGTCGACGGATTTTTTGTAGACAGCCCCAACGCCGCCGTGCAGGAATTTGTGCAGCGCTATCAAAAGCGATTCCAAACCACCCCCTCGCTCTTCACGATGCAAGGATACGATGCAGCCAGAGCGGTCATCGACGGGATCCGTAGCGGCGTCACCTCCGGCGAAACGCTGCAGGAATTTCTCATGACCCAGCGAACATTGCCCACACTCGCCGGACCCGCCGGATTCGGGCCGGACGGCACGCTGCACCGGCCGCTCTTTCTTCTGCAGGTGAAACAAGGTAAATTCGTCCAGTTGAACTGACAGAATCCTGAAACAGTCAGCCGCCTGCGTTCCCATGTTACTCAGTGGCTCGATAGGCGCCAAGGCCGTCCTGAATGAACTCGCTTCCGCAGATCCTCCATACGATCTCCTACATGGGGCTCCCGTTGCTGTTCGCCATGGTGCTCCACGAATACGCGCACGGATGGATCGCCGAGCAATGCGGTGACCACACAGCGAAGCTTCAAGGCCGGCTCACAATGAATCCCCTGGCTCACATCGATCCCTTCGGAACGGTTCTCGTGCCGTTGATCTGCCTCTTGTTACCCGGCGGCTTTTTCATCGGCTGGGCCAAACCGGTGCCGATCGATCCTCGCAACATGTTTAATCCCAGACGCGACATGGCGTTGGTGGCGGCTGCAGGGCCCGGGATGAATATCATCCTTGCGGTAGCGAGCGCATTGTTCTTGGCCCTTCTCCTGACGTTGGAACCGACTCTGTCGCTCCGGCAGGAGGCCGATGCCGAGCCCTCATCGAGCCTCATGACCGCCTTGGTGCTGCGTCCGATCGCGGTCATGGCTCTGTATTCGGTCATGATCAACGTGCTCCTCGCGCTCTTCAATCTGATTCCGATCCCTCCGCTCGACGGAGGGCGTATTCTGACGTGCTTGTTTCCAGCCAAGCCGGCGATGGCCCTCATGCGCCTGGAGCCCTATGGCATGATGATTCTGGTCGGCCTCATCATTTTCGACAAGGAGCTGCGCGTGATCCACACCATCACCAACACCTTCGCTTCCGGTCTTTCAAATACGATTCTGTCGACGGCGCTCGGCCTCGGGGGAGGATCCCAATGACAACGCCGCGCAAACGGGTCCTGAGCGGCATGCAGCCCAGCGGGCTCATGCATTTGGGCAATTATTTGGGCGCGCTGGAAAACTGGAAGGCGCTACAGGCAGAGTACGACTGCTACTTTTTCGTCGCCGACTGGCATGCCCTCTCGACCAACTACGCCGACACGACCCGCATACGCACGTTCGTGCAGGACATGCTGATCGATTGGCTTGCCGGAGGCATCGATCCCGAACGGTGCACGATCTTTATCCAGTCCCGTATTCCGGAACACGCGATTCTGCATCTCCTGCTCTCGATGATGACGCCCGTCTCGTGGCTGGAACGCAACCCGACCTACAAAGAAAAACAGGAAGAGATCAAAGAAAAAGATCTCACCACTTATGGCTTTCTCGGATACCCGGTCCTGCAGGCGGCCGACATTCTCTTGTACAAGCCTGATTTTGTGCCGGTGGGCAAAGACCAGCTCCCTCACCTGGAACTGACGAGAGAACTCGCCCGGCGATTCAATGACATCTACAAGACGGCCGTCTTCCCCGAGCCAAAAGAACATCTGACCAAGTTTCCCAAAGTGCTCGGCACCGACGGCCGGAAAATGAGCAAGAGCTATCACAATACAATCAATCTGTCGGACGCCGAACCGGCCGTTCGCCAGAAACTCAAGACCATGGTCACCGACCCGGCGCGCGTGCGCCGGACCGATCCCGGCAACCCCGACATCTGTCCCGTCTATGAGTTTCACAAAATCTATTCACCGCAACCGGTCCAGGATCAGATCAACAAGGATTGCCGGACCGCGGCGATCGGCTGCATCGATTGCAAGAAACAAGTCGCCGATCGGATCGTCGAACAGCTGACGCCCGTCTGGGACGCACGCGCAAAGCTGCTCGGCGATCCCTCCCGCGTCGAAGACATCGTGCATGCCGGCAGTGAGCGCGCCTCGAAAGTCGCCAAGGCAACCCTCTCCGAAGTGAACGAGGCGATGAAGATCTGAGCCCGCCTCATTCAAGGGTTGATCCTAAAACCTTCGGAGATTGGGACCTGACACCCTTTCCCGTGCTGCGCGTGGTGTCTGTCCCGGTCCGACGTCCGGGTTGATAGCGTTGTTATGCGGCAAGCTGTTGGAGCAACAACAAGCCTTCATTCCATTCTCCAAGCCCGCTTTCTGAATTGATGTGGCCTGCTGGGCCAATGTTGACAAAGCGACCACCCCAAGCAGAAGCCGCAGACCTTGCAAACTCTACAGTCCCGTAGGGATCGCTGGTGCTTGCCACCACGATGCTCGGGAATGGAAGTGACTTCAGCGGCAATGGCGAAAACCCGACTGCTTCTCTTGGGAAGTTGGGTCCATCCGGGTCCGGTGGGGCAACCAACAATGCGCCTTGTATTCTGAGATGTGTTTTCGCCGCCCAATGTGCGACGAGCAGACAGGCCAGACTATGCGCAACCAGCACGGCATTGCCACCAACGAGCGCAACTGTTTGTTCCAGAGCATCCAGCCACTCGCTGCACACAGGATGATCCCAATCACGCTGCTGCACGCGCGCAAACGACGGGTTGGCTTGTTCCCACAGGCTTTGCCAATGTTCAGGACCGGAGTTGCCGATGCCGGGAAGAATGAGCACTGTTGAGTTCATAGCTTCCGTCTCATGCCGCATGACGACCGAAGCCAGCAGCCGGGGTGAGCAACGCGAGGCCCTCGGCCTACCGTACTACGTTGTTCAACAATTTCGCTTGCTTACTTCCTTCATGACAAATTCTGCCAGTTGTTTCACGTCCACTACCGAGCGAAGAACAATGGGCTCGACCTGGCCTGGAGACACCTCCGTGGCTAATTGGACACCCAACGTGACAGGCTCCAGCAGGGTCTCGATCTCATATCGGAAGGCTTCATACTCTCGAGAAACAGGACGAAGGTAGAGACCGAGATTCAGATCTTCCCTAAGGGCGCAACCAGGAAGAATCGTATCGTCAACGCGTATGCCGTCACTCATACTCCACCCATGTGGGTAATCCGCCAGACGAAATCGGTAATCGGCGACACGTGGAGCTGGATGCCCACTCATTTCCGCCATTCGAAGCTGCCACTTATAGGCTGCAACCCGTCCAGTATTCTTGACCAAGAAGCCCACCCGCATCGCCAGAAAGAATTCATCTGCGACTTGTCCCGCCTTGGCAGGAGTCAAAGCGACGAGTTCTGCAGTTAGCGCCGGAGCGACGAGCCGCTGGCGAAGAAGCTCGAGATAGAAGTGTGGTGCTGGTTCAGAGCGGCCAGCTTGGCGATAGTAATACACATACTTTCTTGCGTCTCCTCCTCCATGCGCACATTGATGAGGCGCAAGTGTGCTGTCGCCGATATCAATCACTATCACCTGCCGTCCGGCGGGGATTCTGGACTGAGCTGATGGCTCGACGACATGAACCCGAAAGTCCGCAAGCGGATACACAACAAGGTGCGAGATTTTCTGCTCGAGCCACTCCCTGGTCGATGTGCTGCCCTGCATTGTCGGAACCCCATCTGGCGTACCCGAGTCATCTACTCCAAGGACAATGTGGCCGCCACCCGAGTTCGCCATTGCGGAAACGGTCTTAGCCAACTTACCGAGGAGCTCGCCAGTATCCGAAAAGAGCTGACCGCTCTTCCGCTCGAAGTAGTCATGCTCACCGGCTGGCAACGCATTCATGTCAGCTTCAGTCCATCTCTCGCGTTTCAGTACGTTGAGTTCCACGCTTTGACGCTCAATCGCTGTTATTGCCCAGCGGCTTCTGTACCATGAACGGAACACCCTTTTGGTGGACTGGCATTCACGCTTCAGCAGAGTGAGTAGCACCAAACGTCCTCATCTTTGATGAGCAATCTGTTGGCGGAGGACTCTACCGAAAAGTGGGGTGGTTATCAATCAACACTGTCCACGACCACTGCCGAGATAGGCTGTGACTCCCGCAGTCTATTCCGCCCAACCACGTTGAGTCCGAGGCGCTCTGCGTAGCTATCCACCCCATGCCCACCTCGGCTCAGGGCAGCGCAAATCAAACCTTCCAGAGACCTGATTGGCCCCTGACCGACGGCTTCATGCACCTTGTTGTTTTTCCGGTTACTCCCGGCCAACCCAATACATAGGGCGGCGCTTCAGGTTCATGACCGCAAGCACCCGCACTTTGTCTGGCTTGATGGAATAGAGAAGCGCGTAGGGAAATCGGAGCACGAGTCGGCGACGGATCGTCGCAGTGATCAACGGACCGGCTGCAGGGAACGTCACAATGGCTTGCGTACAACGCTCGACTTCATCAAGAAACGCGGCTCCCAGCCCTGGACTTTCCGACTCGTAGTACTGGGCAGCTTCGTTCAACTCACGACGGGCTAATCGATGATAGGAGACTCGCTCCGTTCACTTCAGCTTGGCCCGCGCCTCACGAAATACGTCCTTCGCGGAAGTGCCGGAGTCTGGGTGGGCATCCATCTCCACATCTCTGCGCTGAGCCTCCTCAGCCCAAAGACGGGCATTTTCCTCTTCGGAAAGATTTTCCAAACTCTCCAACAGCTTTCCCGCCAAGCGGGCCCGCGACTTTGGGTCAAGCTTCAATGCCTCGGCTTCAAGTTCCTTGATACTCATGGGTGCATTTTACTCCAAACCAGATTTTTGAGCCAGCAGGGGCGGAAAGGAGGAACAGGAGCAGGCTTACCTGCGCCTGGCAATCACGTTGATCCACCGGCCCTTCCGCTCCTGATTACTGACCACACGCAAAGCCGGCACCTGCCAGCCTGAGCGGCGCAGCGCCTCTGCCAATTCGTCTTTTTCCCAGCGCGCAAAGTAGCGACCGGGCATCCAGCCCTTCGTGAGCAGGCCGCTCTTCGTGCCATATGTCAGCGTCGCGGCCAGCGTCGCCCCTGGTTTGGCGAGCAGGCGGAGCGCCCTCAACACGCGCGTCGCGTCCGCTTTGGGAAGATGGATCAAGGAGGCCGCAGCCCAGACGCCGTCGAAACTCGCGGCTCGGAACGGCAACTCGCGCATGTCGGCGCGCACGAGGGGAAGCGACGGAACCGCCTCGCGTGCAACGCGGAGGAATGCCTCCGTCAGATCCATCCCCACGACTCGATATCCCTCGCGCCGCAACACCTGCGCGTCCTGCCCGCCGCCGCATCCGAGATCGAGCACCGGCGCGCCACGCGGGAGGCCGGCCATCCACTCCATTAGCAAGGCGGAAGACCGTTTGCGTCGAGCCGTCCATCGTTTGAGAAAAGTCCGCGCGCCTTCTTGATAGACCTTGATGGTCGGCGCGACAATGTGACTTGTGGTATGGTGTTGCGACGAGCGAATGACCATGCAGATGGAGATGCGTATGAATCAATCCTGGTGGAACCTGACCGCTGTGATCGTCTGTGTGACCGGCATGGCTTCGGTATCGTTGGCTGCTGCTCCGCCGGCTGTCACTCCGCCCTGCGATAAGTACCCGCCCGCCAAACAATCACGCTGCGCCGAAATCTGGAAAGAGCTCAATCAGGAAGACGGGCCGCTCGTCGCACAATTCGGGCTCGACCAACAGAAACGGCGCGAAGAAGGGAAGATCACCGCGCAGCAGCATCTCGGCGAAAACATGGCTTTCATCAAACAATCCACCGAGAAGCGGATCGAGCGGCTGAAAGAGCGCATGGCGAAAGACTAGCCGCGACAATTCCCGGTTACGACACGCGAAAGTATTGATTCAACTCCTTCTCCCGCCCGATTTCTGTTTCCGGCCCATGTCCCGTCACCACAATGGTCTCATCGTCGAGGGTGTAGAGCCGCTCCCTGATCGATTGTTCAATGGCATCGAAATTCCCGCCCCACAAATCAGTCCGCCCGATGCTGCCGCGAAACAGTGTGTCTCCCGCCAGCACCAGCTGTTCGTTCGGCGCATGAAAACTCATCGATCCCGGCGTGTGGCCCGGGGTGTGAAGAGCGACCAGGGCATGCTCTCCAAGCAACACTCTTTCCTCATCCTTCAGCCAATAATCCGGCATCGGCACGGAGACAAAGGGCACACCGAACATGCGGCACTGCACTTCAAGATTTTTCCAGAGATCGAGATCGTCCTGGTGCAGGCACAGAGCCGCTCCTGTCGCCTGTTTCATTGCTCCGGAAGCAAGAAAATGGTCGAAGTGTGCGTGGGTGTGTAGAATATGGCTGACCGTGAGGCCGAGCTTCTGTACTTCATGGAGGATGCGTACGGAGTCGCCGCCGGGATCGACCACAATGGCCCGCTTCGTAACCGGATCGCCGATGATTGAGCAGTTGCATCCCAGAGGAGGAACCGAGAAGGTTTTCCGGATCAATGCGGCCATAGCGCGGCCATGCTACAATCCGACGGCCTTACTGCGCAAGCTACGGACGCTGTCCGCCCCGGATGGTCCAGATCACTTCGGTATCGAAGATCCTCCACTCCCGCCCTTCTCGATGGAACCATACCAGAAAACCTGCGCCTGTTCCGTCAGGGCGGATCTGCTCAACATACACAAGCGCCTGATCCTGCTGAAGCGTCCGCCCCACCCTCGAGAATGCCAGCCGCTCCAACACCGGGAAGGCCTGCACAGGCGCCGCACCTCCAGCCTGCACGGGAACGGCGGCGGACACCTCCGGTTCTTCAAGCAGCTGCCCCGTGACAAATCGATAGCGAACTCCAAATTGGAATCGGCCTTCAAGCCGGCCGGCTTCGCGGTTGGCTCCGACGAAACCCCTCGCGAGATCCGGCGGCAGCCGGCCCATGAAAAAGTTCCGATCGTGAAAAGACCCGATCGTCATCGGCTCTGTCCGGCCCGGAAACAGCCGGGCGACCGTCATACGCTCGATCACCACCAGCCTGGTGTATGAAGTGAGAAAGATACTCTCGACAGTCTGATCGTATAGCGCATAATCCTCGGCGGGAACGGCCGAAGGGGCAAGCGTTTCCTCCGCGGGAAGCAATTCCGGCGCAGCAAGACACGTCAGTATCAGAAGGGCCGGGAGCGTCGCGCGTTTCATGTTGCGCTGAGCATAGTCGCGACGAAAGAGTCCGTCAATTCACACATTCCATCATAGACAAGCCGGCATGAAGCATGGATAATCATCCGCATCACCAGGAGGAGCACCGTGCCCCGATCAATCACAAAGTTCGGTTACGCCGCCGCATGGCTGGCCCTCGTACTGTGTTCATTCTCGGCGGGCGGCTGTCAGCCGGACGATGCTCCCCTCAAAGCGGAAAACGACACACTCAAAAAACAAGTGCTCAAACAGGAATCCCTGCTGAGCTCTCTGCAAGACGGGAACAAGGTCATGCAGCAACAGATCGATCTGCTCAACCAGGAACTCCGCGATGCAAAGAACGCAGCCGAATCATCCAAGGCAGAAACCCAGAACCTGGCTGAGCGGCTGGAGATGCAGGTGGATCAAGCCAAGCGCATGAACGTGGAAGTCCAGCAAATGGCGGCGGCCCGAGCGGCGCAGAATCTCAAGATTGACGACAAGGGCGCGCAGTTCGAGACGCTCCCCCGCCCCTTAGACGCAGTCAGAAAAGTCGTCGAGGAGTCGCTCGCGCGTAACGGCTATCAACTGAAGATCGGTATCAAAACGGACCAGAAAGCCGTCTTCGTGACGGACCGCAAGGTCTCGACTCCCTCTTCATTGGAAGTCGCCGGCTTTCGAAACCAGTATCTCATCTCCCTGCTAGCCCTGCCCGGCAATGTCACCAAACTCGGCGTCAAGGCGGAATTCGAGAAGGTGGCGCAAGGCGGGCGTATCCTGAGTGTGAGCCCCGAAGAAACCGCCGAGATCGAGCGCCGCCTGATCGGGGACATCAGCAAGGCGCTCGACGCCCCGAACAAGACGTGATGCCGCGCCGCACTATTCTGTCTCTTGCAGGCACTTTCGTTCTCTTGCTGACTGAGAACATACCAGCCACGCAGGACGATCGAATCCATTCAAAAGAGCTCGCCCGTCATCTCACGACAATCGCCGCGCTTGCCCAATCCGCTCCGATGGTGACCATCCCCTCCGGATGGTTTCTCCTCGGCAGCAAACGGGTCGATGGCGACCCCTATGGACTCTGGACCCAGTATGACGACACGGAACTGCCCCAGAACAGCGTGTGGCTGGATAGCTACATGATCGATCGCGACGAAGTCAGTCTCGGTGAATACCTGTCATTCCTCCAGTCACGACACAGCCCCCCCTCGGATGAGCTTCAGAACCTGATCTGGCATGTCATCACCGTTCACTCGGTCTCGGATCAAGCCCTCACCCGCTGGCCGGCGCTCTATGTAACCTGGGATGAAGCGAGAGATTTCTGCGCGGCCAAGAGCAAACGGCTGCCGACTGAAGCGGAATGGGAGAAAGCGGCAAGAGGAGCCGACGGCAATCTGTTTCCTTGGGGCACGGCGGCTCCCGACACTCAGCGCGCTATGTTCGGCCAACATCATGTCCACCAGATTCCAATTGTGGCGGCAGTCGATGCCGCTTCAGAAGGCGAAAGCCCGTACGGACTTCGCCATATGGCGGGCAACGTCGCGGAATGGACGGCGGATTGGTTCGGCTTCGACTATTATGCCTACATGCCTGAGCGTAACCCTCCGGGACCGCCGAGCGGCCGCTACAAATCTCTTCGCGGAGGGTCGTGGAAAAGCAAACTGGCCATGCTCCGAACCGCCACCCGTAACGGCGCCTTACCGGATCAACGCTCCGCGACCATCGGCTTTCGCTGCGCAAAATAATCGGCTTCGGTTGCGCCAAAGCGCCCTTTCCTTGGTCTGGAAGGGGCCCCGTGCTAGCATTTCCCGATCATGTCCCTTTCAACCAGCGTTCATGATCTCCGGACCCTGATCCGCTCCTCTCATCCTCTGATCATCATCGAGACGGTGGAGGAGGAGCGGGTTTCCGATTTGCTGCAATCCGTGACTGCGCAAGAACGGATGCCGCTCTTCGAATGGTCCGTGACCAGAGGACTCACCCTCGCCGACGAACCGACGCTCAGTAAAATGACCGCCACACCGTTGGCTGTGCTCCAACACCTCCAGACCTTGACCGTGGAGGCGGCCTTCTGGCTCAAGGACCTCGCGCCTCATCTGCAGGAGCCGCCGGTCGCCCGTCAGCTCCGGGAAGTCGGGGCGGTCTTCAGCCGCTCCCGGGCGACCTGCGTCATCACCGGCCACCCTATTACGCTGCCGCTCGACATTGAGAAGCTCGCAGTTCGGCTGGACCTGCGATTGCCGGATCGTGAAGAACTGCAATCCATGCTCCGAAGCGTACTGCAATCGCTGGGACCGAAAATATCTCCTCGGCGGCCTCGATCGACCACCGTGGTCCAAAGCATCCTCAGCTCGATCGGCGACTCCAAGGCGGCACAGCAGGGGCCTTCGGCTCAAGAACGCGATGCCATCCTCCGCGCCTTGCAGGGATTGACCCTTCACCAAGCCCGCCAGATCGTTACGCAATGTCTCGTCGAGGACGGCACCCTTTCGGCGGATGACGTGCAGAACATCCTGAAACGCAAGGTGCAGGCGATCAAGGACGGCGGCCTTCTGGAGTACTACCCGCTCGAAGACAATCGATTCGAGTTGGGAGGATTCGTCAGCCTGAAATCCTGGCTGGAACGCGCGAAGGTCGGATTTACCGCAGAGGCCAAGGCATTAAACCTGACACCCCCTCGCGGCATCATGCTCGTCGGCGTGCCCGGTTGCGGCAAATCGCTTGCCGCGAAAGCCATCGCGCGCGAATGGCAGCTGCCGCTCCTGAAACTCGATGCCGGCCGGCTGTTCGACAAGTTCGTCGGCGAATCGGAAAAAAACTTCCGCAAGGCGATCGAGACGGCCGAATCGTTGTCGCCGATCGTCCTGTGGGTCGATGAAATCGAAAAGGCGATGGTTGCAGGAGGCGGGAGCGGCGAGGCCGACGCTGGCTTGAGCCGGCGGCTGTTCGGCGCCTTTCTCACCTGGCTGCAGGAGAAGAAGCAAGAGGTGTTCGTCGTAGCCACCGCGAACGATCTCTCGTCCCTTCCTCCTGAACTGCTTCGCAAAGGCCGGTTTGACGAAATATTTTTCGTCGACCTTCCGGACGACGGCGAACGGGAGGCCATCTGGAACATTCACCTGGGCCTTCGCAAGCAGGACAAGACGCGCTTTGATCTCGTCAAGATCGTCAGCGCCAGCGACGGCTTCAGCGGATCCGAGATCGAACAAGCGGTCGTCGCGTCGCTCTATCGCGCCCTCCATCATAAAACACCGCTGACCACGGATCTGCTGATCGAAGAACTGACTCACACCATGCCGCTCTCCGTCACGCGGCGCGAAGATATCGACGCGCTTCGGCAGATGGCTGAAGGCCGGTTCGTCAACGTACGGTGACCTCGATGCGACTCTTGCTCATCACCGGAACCATCGCCGTTGTGACGCTTGTCGGTTGTGCGACGCCGTCGATTGAATCCCCGCAACGATCGCTGTCGAACCAACCTCCGCAGATGTCGATCACGGCACACCGCCCCTGTTGCCCATCCGGCCTGCCGAGCCTCAGCCGATCAACAATCGTGCAGACGGCGGCCACACTCGTGGGCGCGACGACGATCACGAGCAACGGCCGAAAGATCGCCTACGACTGTGCCGGCGTCACACGCGCGGTCTTCTTGAAGCACGGCATCGATCTCTATGACACCGACTCCGGCGATCCCAATGCCAACGGCGTCCGGCTCATTTATCACCATGTGCGCCGGCACGGCATCGTTCACCAGGGGCCGGCAACCCAGCCCGGAGACTTGGTGTTTTTTGACAACACCTGGGACTTTAACGGCGATGGAGAATGGAATGACCCGCTCACCCACGTCGGCATCGTCGAACGGATCGAATCGGACGGCACGGTGGTGTTCATCAGCCGCGTCGCCGGCGCCATCCAGCGGTACCGCATGAACCTCCGGCACCCGCAGATCCATAAGACCGCCGACGGCCGTATTCTCAATGACTACATCAGGCGCAAACTCCCCAGCGACCCAAACCGCCTAGGCCGTCTCGCCGGGGAACTATTCGCATTCTATGGCACTCGCCTGCCCTCTTAAGAAACAGACTGAATAGTCTGCCGGCTTTTTGCATGACTGAGATACAAACCATCTCAACGGATTTTCAAGAGTTTTTCAGCAAAGATGCGCATCGTCGACTTCTTCTGATTACAGCCCCGGCTTGTAGCAACCGATAAGGAACTGTGGCGAGAATAAAAAGTGACGCGCCGCAGTTTCTTGGCCTCCATTTTTGAAATGACCTGCTAGAATTACTCCATGTCGACGTCATCCAAACAACTGCGCGTCCGGGAGACCAGTCCCCTCCGCCGAACACTCACCGATGTGCGGCATGGGCTGTTGGGATTGCACAAAGCCCTGATCGTTGCCGAGCAGCTGACCTTTGAGCGGATTTATGGACGCATCGATTCGACAGGACAATTGCTGCAGCTGGTGATGAACGACCCGTGGTTTACCTGGCTCCATCCCCTGTCCAATCTGGTCGTTCGAATCGACGAATTACTGGACGATGGGAGAAGCCTGACCGTGGACGATGTAGCGGTCCTTCTGGCTGAAGTGCGGGGCCTGATCCGTCCTTCCGAACTGGGCGACGGCTTTGAGCGCAGCTACTATGAAGCCCTTCAGCGCGCCCCTGAAGTGGTCATGGCTCACTGCGAGATGAAGAAGCTCTTGTCCCTTCCGGCCCTCTAGCGGACGGCACGGTCCTTCACCATCTGATCCCACTCGCGACAACAAAAAGCGGCCGGCCTATGAAGGCCGACCGCTCTCTTAGGAAACTCCGGCAAGAAACCTTACTCAGTCTTTCCCGCGCTTTCCACGGCCGCGGGCGTTGTCGCGCCCTTGCTTCCCGTGCTCGCCAGCCACTTCATCTGCCCGATCTAACCCGCGCATTTTGTCGCCGCCTTTCTCGCGGCCCTTCCCTTTGTGCTTTCCTTTGCCTTTGCCCTTGCCCTTCTGCTCATCGCCATCCTTGTGTGTCTCTCCCATCTTCTCCTGCTCTACCATAGGAGCCGTGGCAGGGGCAGGAGGGGCAGGGGCCGTCGCCTG
>Ga0315912_10001261_pt1 | contig 32484 bp, 30 predicted proteins | sample VfabasoilMG_FD_204469 | JGI IMG/M metagenome (GOLD analysis project Ga0315912, IMG submission 204469) | Garden soil microbial communities collected in Santa Monica, California, United States - V. faba soil | ecosystem: Environmental > Terrestrial > Soil > Garden | place: USA: California...
CCCGGCAGCGCTGAAAGGCTGCGAGCAACGAAAACCTCCGCCAGCCCGACAGGATCGTCACACCATTGTTGTCTTTGGTCCGGAGCGAAGTGGCAGGGTGGCGGCGGAATTGCAGCAGGCGTGACAGCCGAGTCGTGTAGGCTGGCGCGCCTGCTGCCCGCCGACACCCGAACGAAGCGGTCAGCGCACGCAAGTTGCAAAGTGGCGTCGAATTGTCAGCGCTGTCCTGTTGCTCAAGGCCGTGTCATCAACCAGCAACGCGACGAAGTTCAAGTTAGCCGGATGTCGTCGTGCCGCCGCCGCCCGTCCCGCGATCCAAGTCATGACCATGACGTGGGACGTCAGTGCGGGACGGGCTGGCGGGGAGTTGGGGTTCAGTCACACCCGAACCGTTCGATCACGAAGTTGTTGTCGAGGTCCGGTACTGGGAAACGGTTCGACGTGTCGTGAGAGGAACGACCAGGTTGAAATGGGTTGGGAGTTGGTAATGTCGTATCGAGATCAGGAATCTGGTGTTCACGTATTTCAAGTCGAGGTGGGAAAAACAAATCACTCGTCGGAATTCAAAACCGAGGGAATTGAAACGATCAAGTTGGAATGGAAAAAGTAAGTTCAAACGAGTTCATCAGATTGTCGTTCATCATTTGGACGAAGAAATTGGTTCGTGTGGATGGTAGTAAATTCAGGAAGTAGATTCCCTCGAAGTTGAATTGGGGGGATTGTGAGGATCGAAAAACGGTCAACGAAAAGTTTAAGGAGATTTTTTCGGTAATGGTCGGTCGGGGCCTAGCAGCAGTTCGGTGATGGACGGGCGGTGAATCGCGAGGTGGAGCGGCGCAGAAAAATCGTGTGCTAGCGTGGCGCTCGCGATGCCCGTGGACAGCAAACATCTCGATTACGATGCCAACGTGCCGTTGTGGTTGCGGGCGCGCGACGTGTTCGCCGGCGAGGATACGGTAAAGTCCGCCGGCGAGCGTTACCTGCCGAAGCTCGACTCGCAGACGACCGAGGAATATCAGGCTTACCGCGCACGGGCTGCGTTCTTCAATGCCACCGCCCGCACGGCGGATGGTTTCGTGGGTCTCCTCTTCCGGCGGGAGCCGACATACAAGCAGCCTGACAACACCTCCGGTATCAGCAGCGCGCTTAAGTCGTTCGCCGAAGATGCGGACATGTTGGGAACAACGCTGATGGCATACGCCAAGAACGTGACGACCGAAGTGATTGCGGTCGGGCGGGTCGGCACGTTGATTGATTGGGAGGCCGAAGTTGAAAAGCGCGCCTATGCCGTTTTGTATCGGGCGGAGGACATCATCAACTGGCGAATGGAGCGAGTGAATGGGCGGAGCACGTTGACGCTCGTCGTGCTGCGGGAGTCGTTCACTGGGAGCGGTGAGGGAGATGAGTTTGAGTGGGAAGCGGTGGAACAATTGAGAGTGCTCAAGCTGGTCGAGAGTCGAAGGTCGAAGGACGAAGGCCAGGGAATGCCGCGCGCTCACGAGCGCAGTTACGAATATCAGGTGGAAATCTGGCGGCAAAAGCGCGATGGGAAACGTCGCCGCAAAGTGGAGTGGGAGAAGATCGAGACGCGCACGCCGTTGCGCCTCGGGAAACCGTTGCCGCTGATTCCCTTCGTCTTCCATGGGCCGCGGCATTCGCTGCCCGCCGTGGACAAGTTGCCGCTGGCGGACATCATCGCCGTCAATCTCGACCACTATCGCCTGGATGCGGATTACAAGCATGGGTTGCATTTCACGGCGCTGCCCACGGCGTGGGTGAGCGGGTTCGACAAGGGAGCGGAATTGCGCATCGGGTCTTCGACCGCGTGGGTGGCGGAGTCGCAGGGCGCGACGGCGGGTTTCCTGGAATTCACCGGGCAAGGGCTCACCACGTTCGAAAGGGCGATGGATCGCGATGAACGGCTGATGGCGGTGCTGGGCACGCGGATGCTGGAAGCGCAGAAGCGCGTGGGCGAAACCGCGGAAGCCATCGAGCTGCGGCAAAGCGGCGAGACAAGCGTGCTCACGACCATCTCGCTGAGCGTGGGTGATTCGCTGACGCAGGTGTTGCGCTGGGTTTACTGGTGGAACTCGACGGAGGCTTCGCCGGAAGACATTGGCGAGGACGTGGTGCTGGTGAAGTTGAACGAGGATTTCAGCACGAAGGGGATGGCGAGCGAGGAACTGACCGCCGTGGTGGCCGCGTGGCAGGCGGGGGCGATCAGTCGCGAGACGATGTTCGAGTTGTTCCGCAAGGGTGAGGTGTTGCCGGCGGGCAGGACGGATGAGGAGGAAACACGGCTCACGCAAAAGCAACAGGCCGAGATGAACCGCAGAGAGCAAAGTGCGCGCACCACGGGCGATGAGAAAGGATTGGGGAAATGAAAATGCGGCATTGGGCGTTGGTGATTGCGTGGCTGGCGTTGAGCGTTGGTAACACTCTCCCTCACCCCGGCCCTCTCCCGCAGGGAGAGGGGGAATTATCGGCAGCGATTTCGCGAATGGACGATTTGGGTGGAGCAACAAACCAAGGAGAAGACATGAAGACGGCGAGTCAGTGGAAGACTTTGACGCGGGCGCAGAGGCTCGCGTGGAACGCGTGGGCCAAGAATAACAATGTGTTGCTGGATGACGGCAACTTGCGGCGCGTCAGTGGCCGCAAGGCGATGACGATGGTGCTGCGCAACCGAGCCGTGGCGGGTGAAGCGGCAAATCCTGCAACGGTACCTGCGGCGGTGGCGTGGCTGAATAATCCGTTATCACTGCGCGATGCCGGGCCGTTCACGGAGAACGAGGGCCTGGTCGGCTTTCGCGCCGAGCTGGCGATTGCCAACGGCACGAAGTTCTTCGTTTGGGCGACGCCACCGGTGGATGGCACGGCGCTGAGTCCGCATGCGCGCCTGCGCTTTGTGACGTGTCTGACGTTGGGAGCGACCGCTTTTGATGAGCTGGTGGGTTTCAACGCGCAATACCTTGCGGTGAATGGGTCTTGGGATGGGCCGGGGCTGGAAGGACTATGGCCCGTGGACACGTTCATCTGGTTTCGCGTTCATCAATACGGCAATGGGCAGTTAAGTCCAGGCGTGATGATGAAAGGGCGAATCCAAGTCGAGCTTTAATCGCGGAGGTGGGGCGGAAATTAGAGGTCAGAGTGAGTGTTAAGACCCCAGAGTTGGAGATACCAACTCAAGAGTCGTGCAAGAAAGGGGAAATGTTGTTCGGCACTAAACAATGGGAAATAAAAGCAGCGGAGTAACCAACCTTCGTTACCGTCGACGAAATGGAACTTAATCGCAGGCCCGATGCTCAGCGGATAAATGATGAAGAGAATTACGAACAGCCAGAGTAGGAAACTGAGCCTGACACGGTACGAAGGTTTCGCGGCGATGGGCGTCTCCGATTCCATGGCAGCAGGATGGCACAGCGACAGGAAATAGCAACGACGGTGGAAGGAAGGAACAAACAACATGGCACTGAAATACAAATTCAAAGCGCGGGAGGAAATCCCTGCTGAACTGCAATCGCTTTACGTGGAGCGCGAGGGCGCTTGGCTGCTGGATGCCGAGGGCGTGGTGGAGAAAGCGCGGGTGGATGAGCTGCGCGCGAAGGTGGATGAGTTCCGCACTTCGAACGTCACGCTGACGAACGAGAACGCGGAGTTGAAGAAGCGGTTCGAGGGGATTGATCCTGAGGAAGTGAAGCGGCTCGGCGAGGAGAAGCGCCGGCTGGAAGAGGAGCAGCGGTTGAAGGAGGGCAAGTTCGCCGAGGTGCTGGAGGCGCGGCTCAAGAACGCGAAGGCGGATTGGGAGAAGCAGCTTTCCACCGTGACGAGCGAGCGGGACGTGCTGACTTCGCGGCTGACGGCAATCCAGATTGATCAGGCGGTGGTGGCCGAGGCGACGAAGCGCGGGCTGCGGCCGACGGCATTGCCGGACATCACTTCGCGGGCGCGATTGAACTTTCGTCTGGTGAACGGTGTTCCCCAGGCATTCGAGGCGGATGGCACAACGGTCCGGGCGGGCCGTGATGGCATTACGCCCATGACGATGGCCGAGTGGGTGGACGCGTTGGTGGCTGACGCGCCGCATTTGTTCGAGGCCAATGCCGGTGGCGGTGCGACCGGCGGCAGTTCCGGTGGGGCTGTGAGTGGCGTGGGCAACCGGTCCGTGAAGAATCCGTTCCGCAAGGAGAGCTGGAATCTCACGGAGCAAATGAAACTGCAGAAATCTGATCCGCAACTGGCGGCGCGGCTCAAAGCGGCGGCGTGAGGGCGGATTAGGATTAAGAACAAGATTAAGATTAGGAGGACCAAATGGCAAAGACAGCAGTGGCGGACATCATCATCCCCACGGAGTTTGAACGATACGTGATCGAGCGGACGGCGGAACTGTCCACGTTCGGTCAGTGCGGCATCATCGAGCACGCACCCGAGTTCGATGAACTGGCAGCCGGCGGCGGGCGCGAAGTGAAGATGCCGTTCTGGAAGGATTTGACCGCAGCGCGGCAGCTCCTGGCGGACAACGCATCGCTAGCAGTGAACAAAATCACGAGCGATCAGGACATCGCGCGCATCCAGAACGATGCGCAGGTGTGGGGCGTGAATCACCTGGCGAAAGTCATCTCGGGCGATGATCCCATGCAGGCGATCGTGGACCTGGTGGCGGATTACTGGGCGCGTACGGACGAAGGGCTGTTGGTGTCCTGCCTGAAGGGCATCTTCGCGGCGGCGAGCATGGCGGGGAACAAACTCGGAATCGCGAGTGAAACCATCGCGGGGCAATCGGCAAGCACTCGGCTCAACGGTGCGACGTTCGTGGATGCCACAGTGAAGCTCGGGGATCGCAGTGATCGGTTGACGGCCGTGGCGATGCACAGCGCCACCGAAGCAGCGCTGCGCAAGCTGGACTTGATTGACTTCATTCCCGACAGCGAGGGCAAGGCGCAGATTCGCACGTTCCAAGGCCGGCGCGTGATCGTGGATGACAATCTGCCGGTGCGGGCGGGCACGACGGATGGGCAGGTCTATACGACTTACCTGTTCGGGCCGGGGGCGTTCGGCAAAGGCGCGGCGCCGCTGGACGGCACGCCGTTGCAAGGCGGCCACGGCACGGAAGGCGTGGAGCTCGCCCGCGTCCCGCTGGACAGCGACACGGTGCTGATTAATCGGCGGCGTTACATCCTGCATCCGCGCGGAGTGAAGTTCACTTCGGCGGCGGTGGCGGGTGATTCGCCGACGAACGCGGAGCTGGAGAACGGCGCGAACTGGACGCGGGTGTTTGAGAACAAGAACGTCCGCATCGTCGGCATCGAGCACAACAACTGAGGCCAGAGCCTGGCCTGCAAGCAAGCTGCCGAGGGCGATGGAGGTGGGGAACGCGGGGTGCGGAGTGCGGAATGGAAACGTGCTCCGCGCTCCGCCAATCAATCGAGGAAAATCATGAACCGATTCTTTGCGATGTATCACGGACTGAATCCCAGCGCGCCGTGGGGCGTGGCGTGCGAACGCGAGCTGGGCACGCCGAAGGTGGAACTGCTGATGTTGTGTCGCACCGAGAAGGACGCGACGCATTTCGCAAACATCACGTGCCTCGGCTATGGGTTGAAGTCGTTCCGCGATGAGAAGCTCGCGGCGAGCGAAGCGAAACCGGTGGAGAGCAACTGATGGACACGCTTTATCCAATCATCCGGCGAGCGCGCCGGCCGTTGCTGGTTCAAGACACCCCGCCAGTTGTGGCCGGCAGCGTCGAGCCAGTAACTCCCCTCGCGACGCAGCCGCCCGAACCTGTTCTGGCAGTTCCAATCGTTAAGCCGAAAAATGCGCAAGCATCCAACCATAGCGAGTCGCGGTAAGCGTTGGTCTGCAAGCCGACGTTTCCACGGCTGGCTGGCCACCTGGTTGCAAGACCGGCGGCGTAGTCGCGCATTCAGCCCGGTCGAGTCGAACCTGCTGACCGGGCTGGTGCAGTTCTATCAACCGCAGGCCAGCGCCACTCATTTGCGCAGTTGGGATGAGGACGCGAGCGTGCCTAGCGATCCGTTTCTTGGGTTTACTGGATTGGTCCTGGACGCAATCAGTGGAAGCTATCTCGCTGGCGACTACGTGCAATACCAAGTGTTCCCGTTCGGCACGAGGGACGGCGCACGACTTTACGCGGGCGTAGCTTGGATGACGGAGATTTGGTGCAGCGATGACAATGACGCCGTGTATTGGGAGGCCTGGTTCGCAAATCCAACGTGGGTGACCGGCTATGCGGTTTTGCGATATGTGAATGGCAGTCTGGCCGGACATCGCATTGTCACGGCTGCCGCGATGTTCGCCGGCTGGACAGATGACAACGATGGCTGGGTCGAGGGTCTGCCGTGTGGCTATTATGATCCGCCAAACACGGCCAAGGTAGTGTGGAATATCACCAGCTTGTTCAGTTCGCCGCCAGCTATCACAACCGCGCCAAGCCTATTCGGTGGCGTGGCGTTTGATTCGACGTATGGTGACCGTCTCGTGCGGGTGATGAGCGATGACTTGCGCCGCGCGCCTGACGCCACCCTGGCTTACTGGGTGAGTCCAACCGTAGAGACGGGTTACAACGTGCTGCACTCAGTGCGCGGGTCCGCAACGGGGAGCTTTGGTGGAAACTATTCGGTTGGGACTGAGTTTTCCGTGGCAGGAGTGGCTGGTTCGGCCATCGCAACCGGGCACGTCGAAGGCGACTGGTATTTGCTCGTGATGCGGAATGATTCACTGGGCGGTGATCACCACATTGATTTGATTCGGGAGCGTGATGGCGCGCACTTCACACACTCGGAAAGTCTGACGGCGACGCCGCTTTCAGATGCGGACGATTTTCTTTTGGAGGGAGTTTGGGGCGTGTTGGTCTTTGCGAACTCGTGGCACTACGAAGTGCCCGGCTACGCGCTTTATGATCGGATGGGAATCTGGGATCGCGCGCTGACGAACGAGGAGGTTTTGGATCTGTTTAACAACGGGCTCGGCTGGACGCCGGCGTAGAAAGGACAACGATGAACATCAACCTGACAATTCCCGACGCCAATGCACCGCAAATCATTGACGGCGTTTGCACGGCGACGGGCTGGACCGTCGAGAGCGGCAAAACCAAAGCGCAATGGGCCAAGGAAAAGCTCGCGCTGTGGATCAAGGAAACCGCCAAACGCGGGCTGCTCAAGTCGAGTCAGACGCAAATCACCGGCACGATTGACCCGGTCGTGATCACGTAACATGCCGCTGGTCCTGGTAAAAGAAGACGGCACGAGCCGCAGCGATGCCAACGCTTACGCGAGCACCCTCGACGGCGACGCGTATCACGAAGGGCATCTGTACGCAACGGCGTGGACCGCCGCGACGAATGCCAATAAAGAGAAGGCCCTTGTGATGGCAACGCGGCTGATTGATTCGCAATACCAGTTCAACGGCACGCGGACCAAGGCGGAGCAGGCGCTGCAATGGCCGCGCGAGGACTGCCGTGATCCGGATGCGGACGGCTGGAATGGCGGCACGGTCGCCAGCAACTACGTGCCGAAGGCCGTGATGGACGCCACGTGTGAATTGGCTCGGGAACTCATCATTGTGGATCGAACGGCCGCGCCGTTGGGCGAAGGCATCAGTGCGACGTGGACGGATGTGAGCGGGACGAAATACAGCTGGCCCGAGGACAAGCGGCCGATCATTTCGCACGTCGCGCAAGCCATGCTGGCGAAGTTCGGCACGTTGATCAAACGCAAGGGCGGTTCAGTGCGACTGGTGCGCGCCTGAGCCGCACGGACACCAAAGGAGACATGACGAATATGAACACGAGCGAGTTTCTGAATGCGGTGGATCATGCCGCGGGCATGAATGACCGATGGTTGTTCCTGGCAGCGTTTGTCCTGTTGCTGCTGGGCTGCGCGGCGGTTGTCTTCTGGCTCGTGCGCCAGCTTCAATACGTGCTGACCGATCACAAGGAGCTCCGCGAAGCGCATCACGATACGCTCGCGCAAATCATCGAGAAGCAGAACGAGACGGCGCTGCAACTGGCCGTCTGCATCGATCGCAACACGCAGGCACTCCAAGAATGCGCGTTTGAGTTGCGACGCTTTCAGGAAGGGAGGAAAGCATGATTGCGAGCCGAGCCTGCCAATTCATTGAGGCCGCGATTTTGTTCACCGCAATGCTGACAATTGCCGGTTGCACTTCCCCTGCTCCGCTCAAGGGTGGCAAAGCCACGACGCTGAGTAAACCGACTCAGGGCATTGAGCAAAGCGTGCTGCAATCCGACAATCCGGCGGCGTCCTCGCGCCAGAACCAAGAGACGGTGCGGGTGAAGACATACACCGTGCCGGTCGGTTCGCGGCTGGAGGAAACGCGGGTTATGGCGGACTCGGCGGGTGCGCTGATGACGAATCTGCACGCCCTGGTAATCAGCGCGCCGATGCCGGTGACCGAACGTGAAGAGACGCGAGCCCAAACCGAGCTGGGCGCGGCTCAGAAGGATTCGGCGCGCGAGCTTGGTGCGAAGCTGGCCAGTCTCAAAGGCATTGTCTGGGTTGGTGTCGCTATGTTCCTATTCGGCCTGGGATCCATGTTCTACCCTCCGTTGAAGCTGCTCATCGGCAGCGTGACGACCAGTGCGGCAATCTGCGCCGGCGGATTGGCGTTGATGGTGTTGCCGACGTTGGTGGTCGGGAACGAACTGCTGATCCTGGCCGGCGTTGCTGCGGCAGTCGGCTTTTGGTTTTTGGCACATCGTCACGGCCGGCTTCAAGGGTTCGTTGACGCCAACCGGAATGGAGTTGATGACCGACTGGAGCGCACAAGTGTGCTGAACAAATCGTGAACGAGGAGGGGTAACGATGACCAACTTCAGTCAGTCGGAAAGACTTCTTCATTTCGGGCCAGCCGCCACTGCAAACGGACTGTGGTGGCCGGCGTCCCTGTGCGCCGAGGACGCGGCGCGTTTCCTGGGCTGGCCGCCGTATTTCCTGACTTTGCTGGTTCGGGCGGGCCATCTCAAGCCACTCGGCAAGCCGTCGCAAAACTCCCGGAAATGGTACGCAACGGTCGAACTGGAGCGGCTGGGACGCGACCCAGAGTGGCTCGACAAGGCGATCCGTATCGTGGAGAAGCGCGCCCAACCAGTGAACACCAAACACCCGAACAAGAACGGAGAGACTTCGTTGGTCTCGTAAGCCCCTGCCCCGTTTAGCCCAAATGAGTTGCCGCTGGGCTGCCCATACTTCGTTTCTCAAAATCCTCTAATGGTGGAACCTGAACGAGCGCACCGCGCGCATAAGCACGGTGGACCGCTTTGGAGTTGTGACCCAAGGCCTCCTGCGCGAAGCGCTCGGGATAGCCGGCCATCTTTGCGCGTTCGGCCCAACCGTAGCGATAGCTATGGAGCGACACGCCTTCGATCTTTAGTAAATGGCAGCGGCGCCAGAATTCTGCAGAGCGGTGCTTGTCCGGCAGGCTGGCCATTTTCGGAAAGAGCAGTCCTTTGGCCGGCAGCGATTTCAGAATCGCTTCAAGTCTGGCGCCAATCGCCAGATGAGCCCACGAACCCGTCTTGCGACGCTGATAAACGAGCGTGCGCGCATTCCAGTCCACGTTTTCGGCACGGAGATTCGCGGCGTCGGTTTGGGAAGCGCCCGTCTCCCAGAGCAGTTCGTAGTAAAGTTTGCGCTCGGCGTTTTGTTCCACCTGCATGATCCGGGCATGCTCGTCCGCCGTGATGCCGCGCTTCGGCGGCGAGGTGAGTTTGGGCCACAACTTTGGTGCGAGCACGGGCCAGGGCAACCACCCCATGCCGAGAGCGAGGTTTTGCAGATTGCGCAGAACAACGTGAACAAAAACGCTCCGCACATCAAGGACGCGCATGAAGTCATCGCTCGTGGTTTCCACGAGGCGCTTGTGACGGATGACCTTGAAGGCGGCGTTCTTCAGTTTGCGCCGGCGTAACGCCTGGGTTTGGGGCTGGCCGCGGGAGGAATACTGCTCCATCACGAAGTGCCAGGTGCGCTCGACGAGCGTCTGGTCGTACGCAGCGATGTAGGCTTTGGCGATTGCGAGTCCGAGGGCCGGTCGACCCGTGGACTCGTTCTTCGCCTGAATGATCTTCTGCGCCTCCTGGCGATTGCCCGTCCCAAGGCTTTTCCGCTCGCGGGTTGTTGAATCGAGACTGTAGTAAACACTCCCGCGTTTGCTGAGCCAGTATCTGTCTTTCATGGTCGCCTTTCAGACTAAGGCGACCCGAGTGATGGGCGTTAAATCCAACTGGCCACAAGTGAATGCACGATGGAAAAAGGTGGCAAGAAGCCGGAGCTTTTTCGATTTGGTGCACAGTTTGGTGCACAGTTGGGCCATTTTTGACCGAACCGCTGGGAGCTGTCGTTATCCACAAACGACTTAGAAACTGGCTCCAGAGGTAGGACTCGAACCTACAACCACACGGTTAACAGCCGCGTGCTCTACCATTGAGCTACTCTGGAACCCAAAATGGACGCGCACTCTAGCGACCACGTGCCACCCAGTCAATGTTTTTGCCGGGCGCCACCCGACACAACGGATTTCCCGCGATTGCCGCGCATTTCCCGGACAGTAATTCTTCGCCCATAACTCCATCGGATTCCGAAACAATCCGGAAATGGGTCGGGCGCGGGCAATTCTACGCCTCGATCTCAGCGCCAAGCGGTTCGCCGTTGAAGGCCAACAACACGGGCTTGTATTCGGTGGCAAGGACGCTAACTTTGGACGACCGAAGATATGTCGTATTTGATTCGTGCCCGGCTGGTTCGTAGCTTCCTGTTCGCTAGCCTTCTCACCATTGCATTCCGCGCTTCGCTGGCGCAGAGCAACCTCGCGATCCGCGTCATGGCGGCCAATACCACCTCCGGAAACAATCAAAGCTATGAAGCTGCCGGCATCCGCATCTTCCAGGGATTGAAACCGGACGTGGTCGCGATTCAGGAATTCAAATACAACGCGAGTTCGGCCTCCAACGAGCTGCGCCAACTGGTCAACACGGCCTTCGGCACAAACTTCCACTTCTATTGCGAACCCAGCGGCAACATCCCCAACGGCGTGGTCAGCCGGTGGCCGATTCTCGCCGCCGGCTCGTGGGACGATCCGTTCGTCAACGACCGCGGCTTCGCGTGGGCCAGAATTGATCTCCCCGGCTCAAACGATCTCTATATAGTGAGTGTCCATCTCTACGGCAGCGGATCAACCGGAGATCGCAACGTCGAGGCTGCGATCATCAAGGCCCATGTGCAGACCAATTTTCCGGCCGGCGCCTGGGTCGTGATTGGCGGCGATATGAACACGGACACCCGGTCCGAAGCGGCCATCGGCACGTTCGAGACTTTTCTCAGCGACAGCCCGATTCCTGACGACAATGGTTTGCCGACGCCGAATCAGAACACCAGCGAGCCACGGAGCAAGCCGTACGATTACGTCCTGCCCAGCTTCTCGCTGGCCAATCATCTGACGCCGGTGGTCCTGGCGTCGCATACGCTCACCAATGGTCTGGTGTTCGACTCAGCCGCCTATAAGCCGTTAAGCGATGTCGCGCCCGTGCTGATCGGCGATTCCCATGTCAGCGGCATGCAACACATGGCGGTGGTTAAGGATTTCTTGATTCCCGTCGGCGGGCCGGACACAAATGCACCGGCCATCGTCACCGCGCCTCAAAGCCTCAGCGTGCCGGCGGGCTCGAACGCCACATTTAACGTGGTGGTCAGTGGCACAGCGCCCCTCGCCTATCAATGGCGTTTCTTCGGCACGAATCTGGTCGGCGCCACCGGCAGTTCTTTCACCCGCACCAATGCCCAGGCTGCACATGCGGGCGACTACTCGGTGGTCGTCACGAACAGTCTTGGCAGCGTCACCAGCGCGGTGGCGCAACTCACGATCAGCGCCGCCCCGTTCATCAGCGCTCAACCGCAAAGTCTGACCGTCAACGCGGGCGAAAACGCGGCGTTCAACGTGACGGCCAACGGCGACCTGCCCCTCAGCTACCAATGGCGCTTTGGCGGCGTGAACATTCTTAACGCCACCTCAAACAGCTATACGCGATCGAACGCCCAGGCGGCCGATGCCGGCAATTACACCGTGGTGATCACCAATTCAGCCGGAAGCGTGACCAGTGTCCTTGCGACGCTGACCGTGAATTCAGTTTCCTCCGGCCCGGTGCTGGCGCGGTGGAATTTCAACAGCCCGGTGGCGGATTCCATGACTACCACGGGCACGCGCGCCACCGCCATCGGCAGCGGGACCAACGCCTACGTGGGTGGGACCACCGCGGCGAGCAGCGGCGAATTCGCGACCGGCAGTTCGAGCGATACCAACACCACCGACAACTCGGCCTGGAATACATCCTCCTATCCCGGCAGCACGAGCAACAACAAGAGCGCCGGCGTGCAATTCAATGTGAGCACGGCGGGCCGCCAAAACATTGTCGTCGCCTGGGCTTCACAGGCCAGCAGTACGGGCAGTCGCTATGGCCGATTGCAATTCAGCACCAACGGCCTCAACTTCCAGGATTTTCCCACAGCGTTCACCAACGGCACGTCCTTCACTTCGAAAACCAACAGCCTCGCCAGCTTCCCGGGCGTGAACAACAACGCGAGCTTCGCCTTTCGACTCGTGACTGAGTTCGAATCTACTGCCGCCGGCAGCGGCAACGCGGCCTACGTGGCGGCGAACACCGGGAGCACCTACGGCGCGGGCGGGACTGTTCGCTTCGACATGGTGACAGTGTTTGGCGATCCGCTGACCACGTCCAACCCGCCGCCTGAGACCGCTGTGTTAAGCAACGCCACATTCAGCAGCGGACAGTTTCAAACATTGGTCACGGGTTCCGCCGGCACGAATTACACCGTGCAGGCAGCGACCAATCTGACCACCGCGCCCTGGGTTTCGTTGATCACCAACCCCGCCCCGTTCCTGTTCACCGACACCAACACCACTGGTTTTCCGACGAAGTTTTATCGCGGCCGCTGGCTACCATAACCGCGCGCGGCCGGTCGTTCACGATTCCCTCCCGTGCTGTGCTTGTTTTCCCGGACACAGGCCGACTACAATTATGGCACAAGATGAACTTGTTGTTTCTTCGCCATGGATTCGCCCTCGCCGTCCTAGTCACACTGCCGGCGGCGGCTCAGACCACCAGTAATCTCACGTTGCGGGTCATGGCGGCCAATCTGACCTCCGGCGCGGATCAACGGTACGAAACGCCCGGCCTCAACATTTTCAAGGGGCTCAAACCGGACGTCGTGGCCATTCAAGAGTTCAATGTGAGCAACAGCTTTGGCGTCAACACGACCGCTGCTCTCAGCAATATGGTGCGGACAACGTTTGGGACGAACTTCAGTTATTATCGTGAATCCGGCGCGGGCTACACCATTCCGAACGGCATCATCAGCCGCTATCCGATTGCGGCCAGCGGATCGTGGATCGACAGTGACACCGGGGTAAACGATCGCGGTTTTGCCTGGGCTCGGCTCGATGTTCCGGGCACGAATGATCTCTACCTCGTCAGCGTGCATCTCAAGGCCGGTGAAAACTCCCGGGATCCCTCGGATGCGTCACGTCGGGCGGCCCAGGCGGCAGAATTGAAGAGCCTCATCGCCACAAACTTTCCCGCCAATGCGTGGATCATTGTGGCCGGCGACATGAATCTTTACACGGAATCCGAACCCGCGCTTAACACGTTCAAGACCTTCCTGAGTGACAGTCCCGTGCCCGCGGATCAAAACGGAGACTCGGATACGAATCTCGGCCGCACTGAACGTTACGACCGGGTATTGTTGAGTTTCTCCCTGACCAATCGCCTCGTCCCGGTAGTTCTGCCCTCACGCACGTTCAGCAATGGACTGGTTTTTGACTCGCGAAACTACACACCGCTTAGTGACGTTTCGCCAGTGGCCCTTAATGATTCCGGGGCATCGGGCATGCAGCACATGGCCGTGGTAAAGGCGATCCAAATCAGCTTCACCGTGACGAACCCCGCGCCGCCAGTGATTACCAATCAGCCACAGAGTCTCAGTGTCGCCCAAGGAGCAAATGCGGGCTTCAGCGTCACCGCGGGCGGAACTGCGCCGCTGCGTTATCAGTGGCGCTTTGGAGTCACGAACATCGGCGGCGCCACCAACAGCGCTTACACCCGCAGCAACGTGCAACCGGCCCACGTCGGGAATTACGTCGTCGTCGTGACCAACGCGCTTGGCAGCGTCACTAGCGCGCCAGCGACTCTCACGCTGCAAATCCCGCCACCCTTTGTCACCATGGTATCGAAGGGATTAATTCGCTGGCAGGGGCTGAGCAACCTCACCTACTCGGTCCAGAGCCGGACCAATCTGACACAAACCAACTGGCCGGCGCTTGGCACGGCGAGTTCCGGATCGAATACGATTTGGTTTACAAATCCTGCCACGACCAACGGCTTCCGGTTCTTTCGCGTCACGTACCCGTGAGCGGGCTTGATCCGCTGGCGCTCAGTCTCCGACGACGCTGCGGACTTCGCCTGACTTGAGCCGCGTCTTGAGGCGTTGACCGCGCGTGATTTTGGTGGCCTCCCGCAGAATCTCGCCCGTAGCCGCGTCCGTGGTGATCGAATATCCGCGCGCCAACACTTGCTCCGGCCCGAGCAATCGCAGCCGGGCGTTGGCGGTTTGAATCGCAGTTTGAAACTGCTGCCAACGCTGACGTGCCAGCTCCTGCAAACGGCGGCATTCCAGCGTGAGCACCTCGCGCCGCTGCTTCAGTTGATGTGACGGCCGCACCCGGCCCAAACGCGCCGCCAGTTGTTGCCATGCGAGCCATTGCTCGCGCACCCCAGCTCGGGCCTGCCGCAGCAGACCGGCCATCACGTCATCGATGCGTTGCGCCAATTCATTCAGCCGCCGACGCGGGTGGGCGAGATGGAGCCGGTGGGCGGTTTGATCAAATCGCTCCCGTGCCCGCTCCAACCGCTGCCGCGCCCGCAACTGCATCAAGGCCGGCACGTCGGCGACAAATTCGCGGCTGGCGAAGGCTGCCTGCGTGATGATCTCGGCCGCGACACTGGGCGTGGCGGCACGAAGATCCGCCACGAAATCCGCGATGCTGAAATCAATTTCATGCCCGACCGCTGAAACCACGGGCAGGCCGGATTCAAAGATTGCGCGCGCCACCTCCTCTTCGTTGAACGCCCACAAGTCCTCCAGCGAACCGCCGCCCCGCGTCACGAGGATCAGGTCCGGAGCAGATAGCGGCTGGCTGGCGGCGAGTTCGTTTAGTCGTCGAATACCCGTCGCGATTTCTGCCGCCGCTCCCTCGCCCTGCACGCGGCAAGGCGCGAGAATGACTTCCAACCCGGGATGCCGCCGCTGGATCACGTGCAACACATCGCGAATCGCCGCACCCGTTGGTGAAGTCACCAAGCCGAGACGTTGCGGGTATTTGGGGAGCGAACGTTTCCGCTCCGTCGCGAACAACCCTTCCGCGGCCAGCTTTGCCTTCAGTTTTTCGAACGCCGCCTGCAGCGCGCCCACGCCCTGCAATTCCACAGCCCGCACGATGAGCTGGTATTGCCCGCGCGCTTCATAGACCGTCACGTCCCCTTGCAGCAAGACCTTCTGGCCGTCGGCCAGCAATTCGCGATGCGCTACGGTCTCCCGGCTGAACAGCACGCAACTCAATTGCGAACCCGCATCCTTGAGCGTGAAATAAATGTGGCCGGAGGATTGCGCGCGCAAATTCGTGATCTCGCCGCTCACCCAGATCAAGCCCACCTGTTTCTCCAGCAACCGCTTGATCTGCGTCGTGAGTTCGGAAACCGATAGCACCTTCCGCGTCTGTTCCGGCAGAAACAGTTCGCCAAAGTCCCATTGTGATCGCGCCGACTTGTTCATGACGCAACACTAGCGGGCTTTGGGCGATGCAGCACGCGGATTTCAGCCTTTCGATTTCAACGCGTAGTTCCCCGATTCACGCCCCTGCAGGTCGCACAGAGTCAGTTGGAGTTCGCGGCGGGTCGCCCGGCCTTGGATAAGTAAGGCCTGGTCGGGGTTCGGTCCACCACCGATTAGTTGGGCGTAAGGAGACCCCTTGCCAGGCGGGCTCCAGGAATGGCGATGGATGTGGCCGCTGATGATCACGTCCATGCCTCCCCGGACCAGCAGGTCGTGCCATTTGGCCTTGCCATCACGGCACCAACGTCCTTCCAAGTAGATGTCCAGCACCAGCGGGATGTGCAGGAGCGCGACCCGAAACGCCGCTGAGCGAAACTCCGGCTGCTCGATCGCCGCGCGCAACCACTCTTGTTGGCGCGTGCGATAGCTCGCGAAATCCCCGAGTCCGGCATAGACAGGATGTTCATCCGGCTTGTCCTCGCCGGTATCCATCACCAGAAACGCCACTGGTCCGAGCCGCAAGGTGTAGAACCATCGCCGAGACGGCCGGTCAAAGAACCGGTCCAGCATGCGGGCGCCCACACCTCTCACATCGTGGTTGCCGCGCACGGGAATCAAAGGCGTGCTGGTGGCCCACGCCTGGTCCGCCGGCGCCAGCACTTGTTTCACAATGTGCGCCTCGGAGCGAATGTCGTTGAACATGTCACCGTTCCAGATCAAAGCCTCCGTGGGACGGCCGCGCAGCAATTCGCCCAGACCGCGAAGTGTAGGTTCGGTCTCATGCGTGTCGTTGATCACGGAGAAGCTGGTTTCACTCGCCGCGGGATCGGGTGTGGTAAAGTGAAAAACCTCGCTGGATATTTCCTGGCCGCGCTTGATGCTGTAAGCGCCCTTGAAGTCAATGACACAGGAATGCACGCGGTAGCAATATCGCCGCCCGGGTTTGAGCCCGGAGATACGGACTACAATCACCTGGCTATCCAGCGGCATCAACCCGTCGGGCGCCGGGAGACATTTCTGCCCGAGGGCCTCAGTTTCGCCGTACTCCACCCAACCGGTGCAGAGTCCGTCCACCGCCCACACGACCGTCATGCCGTCCGGGGCCGGGTTCTGCAAAACCGGCGGGGACGCAAAGGCCACGCCCTGACGGGCCGCCGCGGTCGTGGAGACGGAATTTGTTTCCGCGGCCTGCACCCCGGTGACGCCGAGCCACATGGCGCCCAAGGAAGTGGTTTGGAGAAATTCGCGACGTTTCATAATCTTCTAATCGGTTAACGTTGGGGTTTGCGCAGCACAAGGTGTTCGATGAAAAATTCCATCATCCGCTGTTGGTTGACGGCAGTGTGGCCCTGGTCCGGACCAACCTGGACTTCAAAGCTCTTGCCCGCCCGTTGCAGCGCCTCGATAAATTGCAGCGAGTTATTGGGGTGCACATTGTTGTCCGCCGTGCCGTAAAAGATCATCAGCCGGCCCCGGAGTTTGTTCGCCTGCTTGACCAGACTCGCGGCGTCGTAGGCTGCTGCGTTGTCCTGGGGCAATCCCATGTAGCGTTCCGTGTAAATGGTGTCGTAATGCCGGAAATCCGTGACACTCGAATTGGCACAGGCTGCCTGGAAAACGTCCGGGAAACGCAGCAAACACATCGCTGCCGCCGTGCCACCGTAGGATGTCCCGTAAATTCCCACGCGCTGCTTGTCGAGATAACGGCGCGACCAGAGCGATTTCACGCCCGCCGCCTGATCCTCCATTTCCACGGTGCCGAGCTTCTCGTAGATGGCATCGAGGAATTTTTTGCCGCGACCACTGGCCGAACGGGAATCGAACGAAGCCACCAGGAAACCATACTCGGTCAGCGCACTCGGCGTCACAAACGTTTCCCGCGCGCCTACCGTCGCCGGCCCGGCGTACACGCTCACCAGCAACGGATATTTTTTCAACCGGCTGAACTTCGACGGAAAATGGAGCAACCCATAGAGATCCGTCTTTCCATCCGCCGCTTTGAAGGTGAGCAGTTCCACCGGCCGCATTCCGAGTTGTTTGAACTTGGTCAGATCGCTGCGGGCAAGTTCAGTCACCAATTCGCCCTCAGCCGTGCGCAACAAAGTGACCGGCGGTTGATCATGCGTCTGCATGACGTCGGTGAAATGGCGGCCATCCGGCGCAAAGTCGACGGTGTGATTGAACGCCGGGTCGGTCAGCCGCACGTCGCCCTTGCCGTCCAGGCCCACACGATGGAGCTGGAGCTTCATCGGGTTATCGCCGTCACGCGCCAAGTAGTAAAGCAACCCGGCCTTCTCATCCACGCGCACAATCTCGTTGACTTCAAACCCATGACGCGTCAATGGCAGACAATTGGTCGATTCGATATCACATAGGTAATAATTGCGCCAACCGGTCCGCTCCGAGGCCCAGATGAACCGCTGGCCGTCGTCCAGAAACCGCATCGTCGGCGAATTTTCCGTCCAACTCTCCGGCCATTCCTCACGAATGATCACCCGGCAGCGACCCGTTTGCGGGTCGGCAGCCACGAGTTCCATCACGTTCTGCAATCGATTCGCGCGCCGCAGCAGCAGGTGCTGGCTGTCCTTGGTCCACTGCACCCCGTAAGCGTAATGGCCCACCTCATGACTGTGATCCGGCGCACCGTCGCGGACGTCCAACCGCGTCGTCTCCTTTGACTCGAGGTCGTAAACGAGTATGTCCGCCACGGGATTGGTGGTGCCCGCCTTGGGATACGCTTCCCGATCAAGTGTGGACTGCAGTCCGGTGAGATTCAGCGTCAGCAGGAAGTCCTTAACGGCGCCTTCGTCAAAACGGTAGAACGCCAGCTTACGGTTATCCGGCGACCACCACATGGCGGAGTTCTGATCCAATTCCTCGCCGTAAACCCAGCTCGCGGACCCGCACTTGATTCGCTGGGCGGCATTCCCCTCGGTCGTCACGGCGATGGCGTTGGTCGAATTTGTTGCCGTCAGCCAGACGTTGCAATCGCGGTAGCTGGCGATCCATTGGCCATCGGGCGAGGTCACCTTCGTGTATTGCCGGCCGCGTTCGACAAACTCGCCGCCTTCGCCACGGCGCCGCCGGCCTGGGCGCGCGGATTCGCTGCGGCTGGTGGTGTTGGTGATCTCGCTTCGAATTCCCTTCGGGATCTCGTAACGAAACCGTTTGCCGTCCCAAGAATATTCGAGCGCCTGCCCGCCATCCTTCCAGTCCACGCGCACCGAACCGCTCTTGATGGCATTGGTCGTCGCCTGGCGCATGAACTGGTAACGCTCGTAACCGGGCATCGACTTAAGCCGGTCCTGCGCGAAAGCCGCGCTGCCGGCAACCAGCAGCAACAGACCGAGCAAACTCCAAGCGATGCCGCGAAGCCGTTGGGTACAATTGTTTCCCGAGAATTGAAGAGCGCAGTTCATGGTGTAAAAAATTCCGCCTTAGTTTGCCGCCGCACCGGATTGGTCAGGGAGCTTTAGTTCCAACGCATACTGCCGGTCCTTGGCTTCGCGCGAGAATATTGGCCCAACACTGACGACCACCTGATCGCCCGCCGCTTCAGCGCGGGCGCAATCCGGCGATCCTGATCGCTGACCTGGTCCGGGGTGCACGACGCGGGCACTTTGCAGCCGGGGCGGCCGGCCATTCACGCGCGGATAACCGAACGTGACTTTGACTTCCGGAATCTCACTCCGCGGAATCCTCGACGTCGAATAAATTTCGACGAACGCCGCGTGGCGCGCCCAGAACGTGAAATTGCTGCCTTCGAATCTCAGGCTGCCCACTTCGTGCGTCCCACCGGCGGAATTCTTGATGCGACAATCAAACCAGGTGTTGGTCCGGTCATCGGCAACTTCAATGCGACCCTTCCGAATCTCGTAGGTGTAACTGCCTTTGGTCCAGGGAAAGGGTCGCCGCACGCTGGCAAATTCGCCTTCGTAACCAGCGCTCTCCATCAGACAATCCGGCCCGGCGACGCGCACATGTTCCAGTCCGATGGGTGTTTTCTTGTCGCTCGACCAGCGGGAAAAAATCGCACCCTTCCCGGGGTGAACGCGCGTCTGGTTGGTTGGATTCGCCCAGCCGTTGATGTTGGATTGCAACCCGCCGTAGAAATCCAGCCCGTTGATCTTGGCAATGCCACAGGGCGAAACGTAGAGGTTCACGGTATCCGGCACATCGCGATCAATGGTCACGTCCACCTCGAGCGATTCAAAATCGGGCGTGGGCGATTCAAACGTCCACCAGATGTCGGCCATGTGCCATGGCAACGGTGGCAGTTTTGCCGGGGCGGCAGGCGGGTTGGTCTGGCAAACCCCGGCGCAGCCAAGGGCCAGGGTCGCGAAAAATAGGAGCGGATTAAGGCGTGGTTTCATTCTGGAAGGTTCAACTGCTGCCGGACCGATGCGGTCAAACCTGAATCTTTCGCTTCGCCGCGTCCGGCTGCGGGCGGTAGAGCACCACCACATTGCCGACGCGATGCACCAGCACACTGTCCGTGCGGGCGGCGAGTTGCGGCGCGAGTTCCTTCTTTTGCTCCTTGAGCGCAAAGAACTTCGCCTTCACCAGTTCGTGATGGTCGAGGGCCTGGTTGAGACTGGTGATCAAGGCCTCGGTCAATCCGGCCTGGCCGATGTGCACCGTCGGTTCGAGCCGCTGCCCGAGTCCGCGCAGGTGGGCGATTTGTTTCGTGGTTAATTCTGGCATGCGTTGAATGAAAATATCTCGCGCGTGGATTGTCAGGTCATTTCATGAGTTCCGCCAGCTTCGGCTGCGAGCGCAGCCAGCTCGAGTAGAAGTGCAGAAAAGTTTGTTCCACCATGGCGTCCACTGCGTCCGGCTTCATGAAACCAGCGCAAAATCCCGGCGCGACTGGTTCGATCACCAGTTCCGCCGCGCGGATGAAATGTGCGATGAGATGCCGTGCCGCTTCATCGCCCACCGCGATCCGGATGGTCGTCGGCGCGATGCCCGCCGCGCGCAATTCAGCCTCGTTCATCTCCGAATGACTCGTCAGCGCCGGGCACAACACCACGGTGTTGCATTGCCCCAGGGACACCTGCAAGCCAAACGCCGGCTCCAACGAATCGAAGAATCGCGTGAACGTTTCGCGGTCGAGGCCCGCCCCTTCGAAATCAATCGTGAACAACGGCGCCGGCAGCCCCAGCTTCAACAACCGCTTTCGCAAGGGCGCGTTCTCATTTTCCTCGAGCGCGTGGGAGTGCACGCGGATCTTCGGATGGCTCGCCAGGAAATGCGCGAGCACGCTGGTAGTGGTGGCCTTGCGGAGCATCCGCAGATCGAGCGTGCGACAGCCATTCATCACTTCAAAAGCCTTGTCGGCATCCAAAAACGCGCCCTTCACATAGAACACATTCCAGAACATCGTTTCATCCCACCGATACGTTACGGCGCGGCCGGACAAATCCGTGGCGTCCACCGCATCGCCTTTGGCGATGAACATCCGTTCGTTGCGCGCTATCACCACCCCGGCGGTCGTCGTCCCCGAGCCGGTGAAATCCTTGGTGTAACTGTGAATCAAGAAATCCGGGCGCTCAGCCGGTTCGTCGCGCATGAGCGGTTGCGACAAGAACGGCGTGGCAATGGTGGCATCAAGAATTACCGTCAACCCTTCCGCATGCGCCGCCCGGCAGATGGCCGGTGTGTCGAGCACGTAGCCATGGGGATTGCATGGGGATTCAAGGTAAACATAAATCTGCCGTCCGTCCGCCAGCCGGTCCGCATGCTGGGCGCGAACTTTGGCCAGCGCCGCGCGAAAATCTGCTTCGGCATATCCGTCGAAGAAATGCACCGCCACGTCAAGGTTGCCCGGCTTCTGAAACCAGTCGTGCAAAAGCTGAAACGCGCCCCCGTAAATGTTGCGGGAACTGAGGATGATATCGCGATAGCCAACCACGTGGCTCACGGTGGCATCAATTGCGGCCATGCCGGAATTGAAATTCCACGCCATGTATTCAGGGGCGCGCGGCCCGCACTCCAGGTCCACGATGTGATTCGCGAGCGCGATGGACGTGGGGTTCAACAGCCGCGAGTAAACCTCCAGCAGCATCTCGCGCCCGTGGAACGCGTCGTCAATCCACTCGGTGCACGCATAAAGATAGGTGGCGGTGCGGGTGATGACGGGCGTGGCGGAGAAGATCGCCGCGACGTTGTCGAAGATGGGATACGGCCCTTTGGCCAGGCGCGAGGACTGGTGTCCGACCAACGACTGGTACGTGGCGCGAAACGGGTTTTGCAGCGTGTCGAGCAGCTTGGCGAGTTGAAAACACAGAAAGCGCTTGGCGTTGAACCACGCGATTCGGTCGCGCCGATCCAGCTTCGGCAGCTCGCGCACCGTCAAATCCCACAGCTCCTGCAACGAAATGTTGGCGTGGTAAATATGTGTCGTGAGGCGCGTGAGGGAACGCCCCATTTCCGTTTCCGGCGCAATGCCGAAATGCGCCAGATGTTCGGCCACCAACTCCGCCAGGTCCTTCGCTTCCGAGGTGGCCCGCCGCGGACTCAGTTTACGCGCCTGCGCCAGCGCCTCTGGCGACAGGTCGCTCATGAGGCGCGCGTGGTTTTCGTTTCCGCCCCAAACAGCCGCGTGCTGAAGTAGCGCTCCGCGCGGTCGCAAAGAATCGTCACCACCGTGGCCTTCGGACCGAGTTCGCGCGCGACCTGCATCGCCGCCGTGATGTTCGCTCCAGAGGAAGTGCCGACCAACAGGCCGAATTCCTTCTGGAGCCGCTGGGCCATCTTCAACGCATCAATGCTGCGCACCTTCTTTTCGCCGTCCAACGGGGCTTCGCGCAACAACGGCGGCAGAAAACCATCCGCCACGCCTTCGATGAAATGACAACACGGACATTCCCCCGCCAGCAACGCCTGTTCCGCCGGCTCCATTGCGATAATCTGCGCCTGAGGCCAGCGCTTCTTGATTGCCTTGCCGCAGCCCGCGAGCGTGCCGCCAGTTCCGAAGCCGCTCACAAATGCATCTACCGGCCCGCCCACTTGCTCAATGATTTCCAGGCCCGTGCCGAGTTCGTGATCTTCGACGTTGAGCGGATTCTCGAATTGCCGGGGCAGGAAGTAGCGCGAATCTTCCGCCGCCATCTTGCGGGAGAGATCAATCCCCGTCTGATACCGGCCCTCGCTCTCGAACAGGATCAGTTCCGCCCCGAGCTGCCGGATCAACATCCGTCGTTCCTCGCTCGCCCCCGCCGACATCAGGATGGCCACCTGGTAACCCATGGCCGCGCCGACCATCGAAAGCGCGATGCCGGTGTTGCCGCTGGTGCATTCCAGGATGACCGAATCCGGCCGCAATAGGCCGCGCCCGTGAGCGTCGCTCAACACATGCTTGGCGAGCCGGTCCTTGATGCTGCCGCTGGGGTTCAGAAATTCGCACTTGGCGTGAATGGTGATTCCTTCCGGCTCGAAATGGAGTGGCACGAGCGGCGTGTTGCCGATGAGCGAAAGCACGGTCCGGGCGCGGGCGGGCAAAGCCACGTCAGGAGCGGTGACGAGGTTGAGGTTTGACATGGGCGCAGCCTAGTCAAACAACCGGCCGATGTCACTGGCCAGTTGCCCCCCAAAAGTAGCGGTTTTCCGCACTACCGCCCACGCCGCGAATGCGGGGACAATCCGTAATTGACACCCCCTTGAATGGCCGCACCATACTCAACGTCGGATTGAGCGTACCCAGACGATCACCTGGCAGGCATTGCCATGACCCATCGGAAAGCCCATGAAAACAGCTACCCTGATTCCGCTCGTGTCGTTTAGCTCGCTCCTCGCAGTTGTCCCCACCCTGGCCCAGGATTGGCCGCAATGGCTGGGCCCGGACCGCAACGCCAAGGTTTCGGGATTCAAGGCTCCCAAAGTCTGGCCCAAGGAGCTGACGCCGAAATGGAAAGTCACCATCGGCGATGGCGTGGCCACCCCTGCCCTGGTTGGCGACCGCCTTTACACCTTCTCCCGCCAGGAAGGCGGCGAAATCGTGCGCTGCCTGGACGCCAAGTCCGGCTCTGAAATCTGGAAAGACAAGTATGATGTGTTGCCGGCCACCGGCCCGGCCTCAGGTTTTTCCGGACCGCGCTGCACACCCACGGTGGCGGATGGAAAAGTGGTGACGCTCGGGTTGCGGGGCACGGTTTCGTGCTACAACGCGGCTGACGGCAAACTGCTCTGGCGCAAGGAGGATTTCAAAGGCGCATGGCCCCGCTTTTTCACTTCCGCATCCCCAATCGTTGTGGACGGACTGTGCATCGCTCAACTCGGCGGCGGCGACAATGGCGGCGTCATTGCTTACGATCTCAAGACCGGTGACGAGAAATGGAAATGGACTGGCGGCGGCCCGGCTTATGCCTCCCCTGTCCTGCTCACGGTCAGCGGCACCAAAATGCTGATTGGCGAGACTGAGCAAAAAATCGTCGGCCTCGATCTCAAGGACGGCAAACTGCTCTGGGAAACCCCGTTCGCGGTGCAGGGTCGCGGATACAACGCCAGCACACCCATCGTGGATGGCAACGCGTTGATCTATTGCGGCTCCGGCCGCGGCGCCACGGCCGTAAAGGTGGAGAAGAGTGGTGACACGTTTACCGCGAAAGAGCTTTGGAAGAACACGGACAACTCGGTGCAGTTCAACACGCCGGTGCTGCGCGATGGCGTGCTCTTTGGCCTGACGGCCAACAGTGAATTCTTCTGCATCGGCAAAGACGGTAAGACCGCCTGGACCGCGCCGGCGTCACCTGAACCCGCGGCACCAGCAACCCAACCGGCCGATGTGGCAAGCACCAACGCGGCGGCTTCAGCCGGCGGCGATCGCCCAGGCGGACGACGCGGCGGTGGCGGTGGTGGTGGGCGTGGCGGCGGCGGCCGCGGATATGGCCAGATTGTGGATGCCGGCCCGGTCATGCTGGCGTTGACACCGTCGTCCGAATTGATTGCTTTTGAACCCAGTGCCAAGGCCTACACCGAAATCGCCCGCGTCAAGGTGGCACCGTCGCAGACTTACACCTACCCGGTCGTCTCCGGCAACCGGCTCTACGTGAAAGACCAGAACGACGTAATGCTCTACACCTTGGAATGACCCCGCTTTTTCGATTCGCATCTACACCAAAACATCAACAAAACCCAATGAAAACAACCCTCAAATCCCTCCTCCAACTGACGGTCTGCTGCGCGCTCGCCCTGGGCACCAGTGCTTTCGCCCAGGACAAAAAGCCGGAAATCACCGGCACGTGGAAATCCAGTTTCACGAACCAGAACGGCGATGTTCGTGAAAGCACGTTCAAACTGAAAGCCGACGGCGAGAAACTCACCGGCACGGTCTCCGGCCGCAACAACGACACCGCGATCGAAGACGGAAAGATCAAGGGCGACGAAATCTCGTTCTCCGTGACTCGCGAGATGAATGGGAACAAGTTCACCACGAAATACTCCGGCAGGATCAGCGGCGACACCATCAAGGGTAAATCAGAGTCCGAGCGGGATGGTCAGGCGCGTTCGCGCGATTGGGAAGCCAAGCGCCAAGCGGCTGCCGCGCCCGCCAAAGATGCGGCCCCGGCAAAAGACCCGGCGAAGTAAGCACCCGTGGTGTTCTCACCTTCCCCTCCTTGCGCCTGTGAGCGCCGGCGCGAGGGGGGAAGCTGCATTAATGAATCCGACGAATACTTACACTTCCATCCTGCACCTTACCTAAATCACTCTGGAATCAAGGGAGGTTGACTTTGTAGAAAAATAACCAGCCAGCGTCCTTGGAACCGAGTGCCACGTCCCGAGACTTAAACCAAGTTACACGTCCATCTTCAAAGAGGAAATTGCCGCCCACGGGCTCGCCATTTCCCTGGATGTGGCTTGAACTAGGTGTCCCGGCGTGGAGCCAAGCAGAGACTTGTGGATTGTCCCCTGGCGGGGCCGCGGTACCCGTGGCTTGTTTCATGTCCATCGCCACGGGAGCGCCTCGCAATTCACCGCCCATCTTCTTTCGTAATGCCCAGGCCCCCACTCCACTTACATCATAGTTCATTCCCGCCTGCGTGTTGAGGTACATCGCCGGGTTACGAGACGGCAGGTAAAAGTAACCGACCACGATGTTTTCACCCATGCCTGGGAGCAATTGAGCTGTATAGGTGCGATGCCACTTCTGGGTGGGGCAAAAGAGAACGTGAAACCGATCTTTATCGTCTCCCGTCTTTTTCATGGGGAACAGGTAACCTGCCCAGAAAACCTGCACGTTTGTCCCACACCAACTCACGTGGGCGCCATCGCCGTTGTAGGGAAAAAAGTCGCTATTGTCAGTTGCGTATGCGGCGAGACCGATCCCCCATTGTCGCAAGTTACTAAGACACACGGTACGCTCAGCCCTCGCCTTGGCCCGGCTCAGAGCGGGAAACAACATCGCCGCCAACAGGGCAATGATGGCTATGACGACAAGCAACTCGATCAAAGTAAAGGCCCGACGCGGTGGACGAATAGTCACTGCTAAGCTGTTACACCCCTTTTGCATAATCGAAATTGCTGCCGACTGCGCACGAATAAAGGGCCGCAAACGCCTTGTAAAGCACTAAACCGCCAGGCTCGAAACGCAATTCGGCGCTACGCCCAACCAAAAAACCTCACGCCGCGATGATGCGATCCAGAGCGGTGGACAATTCTTCCAGACTACCGCCCTGCTCAGTAATGAGCGGACCGGCGTAGCCAACTTCGTCCAGTGCCTTCATGATGCCCGGCCAGTTGTTCGCCCCTTCCAGCAACGGCGCGCCGAATCCCTTCCAGACATCACCGACCCGCATCGCGCGATCGCGGCTGTATTCCTTCACGTGCACGCGCGTGATGCGCTTGCCCAGCGCCTTGATCCAATCAATCGGGTCGCCGTAGCGGATGATGTTCCCGGTATCAAAATGCCACTGCACCCAGGGACTGTTGATGGTATCGAGATATTTCACCGCCTTGTCTTCCGTGGTGATGAAATTGTTCCAGACGTTCTCAATGGAAATCCGCACGCCCAAAGATTGCGCGAGCGGCAGGGCCTTTTGAATCTGCGCGATGGAACGCTGCCAGCATTCCTCGAACGTCACGTCCTTGTTCACCACACCCGGCACTAGCAGGATGGAATCCGTCCCGTAAGCCTTCGCATCCTTCAAGGTCTGCTCCAGCGCGGCGAACCCTTCCGCGCGCACTGCGGCATCCGGCGAAGAAAGCGGTTTGGCCCAATGCCGGTCATTGCACACGCTTACAATCTTGAGCCCCGTTTCTGTCCGCGCCTGCAGAACCTCTTCCTGGTTCATGTGGCTGTTCATCTCGACCGCCTCGAACCCCGCGGCTTTCAACGCCTTCATCTTTTCCAGCACCGAACCTTTCACTCCGATGGTACCCCACATGATGGCCTTCAGGTTGGGGCGCTTGCGCGCGGCTGGCTTGTCCGCAGCGGCCAGCAGGCGGGGGGCGGCCCCGGCAAGGGCGAGGGTGGCGGTGCCGAGATGGAGAAACTGGCGACGAGTGGTGGTCGGGTTCATGAGCGATGATGTTTGGCGCTAGCAACCGTGCGGTCAAGTCAGCTTCGTGTACCCGGGAATGGCCATGGGCGGGATGTCGAGTTTCATCTTCCAGTCGAGCCTTTCCGGCACCAATGATTCCTTGGCATTCAATGCTTCTTCCCACGTGATTTCCTGCCCCGTGTAAGCGGCCATGCGCCCCATGATGCCCATCAAGGTGCTCTGCGCCATCCATTCGCCATCGAACAGATGCTTGCCGCTGCGGATGCCGGCAAAGAATTCGTTGTGCTCGTTCTGATACATGTCGCTCTTCTCGCCGCGGAAGCGCCAGGTTTGCTTGCCCCGGATGACCGGGCCGGCGGCCCCGGTGATTTTTGCAACCCCGTCCGCGCCCATGATGCAATCCGAGTTCTCCGAATGACAATTGCTGATCTGCCGCTGGCCCAGAAATGCGTGCACGTCGTCCGGATACTGGTAAACCACGAACATGTGATCGTAGATGTTGCCTTCGTTGTTCTTCGTCTGCCGGCCGCCGACCGCCACGGCCTTGAGCGGCGGCACGTCCTTCATGGCCCACGCAATCTTGTCCACACTGTGGCACGCTTGCTCGACGAGCCCGTCGCCGGAAAGCCAGACAAAGTTGTACCAATTGCGCACCTGCCATTCGAGGTCGCTCATGTCTTTCGGTCGTTCGCTTGCCGGGGGCATGGGCTTGACCGGGCCGGTGTAATAGTTGGCGTAGATGGCACGAATCTCGCCAATCGCGCCCGCATGAATCTGTTGATAGAATTCGCGCCGCGCATATTCGTAGCGCCAGCAGAACCCGGCCAGCACGGAAAGATTCTTCGACTTCGCAAGCTTGGAGGTTTCCATCACCGAGCGCACGCCGGCGGCATCGGTTGCCATCGGCTTCTCGCAGAAGACATGTTTGCCGGCATTTACCGCGGCCCGGTAATGCACCGGCCGGAAACCGGGCGGCGAACACAACAGCACCACGTCCACGCCGCTATCAATCACCTTCTGGTAAGCGTCAATCCCCGCAAAACAGGTCTCGGCGGTCACCTTGACGCGATCGGGATGCGCCTTCTGCAATTCGCGCAAGGCCGGCTGCAACTTCTCCGGGAACGCGTCAGCAATCGCGGTCAGCACGACGTTCTTGTCTGCCGACAGCGCCTGATTCGCCGCTCCCATGCCACGACCACCACAACCAACGAGCCCGACGCGGAGCGTGTCACCCGACGCGGCGAACCCGCGGGACGTGAGAATTGCCGGCGCAGCCAGCGCGCCCGCCAGCAGTGCCGATCGGCCAAGAAATTCCCGGCGCGACGGGAGTTGGAGTTTCTGGGGATTGCTTGCGTTCATATTGGTCGAGGACTGAGATTCGGACTGCATTTGTTCGGAAAAATTCATAGGCCGAGTTGCTTTTTCACAGTGGCGAATGCCGTGAGCGCCCGCTCCAGATCCGCGCGCGTGTGCGCAGCCGAAATCTGCGTGCGAATCCGCGCCTTGCCCTTCGGCACGACCGGGAAAGAGAAACCGATCACGTAAACGCCCTGCTCCAGCATCGCGTCGGCAAACCTCGTCGCCAGAGCCGCGTCGCCGAGCATCACGGGACAAATTGGATGCGTGCCCGGCAGGATCGTAAAGCCTAGCTTGGCCATGCCGTCGCGGAAAAACTTTGTGTTTGTCTCCAGCGCGTCGCGTAACTCGGTGGAATTTGTCAGCAGTTCCAGCACCTTGAGCGTCGCGCCCGTGATGCTCGGCGCCAGCGTATTGGAAAACAGATACGGCCGCGAACGTTGCCGGAGCAGCTCGATGATCTCCCGCCGGCCGCTCGTGTAGCCACCGCTCGCCCCGCCCAGCGCCTTGCCGAGCGTGCCGGTAATGATGTCCACCCGCCCCATCACGCCGCAATGCTCATGCGTCCCCCGCCCCGTCCGGCCCATGAACCCCACCGCATGCGAATCATCCACCATCACCAGTGCACCATATTTCTCCGCGAGATCGCAAACGGCCGACAGATTCGCCACATAGCCGTCCATCGAAAACACCCCGTCAGTGGCAATCAGCTTGAACCGCGCGCTGGCAGCTTCCTTGAGCTTCGCTTCCAGGTCCGCCATGTCGTTGTTCAGATACCGATACCGCTGCGCTTTGCAAAGCCGCACGCCGTCAATGATGCTGGCGTGGTTCAACTCGTCGGAAATAATCGCGTCTTCCGGTCCGAGCAACGTCTCAAACAACCCCCCGTTGGCGTCGAAACAGGACGAATAAAGAATCGTGTCCTCCGTGCCGAGGAACTCGCTGAGCTTCTGCTCCAGCTGCTTGTGAACGCCCTGGGTGCCGCAAATGAACCGCACGCTCGCGCACCCGTAACCCCATTGCTCCAGCGCGGCCTTCGCCGCAGCAGCGACGGCGGGATGTTGCGCGAGCCCCAGATAATTGTTCGCGCACAGATTCAGCACCGGCTGACCGTCCGCCACCCGAATGGTCGTGCCCTGCGGCGTGACGATGACCCGCTCACGCTTGTACGTGCCGGCCTCGCGGATACCCGCAAGCTGCGACTGGACATGGGTCTGGAATCCCGGGTGGTAACTCATTTGGACTCGGTTCGCTGACCCATCCATTAGAGCCGAGGACCGCCGCCGACTCAACCCCGCAAAAAGGGGGTGCTCAACCCATCTCCCATCTCCCCTCTCCCCTCTTGCGTAACCGTGCCCCAGCCTGCCTGGACTGAACCTCGAACACTCAACGCTCAACGTTGAAAGGTGAGGGACATTGGTTCATGGGTCTTCGGTAGGGCGACGCACTCCGTGCGCGCCGGTGGGGCGAACGTCCTCGCGAGCCGACTCTCATCTGCCATCTGCCATCTCCCACTCTATCCATCCAACGGGCTCCGCACTCCCAACCCTGGCCGCGCCATCACATGCGTGTAGATCTGGGTGGTGGAAACATCCGCATGGCCCAGTAAATCCTGCACCGTCCGGATGTCATACCCATTCTCCAGCAGATGCGTCGCGAACGAATGCCGGAAGGTATGCGGCGTCACCGGCTTGGCCACACCCGCTTGCTGCACGGCCAGCTTCACGGCGCGTTGCAGATTCTTCTCGTGCACATGATGGCGCCGCATCTTCCCGCTCACCGGATCCCGCGACACCGACCCTGCCGGAAACACAAACTGCCAGCACCATTCCCGGTCCGCCTTTTGAAACTTACGCGCCAATGCATGCGGCAGCGCCACCTGTCCAAACCCCTGCGCCAGATCCCGCTCATGCCCCACTCGCACCCGCTCTAAATGCTGCGCCAATTCCCCCTTCAGCGCTCCCGGCAACATCGTCACCCGGTCTTTGGCGCCTTTCCCATCATGGATCACAATCTCATTCCGCCCGAAGTCCACATCCTTGATGCGCAACCGCAGACATTCCAGCAACCGCATACCCGTGCCATAGAGCAGTTGACACGGCAGCCGATACTCCGGCCCCACTGCCGCCAAGACCCGCCGGATTTCATCCTTCGTCAACACCGTAGGCAGCTTGGGCGCCCGCTGGGGTCGCTCAATTTCTCCGATCGCCCCAAGCTCCGCGTTCAGCACGTCCCGGTACAGAAAGACAATGGCATTGAGGGCCTGCCGTTGGGTAGCCACCGCCACATTCTGTTGGCTTGCCAGGTGCGACAAATAAACCTGTACCTCCGGCGCCCCCATCTCTCGCGGATGCCGCTTGCCGTGGAACAGAATAAATCCCTTGATCCAATGCCAATAGGCACTCTCCGTCCGGTGCGACATGTGGCGATACCGACACACCTCCCCCAGTTGCTCGCGCAACTTGAGCTTCGGATTCGGCAAAAACCTCCCCAACGGTTTGGCCACCCCGATTGTCGTTTTTCCCGGAGTGATAATACGCCTGAAGATTTCACAAACTCCTTGCTCGACAAGCACAAAACACAGATTTACCGTCGATTTACATGAAGGTGATATCCGACAATTCTGTCGCTCAATCATTCTGTTAGCCTGCAGCACGCGTCGTGAACACTAAACGCACACTGATTCTGGCTGGCGTCATCGTCGTGAGTGCGATTGTCTTTCTTGGCGTGCGAGCTTTTCAGCCGCCACTCTCGCTCGCCAAATTGGAGGCAGTGAAACCAGGCATGAGTCAGTCGCAGGTGCGAGAGATTTTGGGCTCGCCCACGCGCATTTATCCTCCCTTGAGCTACACGGTTCACGGCACGAATTACCAGACCGGAGGTCAGTGGACATACCAGCGCTTCCTCACGTTTGGGTATGTCAACGTTCTGTTTGATACCAACGGTGCGGTTGAGTACGGTCATTACGAGACATTTTGAGATATGACCAAGCAGGCTAACCATGCGCTTCAGCGAACGGCGGCGGGCGCTGTCAGTTCACCGAGAACCGCTGGGTTGTCCAGCCGCTCAGTTCCGCCGTCGCTGAGCTTGGGTCGTTAGGCATCATCGCACGCCATGAAAACATCGCGCACCATCCAGTTTGCCGTAGCGGCAGTGTTCGTTAGCATTGGATGCGGCATCTTGTTTAGTGACGCACCTGTTGGCTTTGCGACGATTTGCTTTTGCTCACCCTCACTCGTCCTTTTGCGTCGCGCGGAGATGTCACGGCCTGTGCCTAGTTGGGAGCTTTGGGTTACGGTCGGGATTCTAGCGGTGCTTGCGGCGTTCATCTTCCTCGCCAATCATTTCATCCCTCGTCCTTCCGGGGAGCATTTCGTTCGTCAGCCTGCAGTCATCGGAGTATTTTGGACGGTGGCGATGGCAGCATTGTTTTGGCGCTGGAATAGAGAGAGGAGATTGATTGATGCCTAACCATGCGCTACAGCGAACGGCGGGGAGCGCATTCAGTTCATCGAGAACCGCTGGGTTGTCCAGTCGCTCAGTTCCGCCGTCGCTGAGCTTGGGTCGTTAGGCGTATGAGCGACACTCGACAGTTGAGATTGGCCAGATGGGAGAGAATCAAGCAGGGCGGCATTTGGCGTTTCATATTGTTGTGGGGCGTGCTTGCTTGGGGGCTTCCTATGGGGATTATCGGCATTATCTTTGAGCACGTTTCACGCAAAGAGGAGGCGTTACCGTGGTATTTC
>Ga0315912_10001262_pt1 | contig 32461 bp, 24 predicted proteins | sample VfabasoilMG_FD_204469 | JGI IMG/M metagenome (GOLD analysis project Ga0315912, IMG submission 204469) | Garden soil microbial communities collected in Santa Monica, California, United States - V. faba soil | ecosystem: Environmental > Terrestrial > Soil > Garden | place: USA: California...
CCGAGCACGTGCTGATGCGGAAAAGGCTCGCGGTGAAGGTGCTCCATCGCGAGCTCTCCAGCGTGCCGGAGCTCGTCGCTCGCTTCGAGCGCGAAGCGATGGCCGCCGCCAACGTCGACCATCCCAACATCGCCGGCGCCACGGACTTCGGGAAATTGCCGGACGGCGCCGTCTTTCTCGCGCTCGAGCTCGTCGACGGCCGCTGCTTGCGCGACGAAGTCGCCAAAGGTGCGCTCGCGGTGACGCGGTCGCTCCACGTCGCGCGCCAGATCGCCGCCGCACTCGGCGCGGCGCACGCCCAGGGCATCGTCCACCGTGACCTGACGCCCGAGAACGTGATGCTCGTCGAACGAGGCGGGGATCCGGATTTCGTGAAGGTGCTCGACTTCGGTGTCGCCAGGGTGCCGATCGGTGAGGGCGACGGGGGCGCGGGTCCGATCACCCGAGCAGGCATGGTGTTCGGCACGCCGGAATACATCCCGCCGGAACAGGCGCTCGGTCAGCCGTCGGACGGCCGCGCCGATCTCTACTCGCTCGGCGTGATGCTGTTCGAGATGCTCACCGGGTCCCGGCCGTTCGCGGCCGACTCCAAGGTGAGCCTGGTCGGTCAGCACCTCGCGAAGGCGCCGCCGCGACTCGCCGAGCGCGAACCGGCGCTCGCGTTTCCCGAGGGGGTCGAAGCACTGGTGGCTGCGCTGCTCGAGAAGGAGGTGGCTCGGCGCGTCCAGACCGCCGAGCAGGTGGTGAAGTCGGTGAACTTGCTGATTGGAAAGCCGACGCTGGGTGGGGTGCCTGCGGTTCGGGGTGTGGTGATCCGGCGGAGGAGCGGGTTTTCCCGCCTGGTGGAACGCATCGATAGCCTGATCCCGCGCCTGCCGCGGCCGGTCAGGAAGCCGCTTCGCCGCGTCCGGCCCGAGGTCCTTGCCGGCGTGGTGGTGGGTCTCGTGGGTCTCGCGGTGGTGTTGCTCCTCGTGGGGCTCACCACCGCGCTCCGCGGCGACGCGGAGCCGAGCGGCGTGCGTATGGCTTTGCCCTCGGCGTCGGTGGCGCTTGCGAGCGGAGCCGCGCCGTCGGCGATCGCGTCCGCTCCGGCGCATCCCGGCCGCGATCCGGCCCCTCCCGTGCTCGCGGCGGCCGTGAAGGAAGGGCTCGTCGCCCTGCAGCGGCTCGCCGAGCGCTTTCCGCAAAGCCCGGCGGTGCTGCTCGAGATCGGCCGCGCGCAGGTCGCCGCGAAGGACTACACCGCGGGCGTCGCCGCCGTCGGTCGTGCGCTCGAGCTCGATCCCGAGCTCCGCCGTGACCCGCGCGTCGCGGGCGTTCTCTTTCAGGCGGCGCAGGCGAAACCGAGCTCGGCTGCTGCGTTCAAGCTGCTCGAGGGGCCGATGCGCGAGCGGGGTGCGGCCATCGAGCACGATCTCGCCGTCTTCGCCCCGACGGGAAGCCCGGCACAGCGGCACGCGGACGCGTTTCTCGGGTCGCCGCGTTTCATGGCCGTGGCGGAGCCGGCGCTCCAGCTCGCCGTTGCGCTCCGCCGCGCCCGGACGTGTTTGGAGGTGCGGGCGCTCCTGCCGGAGGTGAAGGCTGCCGGCGACCGGACGAGCCTACCGTACCTCAAGTTCTTCAGCGAACGCCTCGCGTCGTACCCCTGCCTCAAGTCGGACACGCTGCTCCAGGACACGACCCGGGTGATCGAGCTCCGCGCTAAGCGCTAGGCGGCGAGCGCGCTCGCTGCGGGCGCGGTCGACGACGGCGAGCAGGATCTCGTAGGGGAGCAGGCCGACGGCGAGCAGATCGTTGACGAGGAACGCGGGTGTTCCGTCCACGCCGGCGGCGATCCCCGCCGTGATGTCGGCGTCGATGCGAGTGTCGTGGACGCCGCTCGTGACCGCGGCCGAGTAGCGCTCCGGGACGATGCCTTCGCGCGTCGCGAGGCGGTCGATGATGGCGGCGTCGAGGCCACCGCTCGCTTGGGTCTCGAACAGGGCGTCGTGCACGCGCCAGAACGCGGCGCCGCCGCGCGTCAGGTACACCTCCGTCGCGGCCGCGGCAGCGCGTCGGGCGTGGGCGTGCCCGGGCAACGGGAAATCTCGCCACACGATGCGAACTTCGGCCCCGAAATCAGCCTCGATCGCGCGCAGGACCGGCACGGCCATCGCGCAGTACGGGCACTCGAAATCGCTGAAGACCTGGATCGTCACCGGCGCGCTCGCGGGACCGCGGGTCCGGGCGTCGAAGCGCACGACGGGCACGAAGCTCGGATCCACCCGAACCACGGGTAGCTCCTCGAGCGGGGGCGCGGCCGGCCCGTCGGGACCCTCAGCGGGCGACGGGGCCGCGTGGCGCGCCGGGGGAGGTTCGCTCCCCCGGCAACCGAGAACCACGAGCGCGTGGAGGGCCGCCATCGCGACCGCTCCACGCGCCACGGCTCGTCTCATCCGCCGGCTTCCTTGAGCGCCCGGTTGATGAGCTTCTTGAACGACGCCGCCGGCTGCGCGCCGCTCAGGAAGTAGCCGTTGATGACGAAGGCCGGCGTGCCACCGATGCCGCCCTTGCTGCCGACCTCGGAATCCGCGTCGAGCTTCGCCTTGTGCTTGTGCGAATCGAGAGCGGAAGCGAATTTGCCCATGTCGAGGCCGATCGACTGCGCGATCTTGTCGAGCTGCGGACGCTCGATGCCTTCGCCGCCTTGAGACTCGAACAGCTTGTCGTGCATCTGCCAGAAGCCCGCGTTGCCCTTCTGAGCAAAGGCTTCCTGGGCGGCTTCACTCGCGAGCGGCGCGTTCTTGTGGAACGGCAGCGGCATGTGACGCCACACGAACTTGACCTTGTTGCCGTATTCCTTCTCGAGCTCGGCCAGCGTCGGCCCAACTCGCTTGCAGAACGGGCACTCGAAGTCCGAGAAGATCTGGATCGTGACCTTGGCGTTCGCTCCGCCCTTGAACGGGCTCGACGCGTCGGGTGCGGGCACTTCCTTCTTCTCGGGGGGCGGCGGCTCCTTGCCTTCCTTGATCAGCTCCTCGTAGACCTTGGCCTTCGGAACGCCACGCGCCACGACGGCCTTGGCCTTGCCGAGTTGCTCGTCGATCGCGGCCTTGAACTTCTCGAACGGTTGGGCGCCGCTCAGGCGCACTCCGTTGATGAAGAAGTGCGGGGTGCCGCGAGCCTGGAAGTCGTTCGCCTGCTCCATGCTGGCTTCGAACTTCGGCCCGTAGGTGTTGGCCTCGATGGCCGCCTTCACGGCGTCCCACGAAACGCCGACTTTGCCGGCCACCGCCTCGAGATCCGCGTCCTCGAGCTTCGGCGCGCTCTCGAACAGCGCTTCGTGCGCTGCCCAAAACGCGGTCTCGCCCTTGGTCTTGTACACGTGTCGGGCGAGGGTCGCCGCCGGCTTGGCGCGCGGGTGGAAGGGAAGGGGGTTGTCCTTCCAGACCAGGCGAACGTCGGCCGGGTAGGTCTTCACGACCTGCTTCAGCGTCTCCTCGACCCGCTTGCAGAACGGGCACTGAAACTCCGAGAACACGATCATGGTGACGAGCGCGTCCTTCGGACCGAGCACCGGATCATCCGCCATGACCGGCACCTTCCAGACGCTCTTGTCCTCCTCCTCTTCGTTCTTCTGCGGCTTGTTGGGCGAGTCGGGCTGCGCCGTCTGGTTCTTGTTCGTGAGCTGCGGATAGACGTCGGCGGGCTTCACGCCGCTCGCCACCAGCTTCTGCGCTTCGGCCAGCTGGGCGTCGATGACTTCCTTGAACTTCTCGAACGGCTGCGCGCCGCTCACCGTGACGCCGTTGATGCGGAACGCCGGGGTACCCGTGGCGCCGATCTTCTTCGACATCGCCAGGTCCTCGTCGACCTTGGCCGCGTACTTCTTCGACGCGACGGCTTCCTTGAACTTCGCGGCCTGAACGCCGGCGGCCGTCGCCCACTTCTCGAAGTTCTCCTCGGTCAGCTCCTTCTGGGCGCCGAACGCGGAATCGTGGAACTTCCAGAAGGCGTCGCTGCCCGCGAGCGCGAACACCGCCGCCGCGGCTTCGTGGGCCGGGCGGGCGTTCTTGTGGAAGGGCAGGGGGTTGTGCTTCCAGACGATGCGGACCTTGTCGGGCCCGTAGGTGTCCTTCACCTGCTTCAGGGTCGGACCGACGCGGCTGCAGAACGGGCACTCGAAGTCACTGATCTCGACGATCGTGACCGGAGCGTCTGCCTTGCCCCAGACGGGGTCGTTGGCGGTAACGGGCACGCTCGCGGAGCTGTGGTCGAGGGCGCCAGAGCTACCTTTCTCGGCGCTGATCTCGACGCCCGAGCGGCGATCGATGCCCCACATCAGAAAAATGCCGGCGATGAAGCTCAGCAAGAACCCGACGATGGCGGTTCCTTTGTTCATGACGATTCTCCAGAAATGCTGACGTTGTTTTGTGGAAACGGAGACGATGGCGCTCCCACCGGGTGCCCGGCGATCACCGGGTGGAGGCGGCGGCTCGAGCCGGGCGATGGTCACGACCGGCAAGCCGACGAAGCTTGTTTTTCAGCAGTTCCAGCCCAGTCGGGCGGAACCGAGCGGGAAGCACCGCCCTCCGCGCGCCGGCGTGGAGGGACCTCGATGCTGGCCGCTCGTCGGCTTCACAATCGGGGTGGCCGGTAGAGCGGGTTCACCATGCCTGGCCGAGGCGCCTCAACGTCCCGGTCGAAGGAGGCCAGGGTTCGACTCGGCTCGCCGAGGCCCGAGAAGGTGACCGGCATCGCACGAAGCGGTGCATCGGGAGTGGCGGCCGTCGGCGTCCCCGGCTCGGGCGGGAGGGACCGGATGCTGGTCGGCAAGTGGGGGCAATGCTTCGGAGCCTCGAGCACCAGGCCGCGGTTCGGAGTACCGATCGGCGGCGCGATGACGGTACGCGCGTCGTTGCTGCACATCGGCACCGCCGCCTCGGCTTCACGGGTTGCGAAGACCGCGGCGAACGTTGCGAGCACGGCAAAGAGCCGCGCCGCGCGTCGCGCGAGGAGGAGGCGGGAAAGGGCGGTGAGCAGCACGGCGGGAAAGCGCGGGGATTCTACCCCCAGGTCCGGGGGTCACAACGGTCCGGGGTGAAACCCGCCGCCGACCCCTTGCATTCCGGCTCGCCGGTTTCTTTGCCTACATTGTACGACATTGGCACCATGGCCCCATGCAGCCCCTGTCAGAAGAGGTCAAGAGCATGGAATCAAAGGAGAATATCGCTAGCCCCGGAGCGGGTCTCCCCCGCGCCTTCGAGCGCTTCCGGCTCCTCCGGCGGATCGCCCGCGGCGGCATGGGCGAGGTCTACTTGGCAACGGCCGGCGCCATCAAGGGCGCCGAGCGGCCGGTGGTGATCAAGACCATCCGTTCCGATCACGACACCGATAGTTCCTTCCTGGCGCGCTTCCTCGATGAAGCGCGGATCCAGTCCCAGCTCCACCACCCGGGCGTCGCTCAGATCCTCGAAGCTGCCACCGACGTTCACGGCAAGCCGTACGTCGTGGTCGAGTACGTCGAGGGGCGAAACCTTTCGGATGTTCGCGGCCGTGGGGCGACGCTCGGAGTCCGCATCGAGTGGCCCGAAGCGCTCGCGCTGGCCATCACCGTCGGTGACGCCCTCGCTCACGTGCACGAGCGGACCGACGCGGACGGTCGTCCGCTCGACATCGTGCATCGCGACCTCAGCCCCCAGAACATCATGGTCGGCTACGGCGGCGACGTGAAGCTCATCGACTTCGGCACCGCGCGCGGCGAAAATCGTCGCTGTCACACGATTGCCGGCGTGGTGTTCGCCAAGCCGGGCTACGTCGCGCCCGAGGTCGCCAACAACACGCCCGGCGGGATCCCTGCGGACCTCTATGCCTTCGGCGTGATCCTGTGGGAGCTGGCAGCGGGCCGGCGTTTCCTGGTCGGCGAGCCGTCCGCGCACCTGGCCGCCGTCGGCGCCGGCAAGAAGAGCCCGACGCCGATCGCGGCGTCGCTCGGCGCTCCGGCCGATCTCGATCGGGTCATCGAGCGCTTGACCGCGGTTCGCATCGAGGATCGCTACACCTCGGCACGCCACGCGGTGGCCGATCTGGTGCGGCTGCTGCAGCGCGCACCGAGCCTCGCCGATGGCGATCGAAGCGTGCGCGGCCGGCTCGCGCACCTGATGCACCGCCTCTACCCGGCTGAGCCTGCGCGGTCACGCGTGGAGTTCCAGGCGCTGGTCGCGTCGGCCCCCGACGCCCAGCCGGTGGCCGTGGAGATGCCTCTCTCGCCGCCGGCCCCCGAAGCGTCGCCTTCGATGCTGGCGGGAACCCGCTACCGGATCGAGCGCGAACTCGGGCGCGGAGCGATGGGCGTCGTCTACGAAGCGATGCACCTGGATCTCGGACGCAAGGTGGCGCTCAAGGTGCTGCACCACGAGTGCGCCGGCGGTGAAGGGCGCGGCCGTTTCATGGCCGAAGCACGCGCCGTGGCCAAGATCGACCACGAAGGCTTGGTCGGCCTGTACGAGCTCGGGTTCACGAGCGAGGGCCGGCCCTTCTACGCGATGGAGCTCGTTCACGGCGAGACCCTCGAGCGGCGCCTTGCGCGCGACGGGCGTCTGGCCTGGCGCGAAGCGGTCGCGTTCATGGTCAAGGCCTGCCGCGCGGTGGAGGCCGCGCACGATGCAGCGCTCGTCCACCGCGACATCAAACCCGGCAACCTGATGCTCACCGGCCAGGGCGAGCTCAAGTTGCTCGACTTCGGCGTGGTGAAGTCGGAGAGCGAGCTCGAGCCCGTTCGCGACGGCGACGGCACGGCGATGGTTCTCGTCGGCACGCCCGAGTACATGGCGCCGGAGCAGGCGCGGGGTTCCGCCGACGTGCGGAGCGACGTGTACGCCCTCGGGGCCGTGCTCTACGAGCTCGCGACCGGACTCCTGCCGTACCATGCAACGAGCGCGGTCGCGCTGATCGAACTCAAGCTGTCGGCACCACTCCCCCCGCCGTCCAAGGCAGCACCCGACGCGGCGATTCCGCGCTCACTCGATCGCATCCTCGCTCGGGCACTCGCCCCGGCTCCGGAAGGTCGGTTCGAGACGGTCGCGGACCTCCGCCGTGCCCTCGAGGGCCTGATCGACGCTCGCGTGCGCTCGCAGGCGGTCCGACGGCGCGCGGGTGCGGTGATGGTTTTCGGCGTCACGCTGATGGCTTCCTTCACCATCGCGGCTCGCCTTGCCGACCGGGCGCCGTCGGGCATCGCGTCCGAGGCCTATCGGGTGGGACATGGTCTTGTCGACCAGGCGCTCGCTCTCGGTGGTGACGTGAAGCAGTCTCCTCGAACCGAGCCGGTCCGCGCGAAACCGCCGGTGGCGGCCTCCGCGCCTGCCGTTCCGACGTTCGGCGAGGACACCGAGGCAGCGGCGCAGGCCCCCACCGTGGCTGCCGCTGCGGCGCCCGTGGAGCCGGTGGCTCCGAGCAACGCGGCTGCGGGTGTCGCCGAGCCGAGCGTTGAAATGTCACCGGGCGCTCGCGCGGCGCTCTCCGAGTTCGAGGGACTGAAGGCGCGCGGTCGCGATCTCAAGGCGCTTGCCGTCATCCGGCAGGCCGCCAAGTCGTTCCCGCGTGAACCCCTGGTCCTCCGCGCCTACGTGGTTGCGGCCGAGGAATCGAAGGCCTGGGGCGAGGCGCGCCGCGCGGCCGCCGCGTGGGTGAAGGTCTCAGACACGACCGACGCACGGCTTTCCCTGGCTCGTCTCGAACGCGCCACGGGAAACACCGAGCGGGCCTACGCGTTGGTGCAGGGTGTGTTGGCAGGTGACGGCAAGTCGCCGGAAGCCGAGCGCCTGCTCGCGGCGTGGTCGAAGGACCAGCGGCTCGCGAGTCGGTAGCCCGGAGGCCTTGCGGCCGATCAGCGGGCTCCCGGCGGCGCTCCGTGCGTCCTCGCCGCCGAAATAGTAGGAAGGCCCCGCTCCCCACCCATGGATACGCTCAGCGCGGATCGCCGGAACGTCGTCACCAGCGGCTCCCCTGAGCGGGTGGTGCTCAAGCTCGCGACGCCGACGGTGTTCGCGATGCTCGCCCAGAGCCTCGTCAACGAGATCGACATCATCTTCCTTTCGTGGCTGCCGCAGCCCGAATCGTCGAATGCCCAGGCCGCGCTCCTTCCCTCGCTGATCCTGCTGTGGATGTTCGGTGGCTCGCTGTCGGCCATCTCGGTCGGCACGCAGACCATCGTCGCCCGCCGCTTTGCCCAGAATAAGCCGTTCGACGCCGGCGCCGTGCTGGTCAACTCCCTGACCTTCGCCTTCGCAGCGAGCGTCGTGTTCACGACCATCGCCTACCTGTCGCTGCCGACGGCACTCGGCCTGCTGATCCGAGTGCCCGAGGTTCGAGAGGCTGCGGAGAGCTACCTCTCGTGGCGCCTGATCGGCGTCGCTTCGATGGTGATGACGTTCTCGCTCAAGGCCTTCTTCGACGGCATCGGCAAGACGGTCGTGCACATGGTGGCGTCGATCGGGATGAACGTCCTCAACGTCATCCTGTGCATCCTGTTGATCTTCGGCAAGTACGGCGCGCCGCGCATGGGCATCGCCGGTGCCGGAGTTGCCGGCTGCGTCTCGAGCTGGCTCGGTCTCATGATCATGCTCGCCTGGATCGTGGCGCCTCACTACCGCAGGGTGCACCGTCCGTTCGACTTCGCTCGGCTCTCGCGCCCGCTGGTGACCGACATCCTCAGGCTGTCGATCCCGAGCGCGGTCGCCACCCTGGCGGTGATGAGCGGCTTTGCGCTCTTTTCCATGATCGTGAGCCAGCTCGACCACGCCTCCGGCATCGCCACCTCACCGATGTCACCCGGCTCGTCCGAGGCGGTGAACAGCGCGGCGACCACGCTGATCGTCGGTATCCTGAAGCTCACGTTCACCGCGTGCCTTGCCTTCGGCACCTCGACCGCCACCCTCGTCAGCCAGTCGCTCGGCGAGGGTGACCCCGCGAAGGCGGAGCGCTTCGGCTGGGTGTCGGTACGGCTCGGGCTGATGATTTTCGGCGTCGTCGGCCTGCTCGAGGGCGGCGTCTTCACTCACCAGATCCTCGACCTCGTGACGCGCTCGGACGCGGTGCGCGAAGCCGCCCTCACGCCGCTCAGGATGATGGGCTTTGCGACGCCGCTGATCGCCACCGGGATGATCCTGACGCAGGCCCTGTTCGGCGCCGGTAACACGCGGTTCGTGATGATCGTGGAACTCGTGCTCCACTTCCTTTGCCTGGTGCCCCTGGCCTGGCTGCTGGGGCTCACGTTCGAGTTCGGTCTGGTCGGGATCTGGAGCGCCGCGCTGATCTACGCCGTGCTGTTGACGGCGGCGATGATCCTGAAGTTTCGCTCCGGCGACTGGAAGTCGATCAGAATCTAGCGTTCCGCAGCCAGGATCGAGCAGGCGGTGGCGACGCGGACGTCGGCGTTCGTGTCGCCGAGCAACACTGCCGCGCGGCCGTAGCGGCCGAGTGCGAGCAGGCCGAGCCCGGCGCTACGCCGACGCGAAGGATCGACCGAGGCGAGCGCTTTCACGAGCAACGGCTCGACGCCGGCGTCACCGGCAAAGGCGAGCGCGGCCCTGGCGTCCTCGGCGGCCGCGCCCGAGCGCCGGGCTTCGGAGCGGAGCGCCTCGATCGCGCGCGCTCTTTCCTTGGGCACGTCGAGCAGGCGCTCGAGTGCTGCGACGCGCACCGTAGGATCGGCGTCGCGCGTCGCATCGACGAACAGGGGCAGCACTCGCGCTTCACTCGGGATCATCGAGAGGGCGAGGACCTGCTCGTCGCTCGCGCCGTCGGCAATCGCTTGCGAGAGCAACGTGGTCGCGATCGGTGCAAGGCTCGGATCCGCGAGCAGCGCGCCGGACGCCGCCACGGAGGTGATCCCGCGACCCGCTTCGGCTACCTTGAGCAGCGCAGCCCGCCCGCCCGCGCGGTAGGTCCGTGGCTTGCGCCAGCCCTCGAGGATGGTGAGGCGTTCGTCCTCCTCGGCCCGTTCCCAGAGATCGTGGAGCGCCTGGGTCGCCCGCGGGCCACCGATGGCGCCGATGCCTCGCACGGCAAGGCTCCGCGCGTGCGGGTCGGGGTCGAGGCGAGCGGCCTCGATCATGGCATCGAGATCGAGCGGGCCGGGGGCCTCGAGCGCGGCTTCCAGCGCGGCGCGCCGGACGCGCTGATCGGGATCGGTGAAGTAGCGGCGGCGCTGCGTGAACCGTTGGGGCATGGTGGACGCCCGCGCGGAGACGGCGCGCCAGGCGCCGCTGTCGGCGTCGTCGTAGCGATCGGCGTAGCGTTCGGGACGGCGTGCCCCCGTCGCGATGAGCAGGAGCGCCGCCTCGGCACCGCCCTCGTCCTGGCGCTCGGCCCGTGCTTCGAGTGCCGGGAGGAGCGGCTGGCTGCAGCCACGAAGGAGCCTGATGCGCCTCGCCGCCTGTCCTCCGCGCTCGGAGTAGACCTCACGCGAGGCGACTGCTTCGGCAATATCGACCACGCGATCGCGATCGAGCCTGCCGGCGCTGGCCTCGTCGGCAATCGACCGCTTCAGGGTCGGCAGATCGGCCTGCAGTGCGGCGCGGACCGCGCCCTGCGAGCCGCAACCGGCCGCGGTCAAAAGGACGAGGAGCCAGCCGAGGCGCATCGCCCGCCGCTCAGTTCACGCTGCTGCTGCGGGTCTCGGTCGGCGGCGGCTCGTCCCGCGCACTCCGGGCGATCACGGCGCGTCGCTGCGCGGCGGCGTGCACGAAGCCCGAGAACAGCGGATGTGCGGCGTGCGGCTTGCTCTTGAACTCGGGATGAAACTGGCAACCGATGAAGAACGGGTGCCCTTCGAGCTCCACGATTTCGACGAGCCGATCGTCCGGGCTCGTGCCGCTCAGTCTGAGGCCCGCCCGCGTGAGCACCTCGCGGTAGTCGTTGTTGAACTCGAAGCGATGCCGGTGCCGCTCCGAAATCTCCTGCGCACCGTAGAGCGCCGCCGCCCGGCTGCCCGGCGCGAGCACGCACGGGTACGCACCGAGGCGCATGGTGCCGCCCTTGTCCTTCACCCCGCGCTGGTCCGGCATGAGGTCGATCACCGGATGGGGGCACTCTTTCGGGAATTCGGTGGAACTTGCGCCCTTCAGGTTGCAGAGGTTCCGCCCGTACTCGATCACCGCGAGTTGCATGCCGAGGCAGATGCCGAAGAAGGGCACCGCGTTTTCGCGCGCGTAGCGGATGGCCTGGATCTTCCCCTCGACCCCGCGATCGCCGAAGCCGCCGGGCACCAGCACGCCGTCGAGGCCGCTCAAGAGCGCGGCGGCGCTACCGCGCTCGATCTGCTCGGAGTCGATGTATTCGAGCTGAACCGAGACGTCGTTGGCAAGCCCACCGTGCACGAGCGCCTCGTGCAACGACTTGTAGCTGTCCTTCAAATGGACGTACTTGCCGACCACGCCGATCCGCACGCTGCCGTTGCTCGGCTTCTTGAAGCGTTCCACCGTCTGGTGCCAGGCGGCGAGCTCCGGTTGCCGCGACCAGATGTTGAGGCGCTCGGCAATCTGGGTGTCGAGCCCCTCGGCGTGCAGCACCAGCGGAAGCTCGTAAATGCACGAGACGTCGACCGCAGTGACGACGCTTTCGACCGGCACGTTGGAGAAGAGCGCGATCTTTTCTTTCAGGCCGCGCGCGATCGGTCGATCGGAACGGCAGATGAGGATGTCCGGCTGGATGCCGATCTCGCGCATCTCACGCACGGAATGTTGAGTCGGTTTGGTCTTGAGCTCCCCGGCCGAGGCGATGTGGGGGACCAGCGTGACGTGCACGCTGAGCGCGTTGGATGCGCCCGCCTCGAGCTTGAGCTGGCGGATGGCTTCGAGGAAGGGCAGGGACTCGATGTCGCCGACCGTGCCGCCGACCTCGATGATGGCCACGTCCGCGTCGGCCGTGGCCTGGCGAATGCGCGCTTTGATCTCGTCCGTGATGTGCGGAATGACCTGAACGGTCGCGCCGAGGTATTCACCCCGGCGCTCCTTGGTGATCACCGCTTCGTAGATGCGCCCGGTCGTGACGTTTGCCTCGCGCGTGAGGCGCGCCGAGGTGAAGCGCTCGTAGTGCCCGAGGTCAAGGTCGGTCTCGGCGCCGTCGTCGGTGACGTAGACCTCGCCGTGTTGGTACGGCGACATCGTGCCGGGGTCGACGTTGATGTACGGATCGAGCTTCATGTGCGTCACGGCGAGGCCGCGCGCTTCCATCAGCGCGCCGATGGACGCCGACGTGAGCCCTTTGCCGATCGAAGAGACGACACCACCGGTGACGAGGACGAACTTGGTTCGTCGGTTCACCGTGGTCATCACGGAAGATTGACGTAGCACGCCTTCTCGCTTTCCGCACTCCAAAATGTCACGAAGCGCGGAAACCTGCGCGATCGCTGGTCAGAATTCGCCCGCGACGCTGACGCCGACGAACCCCGAGCCGCCGACCACCGGCGCCGCCCGGAAACTAGAACGCTTCTTCGGACGCGGACGCTCGGCGGCGGTCGGCACGAACAGCGACTCGAGGAGGATGCCCGTGCCGCCGACTTGTCCGATACCGTCGAGCATCGTGAGGATCGAGCGGACGACGACGATGAGCGTCGTGCAGTTCTCGTCCCCGGGTTTGCACTCGAGCATCTGCGGAAACGCCATGAAAGGCCCCGCCAGCGGGATCCGGAGCTCGTCGGCGTAGGGCTGATCGCCAATCAGGTAGGAGCTGCCGAGCGCGCCGCCGTACCAGACGGCGGTGATGATCCCGCCCGTGAGCGCCAAGTTCAGCGGCGTCGCGGGCGAAGGGTACTCTGGCTCGAGGGCCGGCCCTCCGTCCGCGGTGATGGGCGGCTTGTCCAGGCCGACAGGCTCCTGGGCGAAAGCCGGAGCGGCGAGCAGAAATACGGCGAGGGCGTATGGAATCCTGCAACAAAACGCTCTCGGGAGGCGGCTCGGCATCGCGGGCGCACTCTGCCTCCGCTCCCTAGAGCTCGGCAAGGCAGAAAGGTGGCCAAGCGGCCGATCGGGTCTAAGAATCGAGGGAGGTGCTCCCAACGCCTGCCCCTCAGCTGTCGCGCCGCGGATTCCTCGCTGCGCTCGGCGTGCTCACCCTGCCGGGTCGTGCCGTCGCTGGAGAGAACCCGTCCCGCCTCCAGGCAGCGCTCACCTCCGCCGAGCGCTGGGCCGCCACGGGTGGGGGCCGCTTCGGCGCAAGCTTCGTCGACCTGACGACCGGGCTGGACCTCGGCTCTGTTTCCGCAGATGTCGCGGACAATCCCGCGTCGAATCAGAAGCTCGTCACGGCCGGCGCCGCGCTCAGCCTGCTCGGTCCGGCTCACGTGTTCACGACCACCCTTCACGGGCGCGTCGAGCAGGGGCGGGTGGCCGTGCTCGTCATTTCGGGCGACGGCGACCCGTCGCTCACCAGCGCCGATCTGGTGCTCTTCGCGGGGGAGCTCAGGAAGCTCGGCGTCACCCAGGTGGGCGACATCGTCGTCGACCAAAGCGCCTTCGACGACAAACTGGTGCCCCCGGGTTTCGAGCAGCAGCCGGAGGAGTGGGCCGCATTCCGCGCGCCCGTGAGTGCCGTCGCGGTCGACCGCAACAGTGTGCTCGTCGGAATCGTACCGGGGTCGGCAGGGAGCCCGGCGCGGGTCGAGTTCGAACCGAGTGGCTTCGTCGACGTCGAAGGCGAAATCACTTCGGTGAAGAAGGGTGTGAAGGCGGTGCCCCGCGTCGGTCTCGTTCCGCGCGGCCAACGTCTCGGTGCCCGCCTCGGTGGAGCCATCGGCGAGAACGATCCACCGCTCCGCTACCGGCAGCGCGTGGACGATCCGCGGCTGTTCGCCGGCTACTCGCTCCGCAGCGCGCTCGCCGCCGTGGGGATCGGCGTTGGCGGAACCGTGCGGTCCGGCGCCGGCGGTGACCGGCGTGAACTTCTGGTGCATCGTTCACGCCCGCTCGCGGAGCTCCTCCCGGAGCTCGGCAAGGCGAGCGACAACTTCTACGCGGAGATGCTCTTCCGCGCGCTCGGCAAGAAGGCCCGCGGACGCCCGGCGACGAGCGCGGCCGGCGCGGCCACCGCCACGGCCTGGCTGAAAGAGATCGGCGCGTGGGACGAGGGCGTGCGCATCACGAACGGGTCGGGCCTCTTCGATTCCAACCGCTTGAGTCCACGGTCACTTTCCCGCCTGCTTTCGCACGTGGCCGCTGACCCGCTCATCTCGCGAGAGTTCTTGGCGCAACTCGCCGTCGCCGGCGTGGACGGTACGTTGAAGGGCCGCTTCAAGCCGTTCGCCAAGCAGCGCTCGATTCTCGGTAAGACGGGCACGCTGAAGGACGTGGTGGCGTTGAGCGGCTACGTGCTCGACGGTGACAAGCCGAAGGTCGCCTTTGCGGCCATCATGTCCGGCGTCGCCGGCCGTACGGCGGGAGCGCGCGACCGCATCGATCGCATGGTGGGGATGGTCGCCGACGATGTCCGGAAGCAGGCCCGCGCGCCGATTTCCTGATCGAGACGTGCAGCCGGGGCATTAGCCTGACGGATGACCGTCATCGCGAATTTTCGTGCAGTTTCGCTGGTCCTTTTGGCGGCAGGTTGTGGAGGTTCACAGCCCCAGGTGAAGGAGCCGCCGGCCCTCACCGTCGCCTGGCCCGTGAACGGCCTCGGCCGCATCGGGGGCTACCGGGTCTCACAGATGGGGACGCCGACGGTCGAGGACGACGGCAAGGGACCCGCCGTCTGCTTCAGCGGTGCCGATGACGGGCTCGACGTCCACATCAACCCGCTCGACCTCCAGACCGGGTTCACGATCGAGGTGCTCTTCAAGCCGAAAACGGGCGGCAATCCGCGCCAGCAGTTCCTGCACCTCCAGGACAATCAGGGGGGAAATATCCTGCTCGAGCTCCAGGTGGGCGCGAACGGCGAGTTTCGCCTCCATTCGTTTTCCAAGGTCGGTGACGAGGGGAAGGACCTGGAGGACCCGAGCTCGGTGCATCCGGCCGGTGACTGGTATTGGGCCGCGCTCACGTACACCGAGGAGGCGGTACGCCTCTACCTGAACGGAGTCGAGCAGGCGGCCGGCTCCGTGGCACTGAAGCCGATGGCGAGTGGAGAGATGGGGATCGGCTACCGGCTGTCGGAGGAAAACTACTTCCGCGGCTGCGTGCGCGAGGTCCGGTTCGCGAACCAAGCGCTCGGCCCGGAGCGGCTCGCGCGCGTCGAGTAGCAGAGCGCGTCGAGCGCCCGCCCGCGGTCACCGCAGCCGAGCGCTGCGGGCTATTTCCCCTGCGCCTGGCTCTGCCGGAAGGCTTCGAGGTCGCGGTCGTACTCGCTGCGATCGGTGATCGACATCGAGAGAAAGAGGATCAAGAAGAGCACGCTGGTCAGAAACAGGATCAGGTGAAAGAGCCTGTCCCAGCGCAGGTGCATGAAGTACGTGACGACCAGCCCGGCCTTCACCGTCGCGATGATCATGGCGACCACGAGGTTGCCCTGCGATCCGAGGTCGATGCTCGTGACGCTGACCGTGAGGATCGTGAGCACCAGGAGCACCGCGAGGATGCCGACGAGCAGCGAGAGCGGCGTCGTGTGAGCGAAGCCGTGATCGCCGTGCCCGCCGTCGGACGTTGCGCCGTGTGAATGGTCCGCCATGGGTGCCTCAGTGAATCAGGTAGAGCAGCGGGAAGAGGTAGATCCAGATCAGATCGACCAAGTGCCAGTAGAGCGCGGCGTAGTCGATGGGTCCGAAGTAGTTCGGCCCGAAGACGCCGCGCCGAGCCTTGAACAAGAGCCAGATCCAGATGCCGATACCGATCAGCACGTGGAGGCCGTGGAGGCCCGTCATGAAAAAGTAGATACTGAAGAAAACGTGAGCATTGCGCGGGCGGGACACCCCGGTCGGGTTCTCCGCCTTCTCGCCGATCAGCCCCGCCGCGAGCAGCGGCTCCACCTGTTCGAGCGTCGGCTTGGCTGCGGGCTCGTGGTTCTCTGCCGGTTTGGTGCCGTGTGCCGCGGGCGCGGGGGCGGCCGCTGGCGGCGCCTTTTCGGCTTCCTTGGCGGCATGGGCGAGCTTCTCGGCGTACTCCGCCGCCTCGGGATGCTTCTTCTTGAACCCAGGGAGCTCCCACACCTGCTCTTTGGGCGCGAAGTTCGGCCCCCAGAGCAGCCCGTCGTGCGCCTTGTGCGAGTACTCGAAGTACTTCACCACCATGAACGTGCACGCGCACGCGATGGTGATGATGATGTTCGTCATCAGCATCTTGTGCTGGCGGAGCTGCGCGTTCCGCACCGCCCACGCCGCCGTGAGGCTGCTCAGCAGGAGCACGCACGTGTTCACGGCGCCGAGCCGCGTATCGAGGAAGTAGTGCGCGTACACGAAGACCTCGGGGCGCATCGCCCGGTAGACCGTGTAAGCGCAGAAGAGGCCGGCGAAGAACAGGACTTCCGTCAGCAGGAACAGCCAGATGCCGAGCTTTCCGGCTTCGAATTGCTGCTGCGGCGTGTCGAAATGGTGGGCGAGGAAGGGGTGCTCGGAGTGCCCGTGGTGCTCGTCCGCGTGCGCATGACCATTGCCGGCGTGTCCGCCGTCTGCCTTGGCCGCCGGCGGAGGCGCCGAGCCCTCGCTCACTGGCTCTGCTTGGGGAGTCGGTTCGCTCATGGTCGGATCCTCAGGCAGTCGGGGCCTTCTCCACGTAGCCGCCGATCTTCTCGTCGTAAACGAGGCCCTCGTAGTCGTCGTACGGGCCGCGCGTCACGGTCGGAGCGTGGTGGAAGTTGTAATAGGGCGGCGGCGACGGGATCGTCCACTCGAGGGTGCGCGAGCCCCAGGGGTTCGCCGGCGCCGGGCGTCCCGATTTCAGACTCCTGATGAGGTAAAAGGCCGTCATCAAGAACCCGAGGCCGAGCATGTAGGCGCCGATCGTCGAGAGGCGATGCAGGTCCTGGAACTCGGGCAGGTAGTTGTAATAGCGGCGCGGCATGCCGCGGCTTCCCATGATGAACTGCGGGAAGAAGGTAACGTTCAGACCGACGAACACCAGCAGCGCGCCGAACCGCCCCTGCTTCTCGTCGTACATGCGCCCGAATGCCTTCGGCCACCAGTAGTGGATGCCGCCGAGTAGAGCGGTGATGGCGCCACCCATCATCACGTAGTGGAAGTGGGCGACGACGAAGTACGTGTCGTGCAGGTGAATATCCACGCTCATCACGGCCAGGAACACGCCGGTGAGCCCGCCGATCGTGAACACCCAAAGGAACGCGAGTGCGTACAGCATCGGCGTGTCGAGGTGGATCTGCCCCTTGTACATGGTCGAGATCCAGTTGAAGACCTTGATCGCGGTCGGGATCGCGATCAGGAAGGTGATCGCGCTGAAGATCGAGCCGGCGAGCGTGGACTGCCCGCTGACGAACATGTGGTGACCCCAGACCAAGAAGCCCAGGAACGCGATCGCCAGGCTCGAGACGGCGATGAACTTGTACCCGAAGATGCGCTTTCGCGAGAACACCGGGATCAGGTCGCCGATCACGCCGAAGCCGGGGACGACCATGATGTAGACGGCCGGGTGTGAGTAGAACCAGAAGAAGTGCTGGAAGAGCACCGGGTCGCCGCCGAGCGCCGGATCGAAAATACCGATGTGAAGCAGCCGCTCGACGGTCAGCATCAGCAGCGTGATGCCGATCACCGGCGTCGCCAGCACCTGGATCAGAGCCGTCGAGTACAGCGCCCAGATGAACAGAGGCAGGCGGAACCAGCCCATGCCCGGCGGCCGGAGCTTGTGGATGGTGACGATGAAATTCAGCCCCGTGAAGATGGAGCTGAAGCCGAGGATGAAGGCGCCCATCGCCGCGGGCGCGACCGCCGTCTCGGTCGTGGTGCTGTAGGGCGCGTAGAACGTCCAGCCGGTGTCGGCCGCGTTCATGATCAGCGACGTGAGCATGCAGCACGCGCCGAGGAGCCACAGGTAATAGCTCGCCAGGTTCAGCCGCGGGAACGCGACGTCCTTTGCCCCGAGCTGGAGCGGCAGCGCGATGTTGCCGAGGGCGGCCGGGATGCCGGGGATGATCACGAGGAACACCATGATCGCCCCGTGCAGGGTGAACATCTGGTTGTAGGTGTCGTGATCGATGATGGTGCGGCCGGGCGAGAGCAGCTCCGTCCGCAGGATCAGCGCGAAGAGGCCGCCGAGCGCGAATGCCGCGAGCACGGAGCCGAGATACATGATGCCGATCCGCTTGTGATCGAGCGTCAGGGCCCAGGAGAGGAAACCCTTGTCGTGGACCAGGTAGTTGTCGCTCCCCGAGCCCGTTTTCGGGGCGACGACGTCGGCGGTAGTGCTGGGAGAGGTCATGACCTAGGTTCCTTCGCTTACTTGAGCGACTTGATGTACTCGATGACGCCGCTGAGCTGTCGGTCGGTCAGCTTGCCCTTGTAGGTCGGCATCGAGGGCGGGTAGCCGTCCACGATCTTCGCGGCGGGATCGGTGATGGATTCGCGAATGTAGTCTTCGTTCACGGTCGCGCTAGCCCCACCGGAGAGACGCTCCGCCTTGCCGAAGACGCCCTTCCAGGTTGGGCCGATCTTCGGCGTTCCGTCGATGGTGTGGCAGGTGAAACAACCCTGCTTTTCGACCGTCAGCTTGCCGAGGTCGAGCAGCGGGATGTCGTCGAGCTTCTTCTTCGTGTCGGCGAGCCACTTTTCGTAGCCGCCGGGCTCGTGCACCGTCACGTGCGTCAGCATGTCGGAGTGCGAGGTGCCGCAGTACTCGGCGCAGAAGACCGGGAAATCGCCGGTCTTCGTCGCGTGGAACCAAAGGTCGGTGAAGCGGCCTGGGACCGCGTCCATCTTCACGCGAAAGTTCGGAATGAAGAAGCTGTGGAGCACGTCGGCCGACTGCAGGATCAGGCGCACGTCCCGGTCGACCGGCACATGGAGCACGTCTTCGGTGCCGTGGGGGTACTCGAACAGCCACTTCCACTTCTGGCCGGTGACGTGAACCTCGAGGGCGCCCTTGGGCGGCGTGCGCAAGTTGACGAACCCCTGGAAGCCCCAGACGAAGAGCGCGATGCAGATCAGGAGCGGGATCACCGACCACCCGATTTCGAGCGTCGTGTTGTGCTCGGAGCTCGCCTCGCTCGTCTGGTTGGCGGAGCGCGGGCCGGCCTTGAACTTCACCACGAAATAGACCATCGCCGCGAAGATGCCGATCGAGCAGATGACCGACATCCAGATCATGAACATGTAGAGCCAGTCGATGTCGGCCGCCGTCACGGACGCGTCGAGCGGCATCCAGAACGTGGTCCTCTCCGGAAGCGTGAGGGGCGTCTGGGCCGGCTGGAGCAGGAGCAGGGGTGAAGTCATGGTCAGGGCACGCTTTCAGCTGTCTTTGCCGGGGAGGCTCCGACCTTCCGTTTTTTCAAATCCGACCGGAAGAGCAGGCCAACGAAGGCGAAAAGGATGAGCACGCTCACGGCCGCGCCGATGCGCATGATCGCCGCCGCTTTCGGCGCGTAGCGGCCGGCCGTCGCGTCGTAGTGAAAACAGTAGAGAACCAGGCGGTCGAACGGGTTCCCGATCGTGCCGGCCGACGCCTCGAGGAGCGACAGCTTGAGCGACTGAGGCGGGTATTCGATGCCGTACAGGTAGCGGACGATCGTCCCGTCGGGGCTGGCAACGGCCATCGCCGAGGGGTGCGCGTATTCCTTCCGCTCCTCGTTGTAGTAGTAGCCGAACCCGAGCGCTTGCGCGTAGGCCGCGACGTTCTCCTTGCTCGCGGTGAGGAAATGCCAGCCGTTCGCGGCCTCGGGCTTACCGAGTGCGGCGAGGTAACGGTGCTTGGTGCGCTCGGCGCGCTCGGTCGTTTCGAGGTGATCGATGCTGACGGTGACGACGCGAAAATCGCGGCCCGGCACGAAGTCGATCTGCTTGAGCCCGGCAACGAAGCCGTTCAGCATCAAGCTGCAGAGCATCGGACAGTTCGAGTAGTTGAACGTGAGGACGACGGGCAGCTTGCCGTCGAAGTAGCTGCCGAGCGTCACCGGACGACCACGCTCGTCGCGGAGCTCGAGCGAGCGCGGGAGTTTCGCGCCGAGGTGCTCCTTCACGTCGACGTTCTCGAGCTGCTTCGGCGTCGCGTCGGTGCGCTCGGTGCGCTCGCCGGGGGAGACCGGCGCCGCAGACGCGAGCGGCGACAGCAGTAGGCTGACGAGCAGCACTGCGCGACGGACGACGTGGGAGAACTCAGCCATGGGGCGGTGCGGGAGCGGGAGCGGCGGGGGTCGGCGCCGCGGGGGCGGGCGCGACCGGTTTCGGCGGAGGTAGCACCGCCGGGGTAGGCGTGACGGGCGCCTTGGGCTTCACCGCCGTCGGGGCGGCCGGGGCTGCGGGCGTCGGGGCGGCCGGGGTCGCGGGCGTCTGCGCAGCCTTCGGCGCTGCCGCCGCGGTTGGAGCTGCCGCGGTCGGTGCTGCGGGCGTCGGAGCCGCTGCGGTCGGAGCCGTCGGGACGGGGGCGCCCGAGGCGTCCATGGGGGGGCCGGCGTCGGCGTCGTCGGCGGCAGCGTCGGCGCCCGCATCGGCGGCCTCTTCGACGGCGGCGTCGGCTCCGGCGTCCTTTTCGGGCATCGGGGGCGTGGCGCTCCAGGGGTTGCGCTGGAGGTCCAGCACCACCGCGCTCATTGCCCGGTCGATCGGCATCGGCTGCGCGTCGAGCGCGGCGCGCTGCTCCTTGACCAGCGCGTGCACGACGTTGCTCGCGCTGCCCGCGCGTTCGGCGCTGACCTTCGTGTTCTCGTTTCGGTACAGCGCGTCCACGCCCAGCGCCACGGAAAGGGTCGCAAACACGCCGACGACCACCAAGGTCGCGAGGGCGCCGCTATCGACTTGGTCGTGCTCGGTTGCCATCAGATGTTCTCGAAGGCCAGGGACCGGGCGAGCCTCGGATCCTTGGTCGGCAAGAGGTTGATGCTCTTCGCGCGCTGGGCGGCTGCTGCGATCAGCGCGCTCACGATCCCGAGCACGTTGAACACGTCCATCAGCGCGAATTCAGGGTTCTCGAGCACGTTCGGCATCACCAGCCAGTACATGTCCAGGTAAACCATCGCGAGCATCCACACCGCGAAGAACGCGAGCGTCTTCCGGTTGCGCTTGATGTGGCGCGACAGCATGCCGAAGAAGGGGAACACGAAGTGCCCGAACAGGAGCGCCCAGGACACGTCGGCCCAGCCGTGCGCGAAGCGCTCTTTGAACCAGGCCGTCTCTTCCGGGACGTTCGCGTACCAGATCAGCATGAACTGGGAGAAGCCGACGTAGGCCCAGAACACCGTGAAGGCGAACAGCATCTTCCCCACGTCGTGGAAGTGCTCGACGGTCACGCTCTTGACCAGCCGGCCCTTGCCCTGGAGCCAGAGCACCGTCAGCGTCAGCATGGCGTGAACGCAGAGCACACAGCTCGCGAAAAAGTAGACGCCGAAAATGGTGCTGAACCAGTGCGCATCGACCGACATCAAGAGGTCGACCGCGCAGAAGGTGAGGGTGAGGGCCCACACGATCATGGCCGGGCCGGCGACGCGCCGCATCGACGGAATGATCTCGGCGCCGCCCGTCTCGTCGAGCCGGAGCGAACCCTTGAGGAAGAACCGCGAGAGCAGCGTCCAGAACCCGAAGTAGAAGATCATCCGGATCGCGAAGAACGTCGGGTTCAGGTAGGGCGCCTTGTGGTGGAGCAGGTGGTCCGCCTCGACCTTGGCGTGGTCCGCCCAGTCGTAGATCAGGGCCTGACCGCCGAGGACGGGCAGCACGATCGGTAACGAAAGCACGGCCAAGACCGGCGCGTTGGCCGCGAACACCTCGGCGATGCGGCGCAGCACGACACTCCAGTGCGAGTTCACGAGGTGCTGCAGGGTTACCCAATAGAGAAAACCCGCGCTGATCGCGAGCCCGACCGCGAAAGCGACCAGGTACGAGTGCGAGAAGCGGCGGAAGTCGTCGCCCTGCGACGCGCCCATTGCTGCAGCGATCCCGAGCGAGACGACGGCGATGCCGGCCGCTTTGACGAACAGGGCGCTGCCCTCGCCGCCGAGCCGGATATTGTCGGAAACCCCGGGGACCAGCGTCTGGAGCGCGGCGTCGTCGACCTTTGCCTTCGGGCTTTTCTTGGGCTCGGCAGACGAGGGCGCCTCGTCCTTCCTGTCCGAGCCGCCGCCTTTGCCTTTGCTGGTCTTCTTCGCGGTTGCCATCGTGTCTTCGCTTCGTCCCTGAGGGCCTAGTTCGTGCCGCCGGTCGCTGGCGGGAGGCCAGCGGTCTTGCTGGCGTGGCCGCGCTGGAGAGCGCGGAGGTACATGATGATCGCCCAGCGATCCTCGGTCGTGATTTGCGGGCCGTAGGCCGGCATGTTGCGGATGCCGTTCGTGATCGTGTTGAAGAGCTCGCCGACCGCCATCTGGCGGAGGTAATCCTGGGTCAGGTTCGTCGGGGGAACCCAGGTGCCTTGCTGGAGCTCTTCGGCCCGCTTGGCGACCATGCCGTTGCCCTCGCCGCCCACGCCGTGACAAGGCTGGCAGTAGATGCCGAAGCGCTCTTGCCCGCGCTTCATCGTCGCGTCTTCGAGCCTGACCTGCGGTGGGAACGTGCGCGCCCAGCCGCCGTTCATCTTCCCGCGGTAAAAGTGCGAATCTTCTCGCAGATCACCGACCGCGACGGTGTCCGGATCGGGAAGCCGGGTCGAACGACCGTCGGCGTACACGGGGTTCCGCCGCTGCGCCTTGTATTTGGGCTGCGCGTCCATGTCGAGGACGGCGTGGATGCGCGTCTGCTTCGACGTGGCGTGGCGCGCTTTGGCGGCGAGTGCGAACGGCACCGTGGCGATGACGGTCAGGATCACGACCCCGTAGATCAAGACCTTGGGCAGCTTGTTCGAGGTGACGTTGTCCTCTTTGACCGTTTCCACGGCGGCCGGGTGCGTGCCCTCGAGCAGCGCCTTGGTGCTTTCCTCGTCGAACTTCGGGTCCGCCGCTTCGATCAGCAAGAAGAAGCGATCGTCGGTCGAGCGCGCGAAACGGCGCACGAAGTCCAGCGGATGCGAAGGCAGCGGCAGGTTGTTCAAGACCAGCATCGCGACCAGCGCCGTGATGCCGGCGAACAGCACCGTCAGCTCGAACATGATCGGCACGTTCGCCGGGATGCTGAAAAACGGCTTGCCGCTGATCAGCCACTTGTAGTCGAACGTGTTCGTGTACCACTGGAGCGCGATCGCCGTCGCCAGGCCGCTCAGGCCCGCGCCGAGCACGATCCAGGGCAAGACGGTCATCTTGATCCCCATCGCCTTGTCGATGCCGTGCACCGGGAAGGGGGTGAAGGTGTCCCAGCGCGAGTAGCCGGCGTCGCGGATCTTTTGCGACGCAGCCAGGATGCCGGCCGGCGTGTCGTACTCCGCCAGCAGGCCGTGCAGCGCCGCGGGACCGGGGGTTTCGGGGGTCTTCTCGTCGTGGCTCATGGCCTAGTGGTGCTCCGCGTGCGCGTGGGCGGCAGGGTGGAACGCCTTGACCTCGGCCATCGCGACCATCGGCAGGTAGCGGCAGAAGAGCAGGAACAGCGTGAAGAACAGGCCGAAGCTGCCGGCGAGGGTCATGAAGTCCCACATCGTCGGGATGTAGTAGCCCCAGCTCGACGGCAGAAAGTCACGAGCGAGCGAGGTGCAGATGATGACGAAGCGCTCGAACCACATGCCCACGTTGATGACCATGCCGATGAGCAGCGTGGCCAGCGGGCTGGTTCGCACCGATTTGAACCAGTGGAGCTGGGGCGAGACCACGTTGCACGTGATCATCGTCCAGTAGGCCCAGGCGTAGGGGCCGAACGCGCGGTTCACGAACGTGAAAACCTCGTACTCGTTGCCCGAATACCAGGCGACGAAGAACTCCATGCCGTACGCGTAACCGACCAGAAGCCCGGTCGCGATCAGCACCTTGTTCATCAATTCGAGGTGCTTGATGGTGATGATGCGCTTCAGCCCGAAGAACTGACGTGCTGGCACCGCCAGCGTCACCACCATCGCGAAGCCGCCGAAGATGGCGCCGGCGACGAAGTAAGGCGGGAAAATCGTGGTGTGCCAGCCCGGGATCTGCGACGTGGCGAAGTCGAACGACACGACGGAGTGCACGCTGAGCACGAGCGGCGTGGCGAGCGCTGCGAGCAAGAGGTAGGCGCGCTCGTAGCGATGCCACTGGCGCGAGGACCCGCGCCAGCCCATGGCAACGATGCCGTAGGCGAGCCGCCGCCAGAAGGTCGTCGCGCGATCGCGGAAGGTCGCGAAATCCGGGATCATGCCCATGTACCAGAACACGATCGAGATCGTGGCGTACGTGCTGACGGCGAAGATGTCCCACTCGAGCGGGCTCCGGAACTGGGGCCACATCTCCATCTGATTCGGGATCGGCATCATGTAGTACGGCAGCCACGGGCGGCCGATGTGGATGCCAGGGAAGATCCCGGCGCAGATGACGGCGAAGATCGTCATCGCTTCCGCAAAGCGGTTGATCGCCGTGCGCCAGCCCTGGCGCAGGAGGAACAAGATGGCGCTGATCAGCGTGCCGGCGTGGCCGATACCGATCCAGAACACGAAGTTGACGATCGGGAAGCCCCACGCGACCGGCATCATGTTGCCGTAAATGCCGATGCCTTCCCAAAACAGGTAGCCCACGCTGACGAGGAACAGGCTGAGGAGCCCGAGCGCCGCCGCGAAGGCGATGTACCAGGCGCGGGGGGGCTTATCGACCTCCGCGATGCGCGAGATGTTGTCGGTGATCCGCGCGAACGCGTTGTCACCCGCGGGCGGGTTCACGAACGGATTGATGTCGGTCGCGGCGGCCATCTCAGGCAAGTTCCGGGTTGGGGTTGCGGACGCGCCCGAGGTAACGGACTCGCGGGCGGTTGTTGAGCTCACCGAGTAGGGCGTACGCGCGCGGTAGCTGCGCGAGCGCGGTCACTTCGGCGGAGTCGTCGTTGAGGTCGCCGAAGACGATGGCGCCGGCCGGGCACGTCTCCTGGCAGGCGGTGCGGATTTCGCCGTCCGGGATGGCGCGCTTGGCGTTCTTCGCCTTGATCTTGGCGTTCTGGATGCGTTGCACGCAGAACGTGCATTTTTCCATCACGCCGCGCGAGCGCACGGTGACCTCGGGGTTGAAGACCATCGCCTTCACCTTCATCTTCGGATCGTCGGTGGGGGTGAACGGGGTCACCCCGATCACGTCGACGTTGTAGTTGAAGTAGTTGAAGCGACGTACCTTGTAGGGACAGTTGTTCGAGCAGTACCGCGTGCCGATGCAGCGGTTGTAGACCATGTCGTTCAGGCCCTCGTTCGAGTGCATGGTCGCGCCGACGGGGCAGACCTGCTCGCAGGGAGCGTTCTCGCACTGCTGGCACGGGATCGGCTGAAACGAGACCTGGGCGTCGGCGGCTTCGCCCTTGTAGTAGCGATCCACGCGCAGCCAGAGCATCTCGCGGCCCTTCGCCACGTTCACCTTGCCGACGATCGGGATGTTGTTTTCCGCCTGGCACGCGGTGACGCACGCGCTGCAGCCCGTGCACTTGTTGAGGTCGACCGCCATGCCCCACTTGTGGCCCTCGTAGGAAACCGGGGGCTGCCACAGGTTCAGGAGCGGCGGGTGGTGCACCCGCTCGTCGACGAAGCGCGCATTCTTCCGGAACTCTTCCAGCGTCGCCTCGCGCAGCAGCGAGGGCGCGCGTTCCTCGATGCCCTCTTTGCCGATGGCGTCGATGGCGTGGAGGTCGGTCGTCAGTGCGAGCCGATCCTGCGCCTTGTTCGAGCGAGCTACCGTGCCGCCGCCGACCGCGTGTGGGCTCGTCGAGCTCCGGAGCGCGTACACGTTCGCGCCTACCGGGTCGACGTCCGCGCGGACGGACCCGCCGACCTGCCCCGCCTCGGCCCGGCCGTAACCGAGCGTGAGACCGATCGAACCTTCGGCGTGCCCCGGCATCCAGAGCGCGGGCAGGGTCACGGAATTTTTGCCCACCTGAACGGTGCAGGGCTCGCCGTCCTTGATGCCGAGCTCCTCGCCGGTGACGGGGCTGATGAACGCCGCGTTGTCCCAGCTCAAATGGGTGACCGGTGCCGGGAGCTCCTGCAGCCAGCCGTTGTTGGCGTAGCGACCGTCGTGCACCTTGGGACAGGGCGCGAAGGTCACTTCCAGCTGGCCGTTTTGCAGCTTGTTCCCGCCGAGTTCGCGCTCGGAGAAGGTGAGCGGCGCGAGCACCACGAGCTTCGGCACGATGCGCTCGAACGCGGAGCGCTGGATGAAGCCGTCGTGGACCGCGCGGCGGAACGCGTCGGACGCCGCGAGCAGCGACGCGTGCGTGCGCTTGACGAGGTCGACCGGTTTCTCGGACTTCTCGAGCAGGTACGCGAGGAACTCGATGGCGGAGCGTCCGCCGTAGAGCGGCGCGAGGAGCGGCTGCTGGATCGAGGCGAGGCCGTCCCACGCGCGCGCATCGCCCCAGCTTTCGAGGTAGTGGGCGGCGTTGATGTGCCAGGTCGAGCGCTGGGAGGTCTCGTTGTCGTGGAGACTCAGGTGGATGCTGGTCTTGGCGCGGGCAATGGCGTCGCCGAACGCGATGTCGCCCGGTGCCGTGTAGGCGGGATTGCCGCCCAGGATGATCAGGGTGTCGACGCGATCCCGCGTCAGTTCGTCGGTGAGGGACTTGAGCGCGGGCCCATCGGCCGTGGTCCCCGCCAGCGGATCGGCGACGTACTCGACCGTTCGCCCGACGTTGCCGAGTACCGCGTTCAGACGATGCGCGAGGGCATGCACCTCGGGCGGCTGGGACGGCCCTGCGACCACCAGGCTCTTGCCGGTGTTCTTCACCAGGTCCTTCGCCACCGCGTCCAAGAACTTCGCCACCCGCGCCTCGGCCAGCACGGCTGCCTTCGGCACCGGCTGTGCCGCGCCGAGCTCGGAGAGGGGCTTCGCCAGTTCGCTCACCTTGGCGTCGAGTGCGGCGACGAACGCCTTGATCAGCTCGGCGCGGAGCGGGAGCCGGTGATCGGCGAAACCACCGAGCAGCGTGTAGCCGCACTCCACGCTGTAGATGCGGCTCATGTTCGCGTCCGGCGTGCGGCCACGCGCGACGGCGCGGGCGTGCGCGAGGTGTCCGGGGAAGTCCGCTGCGAAGAGATCGGCGTCGAGCGAGAGGATGACGCGGGCGGCTTCCGTGTTCAGGATCGCGCGGTGCGGCGCCCCGAACGCGAGAGCGGAGCCCGCGCGCGGCGAGTCACTCGCTCCAGGCGTGAACGTCGTCCACTTCGCCTGCGAGAATACCTGCAAGAACTCCGCCTTCAGCGCGAGCAGCGTGGGCGAGGACGTCGCTTCCGAAAGGATACGGAGCCCGTAACCCTTCGTGTTCTTCAGTCGCGCGAAGTGCGGCTTCGCGAACTCGGCAAAGGCGTCCCAGCTCGAAGGCTGCGCGGCGCTGCCCCCGCGGCGCATCGGCCGATCGCTACGGTCCGGGTCGTAGAGTTCGAGGACGCTTGCCTGGTGCTGCGCCCCCGCGCCACCCAGGCTCTCCGGGTGGAGCGGGTTGCCGTCGACCTTGATCGGCCGTCCGTCGTAGCTCGTCACCTGGAGCCCGACACCGACGCCGTCCGTCTCCATCACGGTTGCGAAGCGCTTGGTGGTGCCGGGAATGGTGCCTTCGGGCCGGCGCGAGAGCGGCAGGAGCTTGTCCTCTTCGAACCGGCAACCGACGCCGGCCAGGCCGAGCGACGCGCCCATCAGCTTGAGGAAATTCCGGCGCTCCGGAGCGTCGGCGGGCAGTGCCTCGGTCGGCGCGGCAAATTCACGCTCGAGGAGCTCGCGGAACTCCGGCTTGTCGTTGAGCTCGGAGAAGCTCCGCCAGAAGCGCGGCCGGGCGCTCGAGGTGGCGGACGAGGTCGCGCTGCTCGGCTCGCCGTCCGCTGACGTTCGGTCCTTCAGCGATGACATGTGGAGCAGTCCGTCGAGGGGTTGAGGTGGTTTTTCTCGCGCAGCATCGTGCCGTATTCGACCGGATCGGCGCCTTCCGGCGGGACCCAGTTCATGTTGGTGACCTCTTCGGGCGGCCGCAGATTCTTCTCGGGGTGGCGGTGGCACTCCAGGCACCAGCTCATGCTGAGCGGCTCCTTCTGGAAGACCTCCTCCATTTGATCCACCCGGCCGTGGCACGTCACGCAGCCGACGCCGCGGGTGACGTGCGCGCTGTGATTGAAATAGACGTAATCGGGCAGGTCGTGGACCTTCACCCACTCGACGGGCGCGTCGGTCGCAAGGCTCCTGCGGACCGGTTCGAGCTTCTCACTCGTCGTGTGGATCGCCTGGTGGCAGTTCATGCAGGTGGCGGTCGCCGGGATCGCGGCGTGCGCGGCCTGCTCGACCGTGTTGTGGCAGTACCGGCAGTCGAGGCCGAGGGTGCCGGCGTGGAGCGCGTGGCTGTAGGGGACGGGCTGCTTCGGCTCGTACCCGGCGTCGGTCGCCTTCGGCGAAAACCCGTACCAGATGAGGAAGGTCAGGTAGACGGGGGCGCCTCCGAGGATCACGCCGGCGAGGGCCCGTGTTTTGTTCGCCCAGCGCGGAAATACGAAGGGGGTCATCGAGGGTTCAGGCGATTTTCGGCGGCGCGAGCCCTGGCGGCGACACCGCCTGGTGGCCCAAAGGCCGCGGGGGGGTTTCGGTTTCGCAGCAGCCGTGACCCCGCAGGGGACGGCTTTTTGCGACGCGCGCCCTTATGCGCTGCCTGCACTCAAATGTAAATCCCCGCAGCCGAAACGTTGACAACCCCGCGGGATGACAAGGTTTTCAGGCCCTTCGGCCGTCCGAACGCCGGCCCGGCTTTTTGGCGATTTTCGAAAGTTGCCGGGGCGGCGTCGCGTGAGCGTTTGGGGCCGCGGTCGCGTGACTCTTTGGGGCCGCGGTTGTGTGACTCTTTGGGGCCGCGGTTGTGTGACTCTTTGGGGCCCCAGCCCCAAAGAGTGATGCGCTGGCGCGATGCGCTCAGAACTCGCGCAGCGTTGCGTGACTCTTTGGGGCCGCGGTTGTGTGACTCTTTGGGGCCCCAGCCCCAAAGAGTGATGCGCTGGCGCGATGCGCTCAGAACTCGCGCAGCGTTGCGTGACTCTTTGGGGCCCCAACCCCAAAGAGTGATGCGCTCAGAATTCGCGCATTTGCTTGCGGATTTTTCCGATGGCTTGCTCTTGCAGCTGGCGGATGCGCTCGCGCGACAGGTTGTACTTGTCGCCGATCTCCTTCAGCGTGAGCTCGTCCTCGTTGTCGAGGCCGAAGCGCCAGCGGATGATCCGCGACTCGATGGGCGTGAGGGTGCCGAGCAGCCGCTGGACCTCCTGCGCCCACTTCTGGTTCGCCAGGTTGTCGTAGGGCGACAGCATGTTCTCCTCGACCAAGAAGTCGATGAAGCGCCGGCCGTCCTCGTCCCCGACGGGACGATCGAGCGAGAACGGCGTGTCGGCGTAGAGATCCTTCACCTTGTCGAGCTTGTCGCGAGGAACGCCCGTTTCTTTCTCGAGTTCCTCGACCGTCGGCTCGCGGCCGGTCCGCGCGATGATGGTCTGCGTCGCGCGCGAAACGCGGTTGTAGGTGTCGAGCATGTGCACGGGGATGCGAACCGCGCGGCCCTTGTCGGCGAGCGCGCGGCTGATCGCGTGACGGATCCACCACGAGGCATAGGTCGAGAAGCGGTAGCCGCGCGTGTGGTCGAAACGCTCGACCGCCTTCATCAGCCCGATGTTGCCCTCTTGGATCAGATCGATGAGCGGCAAGCGACCGCGGTTGTAACGACGCGCGATGCTCACCACGAGGCGGAGGTTCGCCTTCACGAAGCGGTTCTTCGCCGTGCGTTGCGCTTGATCGGTGACACGCGTACGGCTCAGGTAGCGCTTGTACGCGGGCGTCTCCGGCGCCGCGGTATCGCGATCCGCTTCTTCCTCACCCGGTTCGAGCCCGAAGCAGCGAGCGAGCCGCTGGGCGTTCGCCATCCAGATCCGATCGGAGTCGGGGAGGCGCACGTCGCGCGCGAGCGTTGCGGCGAAGCCGTTCCACTGCCGCGTCTGGTCGGCGTTGAGCTTCGAGCGCTGGCGCCGGTAGACCTTGGCGAGCTTCCGGAGCTCGCCGACCTGCGGGAGCTCGGGGCGCTCCTCGGGGGCGAGCGTCGCGACGTCCTTCTCGAGCTGATCGAGCATGCTCTCGGCGGCCGGCACGTAGGCGAGCAGGGCCACCCAGTGCTCGATCTCGGCCTGCTCCACGTTCTGGGCAGCAGACAGCTCCTCGTCCGGGCCCATCACCTGATGGGTCGCCATGTCGCGGAAATAGCGGGACAGCATCGAATCGGTCGCGCTGTCGACCTCGGGGACCACCGATTCGGTGGTTTCCACGAAGTTCTCACCGACCTCCGGGGGGTCGGACGAGCGGGTCGCACCCGAGGCGCGAACGCGCGTATCCTCGGATTCATCAGTATAATCCGGAGGATTGCTCGTCTGGTGACGAGGCTTGGACTTCGGCGCGGAGGAGGCCGCGGGGCTCGACTCAGGGGGTGCCGAAGGACGGGGGTCCTTGGCGGGCCGGGGGGAGGACAGTTGGGAGCGTGCGCTCATTGGGTGACTCCAGACAGAAACGGACATGCAATAATCAAGCCGAACGGGACGGGGATCAGGGAGAGGGCTAGGTGGGGGTCCAGGGAGCGGGCTAGAGAGCGAGTCCGGGCAAGGTCATTTGGTTGCGCGGACCCGAATGGCATGTCAAAGGAACTGGCTTTCGTAACTACGCGGGGGGAGGGCATTTGGATTCACCGTCGGGTACGGCAGAATTCTCGCAAGAGTTAGCGGTCGGGGGCGAGTTACACGCTGATTCCGGCCGCGCTTCCCGTGGGGCTAGAACGTCCCCCTTTTGTCGAACATTCCCGAGCTCCACGCTCGCACGCCAATAGTTCTAGTACCCGGGGCTGGTCCGACCGTGTCAGCGGGGGCGTCGTGGACGCAATCGTTGCGAGGTTCGCGGCACAGCCTGTGCCGCGCCATGACTCTCGAGTCGCGCACGTTGCCGTTCTTCACACCGTCAGAATTGCGCGAGGAAACGCGGATCGTTCTCGAACAACAAGCGGATGTCCGGGATGCCGTAACGCAGCATGGCGACGCGGTCGACGCCCATGCCGAAAGCGAACCCCTGGAAGGCGTCTGGATCGATACCCACGTGGGTGAATACGTCGGGATGGATCATCCCGCAGCCGAGGATCTCGAGCCACCCGGTACTCTTACAAATTCTGCACGTGTTACGTGAGCCGTTTTCGGGGCTACAGAACACGCACCCCACGTCCATCTCCGCACCGGGCTCGACGAACGGGAAGTAGCTCGGACGGAAGCGGGTCGTCGTTTCGGGCCCGTACAGGCGCCGGGCGAACTCGCTCAAAACTCCCTTCAGTTCCGCAAAGCTCGTCTGTCGATCGACGACGAACCCCTCGATCTGGTGGAACATCGGCGAGTGGGTGACGTCGTCGTCGCGCCGGAAGACCGGGCCGCCGCTGACGACGGCGAGCGGAGGTTTCCCCGTGCTCATCTCGCGCACCTGGACCGTGCTCGTGTGCGTGCGGAGCAGCGCCCGGACGTCCGGCCGCGCGCCGGCGACGTCGACCCAGAAGCTGTCTTGCATGTCGGTCGCCGGGTGATCGGGAGGGAAGGCGAGCTTGTCGAAGTTGTTTTCGACACAGTCGACCTCCGGACCCCACGCCACGCTGAACCCGAGCGAGCGAAAGATGTCCAAGATTTCGTACTTCACGCGGGTGATGGGGTGAACGTGTCCGCGCGGGGTGGTCACTCGCCCCGGGAGCGTGAGATCGAACGGCGGGCCCTCGAGGTCCGCGCGGCGGGCGGCATCGGCGAGTGAGCGCAGCCGCGCCTCGAACGCCGCCTGCACTTCGCCCTTGGCGACGTTCACCTGCTCACCGAGCGCCTTTCGCTGATCGGGCGGGGCCTGCCCGAGCGCGCGCAAGGCCGCCGTCAGGTCACCCTTCTTGCCCAGGATCTCGGCGCGGATGGCGCGGAGTTCGTGCTCGCTCGCCGCCGCCTCGAAGCGTGCTTTGGCCCGGGCGGTGACCGCCGGGAGATCGACGGCGACGGGCTCGGACACGGATCAGCCCGTCGCGGTAGCGAGCCCGACGAGTTTCTTGAACGCCTCGGCGTCGTTGACGGCCATGTCGGCGAGGATCTTGCGATCGATCTCGATGCCGGCGTCGCCCATGGCGGCGATCAGGCGCGAATAGGTGGTGCCGTTCAGGCGGCAGGCGGCGTTGATGCGCGTGATCCAGAGGCGCCGAAAATCACGCTTGCGGAGCTTGCGCCCGGCGTAGGCGTACTGCCACGACTTCCAGAGCACGTGCATCGCCTGGCGGTAGCGATTCTTCCGTCCACCGAAGAACCCTTACACC
>Ga0315912_10001264_pt1 | contig 32313 bp, 35 predicted proteins | sample VfabasoilMG_FD_204469 | JGI IMG/M metagenome (GOLD analysis project Ga0315912, IMG submission 204469) | Garden soil microbial communities collected in Santa Monica, California, United States - V. faba soil | ecosystem: Environmental > Terrestrial > Soil > Garden | place: USA: California...
AATACATCGTCGACAATAGTCACCTTGTGGCGTGGTCCTCGACGACCTCCTACAATATCGAAAAGGCCGCTTCAGGGTGGGTGGCGAGTTTCACGTCCGGTGAAGGGTTTGTCTGCCGGTTTCGAGGACCGGGTGTGGTCTATATCCAAAGCCGCAACCCCGGCAGCTTCGGAGCCTGGGTCAGACAGTTCATCCCGGTCTCAGAATGACGAATGACCTTTGACCAATCCTATGTCGGCTGAACCCAATGCCCTCTGTTTCGGCCAGGAGTTTCCTGCGAGCGGCGAGCCTTGCCTGGTTCAGGTCGAAGATCACGGGATCACGGTCATGTTCCTGTCCGGCGCCGCCGAAGACCGATCGGAATCGGCTTCATTTTCAGCGTTAACGATTGCTGCAGGTGGATTCGATCACGACCAGCTTGTTGTGAGATGGGTTGGTGCAGCCGGGGAACGGACACTCTATCTCAAGCATCCCGATGTGATCCGCGCGTTCCGTCAGGCGGCTCCTGATCAGTTGCGTGCTCCGCTCGATCGTGCTGCGGAACATGTCCGTCAGGCGCGCCACCGGCGCCGGACAGTCTGGAGCGCCATCGGAGGGACCCTCCTGGCCTTGTCGTTGGGACTGTGGTTCGGGTCCGATCTGCTGGTTGAAATGGCCGTCGATCGGATCCCGGTGGAGTGGGAACAGAAGCTGGGCGAGTCGGCGTATAAGGATTTTCTCGCGCATCAGGACGTCATGAAAGAAGGACTCGCGGTGTCAGCCGTCGAGGAAATCACGCACCGTCTCGTGGAACAGATTCCGAACAACCCCTATAAGTTCCAAGTGACCGTGGTGAAAAGCGATGTCGTCAATGCCTTTGCCCTGCCCGGCGGCCATATTGTCGTATTCACCGGCCTGATGAAAAAAGCGGACAACGGGGAAGAAGTGGCGGGTGTGATGGGCCATGAGCTGAACCATGTGTTGCAGCGGCATGGATTGGAACGGATCGTGAAGCAGCTCGGCCTTGTGGCCGTCCTGTCCATCGTGCTCGGGGATCACCAGGGCTTGGCGGGGATGATGAAGCAGCTGGGGGTCGAATTGCTGACTTTGAAATTCGGCCGGGAGCAGGAAACGGAAGCGGATCTGACCGGGCTGCAACTGCTTCATCGGGCGAAAATCGATCCATCCGGCATGATTCGTTTTTTTGAACAGTTGTCGGAAAAAGACGAGGGGCGCACGGAGTGGCTCTCGACCCATCCGATGAGCGGCGCAAGGGCTGAACGGCTGAAGGCCGAGCTGGCGGCCATGCCGAAGATGATTCCTGCCCCCTTCAGTTTCGACTGGACCAAAGTCCGTGGAGCGCTTGGGGGAGAGCCGGCGGCGAAACCATAGCGCGCTCTTATACGGTGAACTGTTCATGAAAGCGGAGGTCCGCAGGCTGTTCAATTTCTTGAAAGGAGGCCAGATGAAGTTGCGTCGATTCCATGGAAAACTTGTCGCTGCAGGGGTGTTGGTCTGTTTCATGATGGCGACCACGGCCTGCTACGGTCCATTCAATCTTACGAAGAATGTCTATCACTGGAACAGCGGCATCAAAGGCAGCGGTGAGGTCAGCGACAAATGGATGAAAGAATTTGTGTTCTTCGGCATGATTGTGGTGCCGGTGTACATGTTTTCGGCGCTGCTGGACGGATTCATCTTCAACTCGATTCAGTTTTGGAGCGGAGATAACCCGGTTAAGGCGGCGGATTTGAATCCTAATGGAACAATCAAGACAGTAGTTCTTGGCGAGACGACGATCCGATGGATGCAGACAGATGAGGGCGCGCAGGTCACCTATGAGCGCCATGGAGTCGTCGAGCGTCGGGCGATGATTATCGGCAATAGTTCAGGTTACCGCCTCATCGATGAGAGCGGTATTGTGTTGGCGGTGGCGGAGTACGGGGCCGACGGCGCCGTCACGGTTCTCGATCGCGATGGTCGGGTTGTGCAGCGGTGGACAGGCGACCAACTGAGGTCGATCACTCAGAATCGGGATGCAACCTTGAACGAATCGGCGGTAATGGAACGGGGGTAAAAAAATACTGGCACTCGGCCGCGATTTGTCTATAATAACTCTCTGAGACGTTCAGTCTCAGGGGCTGTGGGCTTTCACTCACCTATCAAGGAGGAATGCATGAAGAAGCTCAGCATGTTGGCGATCGTCGGGATGTTCGTCGCAATGCCAGGCGGGTTTGCCTTGGCGGCCGGCACGCCGGACACGGGTCCAGGCTGCGGATTGGGCAAGATCGCGTGGCAGAATTATCCGAACGCGAAGACCAAAGGGGCGCAAATCCTCATAGCGACCACCAATGGATCATTCGGCACGCAGACATTCGGCATCTCTACCGGAACGATGGGGTGCACGGATGATGGCCGGTGGTGGGCTGAACAGAAGGCGACCATGTTTGCCGAGCTGAATTCTGAGGCATTGGCTCAGGAAATGGCGCAGGGGCGCGGTGAGCACCTGGCTTCAATGGCGACGCTTCTTGGAGTTGCGCAGCCGCAGCATGCGGCCTTCTTTGCGATGGCCCAAGAGCGCTATGCAGCCCTCTCCGGTGCGGGTGAACTTTCCCCGGCGGCGATGGTTCAGGCATTGAATGAAGGGATTTCCGTCGATTCTTCGTTGGCCAAGGTTGCGCTGAACTAAGCGCATTGGTTCCAGGGGGCTTCCACCCCACGGTGGAAGCCCCTTTGTGTTTCCTCATGATGCAGTGATCCACATCGTCCTTGCCATTAGCGTCCTTCTCGCCAGCCCAGGCCGGAGCCAGGCTGAGCCGGTTATCCAAGACTATCAAACAGAGCTGATCGAACAGGCCAGACAGACCCATTTGGCGGATGAGCGGGAATGGCAGTTGCTGCTCCACTATGGGGTCGATCTATTTGGCAGAGCGGCCAGCGAAGAGGACGATGAGGGGTTCTTTCTTTCGCCTCGTGGAAAGTTCGATCCGCAGGCTGAGCTTGATGCCACGATCGCACAGTTCTTTCTTGCTGACCCGGTCGGGCGCTCGAAGCAGCCGGCCCAATGCGCCTTCATCGCCCGGTATCACTGGTTGAAGGAACGGTTGCAGTTCGATCCACACCGGCTTGCGCCGCTGGAGTGCGGCCGGTTCGACCGATGGCGGGCGGAGATGAATCCGCAAGGGGTGAGTCTAATCTTTCCTGCCGCCTTCCTGAATAATCCCGCCTCGATGTTCGGCCATACATTCTTGCGGATCGATCAGCGAGGCCAAACCGAACAGACCAGACTGCTGGCCTACACAATCGATTATGCTGCAGATGTGCCGGATGGCGCCGGGATCGAGTATGCGTACAAAGGAATTTTCGGAGCATACAAAGGGTTCTTTTCCACTCCGCCCTATTACCTTAAGGTTCAAGCCTACCGCGACATCGAGAATCGCGACATGTGGGAGTATCAACTGAACCTGACGCCTGATCAGATCGATCGGCTGCTCATGCATGCCTGGGAGATGGGAAACGCGTATTTCGACTATTTCTTTTTCAAGGAAAATTGCTCGTATCACATCCTTTCTCTATTGGAGTACGCGAATCCGTCGCTTCACTTAAGAGACCGGTTTTCGCTGTGGACCATTCCTGCAGACACGGTTCGAGCCATCATTGACTCTCCGGGATTGGTGGGTGCCGCGACGTACCGGCCTTCCCGTAGCACCATCATCAAACGAAAACGGGCGCTGCTGACCGATGAAGAACGAAGTCTGTCGATAGGGCTCATGCGCGACCCGGACATCGCGAAGGAGTCCTTGTTTGCGTCGTTGCCGCTGTTGCGGCGGGCCTTGGTGCTGGATGTCGCGTCGGACTATCTCCGCTACAAAGGGGAGACCGATGATCCGGAGGTGACGGTCTACAAGGAGCGCAACCGGCGTGTGTTGACGGAGCGGAGCAAACTGTCGATCCCATCCGCTGAAATCAACATTCGTCCCTTTACGAAACAGCCGGATGTGGGGCACCGGACAACCCGTGTGACGCTGGGAGGCGGCTGGCGCAATAATGACACGTTCGAAGAGGCGTCGTTCCGCGCCGTCTATCACCACCTGCTCGACCCTGAGCCAGGTTACACGCCGGACGCGCAACTTGAAGCATTCGCCGTAACGGTGCGGCGATACAATCAGGCGGACCGCGTCAGGGTCGAACGGGCGACATTGATCAACATCCTGTCTCTCTCGCCGATCGATGATCTGTTTCGCGCGCCGTCATGGAGGGTGAATGTGGGGATGGACACCCTCCGCCGGCGGGGCTGTCAACTCTGCGATAACGTGGTGGCTGATGGAGGAGTGGGGGCGGCGATGGAATCCCATGTGCTCAATCGGGAAGTCTATTTTGCGTTCGCCGAGGCCGAGGCGAACTACAGCAAGGCCTATGAGGAGCGGCATCGTGTCGGCGGCGGCGCCACGGTGGGGATGTTGGCGGATGTGACCGATCGCTGGAAGCTCATGCTGTCGGGGTCGTATCGCCGCTATCCCTTCGGCGATAAATCGGACGACATCCGCTGGTATGTCGGTTCACGTGTGACCCTTGCCCAGAACTGGGCGGTGCGGATGGATTACAACCATCGCGACCGTGACAATGATGTGGTGGTGTCTCTCCAAGCGTTTTTCTGATCAGCCTGGCGGACTTTCTCTTGCCCGTGTATACAGCGTCCTGCTACAAGTGTAGGACGTTGGAGGCTCAGGATTCTCCCATGAACCGATCCACTGAACAGCCCAGCCGGCAGCGCCCAAATCCGGCCGTTGAGCCGATTGCTCCCCATCCGCCGTTACGCCAGTACTATGACGAGCTGGATGCCAGGCAGGGATTCCTCAACGAGCTGTTCAACCGAACAGCGTATCAGTATCGCAATATCGACAAGGCCACCGGGTTCGGGTCAGGCTTATGGTATCGAAAAAAAGCGCTTGAGTCGGCAGGATTGAAGCCTGGCATGCGGGTGCTGGACGTTGCCTGTGGACCGGGGCTGGTGACGCAATGCGCGCTGAGTCTGGTCGGTCCGTCCGGCTCGGTCGTCGGACTCGATCCCAGTATCGGCATGCTGCGCGAAGCGCAGAAAGGGCCGTGCCGGAATTTGGTGCGCGCGGTCGGCGAGCGGCTGCCGTTCCCGGACGGACATTTCGATTTTCTCAGCATGGGTTATGCGCTTCGGCATGTGCCGGATCTTCGAGGCGCGTTTGCCGAGTATCGGCGTGTGCTCAAGCCGGGAGGGATCGTCATGTTACTGGAGATCTCACGGCCCCGATCGGCGTTCGTACTCCTCCTGTCGCGGTTTTATATCAAGACTCTGTTAGGGGCCGCGTTCGCCACCGGGACCGGCAATCAGGACATGAAGAAACTGATGGCCTATTGGTGGGAAACGACGGAACAGTGCGTTCCCCCAGAAACGATCATTGATGCATTGAAGGGATCTGGTTTTGGAGCCTGTACGGTGAAGGAGTGGTTCAGCGGGCTCTTGCGAGACTATCGGGCGGTGAAGGACTCGGTATAGATATGGAACAGTCCGGCGCATCGTTGCTTGAACGAGATCTTGCCAGGCTCATTGTGCAGACGCTCAAGCTGAAGACCGATCCGGCTGTCATTGACCCGGAGGCCGCGTTGTTCGGCGAAGGGTTGGGGCTCGACTCGATCGATGCATTGGAACTCTCGCTGGCCATTTCACAAACCTACGGGTATCAACTCAAGTCGAGTGATCCGCAGATCAAAACGGTCTTTTCATCCCTGCGGGCGCTGGCGGCAGCCATTGAGAAGAACCGCACGAAGTGACGGTCGGTAGGGCCATGCGTGAGACCCCCTTGATCGGCTCCTACGATGTCGACGATGTGCTGGCCTGGGATCAGGAAGGGCCGCGCACCGTCCGCCGGTTTTTGGCCGACGCGGCTTCCCTTGCGGAGTCGTTGCCCGATCGGTCTACGGCGCTGAATCTTGCGACCAACCGCTATGACTTTCTCGTGGGATTCGCAGCCGCCATCATGCGGCGGCAGGTGACGTTGCTTCCACAAAGCCGGGCGTCTCAGACGCTGCTTCGGATCGCCGGAGAATTTCCCGGAAGCTATGCCCTGACGGATCGAGGCGATGCCATCGAGGGAATCGATTCCGTCTCGATCCAGCTGAGAGGGGACCAGGCTCCGTGGCCGATGGATATTCCACGGATTCCGCCCGATCGAGTTGTGGCTGTTGCATTCACTTCCGGGAGTACCGGCCGGCCCGTGCCGAATAAGAAGACGTGGGGAGCCTTGACGGCTGTGGCCCAGGCGACGGGAGCGAGACTCGGGATTAAGGCAGGGGATCGTCTCTCGGTGGTGGCGACCGTTCCGCATCAGCATATGTTCGGGCTGGAAGCGTCTGTGATGTTGCCGATCATGCATGGTTTGGCGATGCATGCCGGGCGGCCGCTGTTTCCTGCCGATATCAGGAGCGTGCTGGCCGATGCGGCGGGTGGATGGATGCTCGTGACGACGCCTCTGCATCTTCGCGCCTGCGTGGCAGAAGGTATAAGCATGCCCCCGGGCGGACTCATCCTTTCTGCGACAGCCCCGTTGTCCCGCAATCTGGCGCAGCAGGCTGAGGAGCATTTTCAAGCTGAAGTCCATGAAATTTTCGGGTTTGCTGAAGCCGGCAGCATCGCTGAACGGCGCACAATCGACGGCGACCGGTGGCAGCCGTTGGAAGGGGTGCATGTGGCGCAGGACGCATCCTCATGTCTGGTGCAGGCATGGTATCTCCCGACGCCCGTGCCTGTGCCGGATCGCATCACAGTCGATACGGATGGAACATTCGTCGTGCATGGCCGCGAAGCGGATCAGGTGAATATCGCCGGCCATCGGATATCCCTCGGCGACTTGAACCAGCTCTTGCTGAAAATCGATGGCGTGCAAGATGGAGTCTTTTTCTTGCCGGAGGAGGGGGCCGGCCTCGTCACGAGGCTCATGGCATTTGTCGTGGCTCCCGGAAAAACCGGTGAAGAGATTCAACAGAAGCTGCGCGCGTATGTTGATCCGGTATTCATCCCCCGTCCGTTGGTGTGTGTGCCGAGTTTGCCACGGAATGCAACCGGCAAGCTTCCACGAGAATCTGTGAGCGAGTTGGCCCGGCAATGGCTGGAGAGGGAAGGCGATGGCGCATGAACGAACGGTGTCGATCGGCCACGACCATCCGTCGCTCGCGGGACATTTCCCCGGACACCCGGTTGTGCCGGGCGTGGTGTTGCTTGGCGAAGTGATCGAGACGTTGCGTCACAGTGCGGCGGCGCCGTCGGTGAGGGGATTGCCCATGGTGAAATTCTCCTCTCCGTTGAAGCCCGGTGAGGCCGTCACCATTCGTGTGGATCAGGATGAGGCTGCGCTGGCCTCGTTTTCCTGCCGGGTCGGGACCAGGCTTATTGCGTCCGGGGTGATTGAGCTGGCATCCGGGACGGCGGCGCTGATGGAAGAGGCGTGAGCCTCGCGTGGCGGCGACAATCGGAGCGCGGCAGCCGCGCCGGTATTCGGATCATGGCCTGGGTCGCGCAATCCCTTGGCCGTCCGGCCGCCCGTGTGCTGCTCTATCCGATTTGCGTGTATTACTTGCTGGGATCAGGGTCTGCCCGCCGGGCCATTGCGCGATTCCGTGAGCGGGTACTTGGCCGGCCTGCCGGATGGGGCGAACTGTTCCGCCATTATCACGCATTCGCCTCCACGATTCTCGACCGGGTCTATTTTCTCCGCGGACAGTTCGACCTTTTCGACATCCGGTTCCATGGCCTGGATGTGCTGGATCGGGAGCTGGCCAAGGGACGGGGCTGTGTGCTATTAGGCGCGCATCTCGGAAGTTTCGAGGCGGTCCGGGCGATGGGTCTCCTCGGGCGGCAGCTCGACATCCGAATCCTCATGGATGAGCAGAATGCTCCGTTGATTCGCGGGCTGACCCAGACATTGAACCCCATGATGGCCGGCACGGTGATTCAGACGGGCGGGATTCACGCACTCCTGCAAGTGAAGGAATGTCTCGAACGGGGCGGGATCGTCGGTGCGATGGGTGATCGTGTGACGCCGCAGGATCAGGCCATCGCATGTTCGTTTTTTGGCAGTGAGGCCAGATTCCCGACCGGGCCGATCCGTATGGCGCATGTGGTTCAGGCGCCGGTGGTGCTGTTTTTCGGGCTTTATCGGGGAGGGAATCGCTATGACGTGCGTCTTGAGTCATTTGGCGGCGAAACTTGTGTGCCGCATGATCGCCGGGATATCGATTTGACGCAGGAAGTGCAACGATTTGCCGGCCGTCTCGAGGAGGTCTGCCGCCTTGCGCCGGACAATTGGTTCAACTTCTATGATGTGTGGGATCGTTCGAATTAGCCCGTTCTTTTTGTTTGGCGGTCTGCTGCTGCTGGGAACTCTAGCCGCTCCAGAGCACGCCTCCTCTCGCGGCGATGACGTGACCGGCGCCTGGACGGTCGAGCAGGTTGTGGCGTCGCTGAAGGAAGAGCGGGAACCTGCGGTGCCCTTCGAAGAGGCGACGCATTCGTCATTGCTGAGTGCGCCGCTCATTGTGCGCGGCATATTGCGCTTCACGCCCCCGTCTCGACTGGAAAAAGAAGTGCTGGAACCCTACCACGAACGCTATGTGGTCGAGGGAGACCTCGTGACTGTCGAGAGCGAACGAAAGCGTGCAAAAAAGAGAATTTCTCTGGGAGACTATCCGGGCTTGCGCGGGTTTGTCGAGGCGTTTCGGGCCGGTTTTACCGGCGATGCGGCGCAGTTGAAACAGATGTACGAGACGGCGCTCGATGGGAATCGGGAGCAGTGGACGTTGCGGTTGCACCCTCGTGATCCGGCAGGGCGATCGATGGTTGAAGACATCGTATTCTCAGGCTCCGGGGGGAGGATCAGCTCCATCGTCATCCATGCAGCGGACGGCGACCGGTCGGTGATGACGCTTCGCCGAGGGGCGGCCAAGTGAGAGCCTCTCGGTGGCCGGCTTTTATCTGGAGCATCTGCTTCGCCGGCGCGCTGTGGCTCGCGGCAACGGAATTATCGATCCATAGCGATCTGAGCGATCTTCTTCCGGAAGGGACTACCAATACCCAACGGTTGTTGCTGACTCAAGTGCGGTCTGGCCTGGCCGGCCGGTTGATTCTTGTGGCGATTGAGGGTGCAGAACCGGATGAATTAGCCAGGCTCAGCGGGGACCTGAGCAAGAGGCTGCAAGGAAATGCGCAGATCGATTTTGTGGGGAATGGGGCGCAGGGGCTCTCTTCCGATGAGCAGCAGCTCTTGTTTCGCTTGCGGTATCTTCTGAGTTCCACGCTACGGGCGGATACATTTTCGGCGGACTCCCTGCGCGGGGCCCTTGAAAAACGTCTGGACGATCTACGGTCTCCACTCGGTCTCCTCATCAAAGAATATATTCCATCCGATCCCACCGGGGAGTTCCTGGAGATTCTCCAGTCCTGGTCCGATCGGGAGGCGCCGACGAAGCATCGAGAAGTCTGGATGTCGGCGGATCTCCAGCGGGCCCTGCTCGTGGTGCAAACCAAAGCCGCCGGGTTCGATGCCGAGCCGCAGGCAGCCATTCAGCAGCATATTCGGGCGGTCTTTCAACAGTTACGCAAGGACTCGTCGTCGGCCCGGTTGCTTCTGAGCGGCCCCGGGGTATTTGCGGTGGACATCCAGCAAACGATCGAACAGGAGATTTGGTGGCTTTCGGTCACGGCGTCCCTGCTGGTCGTTGTCTTTCTCTGTGTCACCTATCGATCGGTGACCCTGATGGTCTTGAGTCTGATTCCGCTGACCAGCGGAATCCTGGCCGGCCTGGTTGCCGTGAATAGTTGGTTTGGATTCGTTCATGGCATCACGTTGGGGTTCGGCATCACGTTGTTGGGCGTCGTGGACGATTACCCTATCCATTTGTTCAGCCATCTGACCAGGAAGGAGTCTGCCCAGGCGACGATGCGCACGATCTGGCCGACGATGCGGCTGGGGATTGTGACGACGGCCATCGGATTTTCATCGTTGTTGCTTGCCGGCTTTCCTGCCTTGGCGCAACTGGGGCTCTTTGCATTGGCAGGCCTGGGAGCGGCGGCCGTGGTGACTCGTTGGGTGTTGCCCGTCTGTATCCCTGCCGGGTTTGTCCCTCGGGAAATCAGGTCCGACCTGGGGCGTTTGGTGGGGAGCTTGCCGAAAGCGAAGTTTGTGGTGCCGGTCGCCGTCATTCTTGCGACAATGGTGCTGATATGGTCTGATACGCCGCTCTGGCAGGAAGATCTGGAGAGTCTGAGCCCCCTGTCGGCGGGCAAGAAAGAGCTGGATCAACAGTTACGACAGGAACTGGGTGCGCCGGATGTGCGGGATCTATTCGTCGTCGAGGGGACGAGCGTCGAGGCTCTCTTGATGAAGGCAGAAGCCATGATGCCGAGGCTGGAGCAGCTGCGAGAAGATCGCGTGTTGTCCGGCTACGACATTGTCTCGCGCTATCTGCCCAGCCAGCATGTGCAGCAGGAACGGCTGAAGGCTTTGCCTGATCGGGGCGTGCTTGAAAGGAATCTCGATGCAGCGCAGAAGGGGCTGCCGTTTATGCCCGGGCTGTTCGCTCCATTCGTGACGGCGGTCGATGAGGCACGGAGTCTGCCGTTTGTCGATCGGGATACATTCAGGGGGACGACGTTGGGAATGAAATTGGATTCGTTGCTGTTCTCCCATCAGGATGAATGGCTGGCGATTGTTCCGCTCCGTGGAGTCCTTGATCGGACCCAGCTTGCGACGGCAGCGGCAAGCTGGGGAGACACCTCGGTGAGTTATGTGGACCTGAAGGAAGAATCGAACCGGCTGATGCGGGCCTATCGCAATCGGATGACACAATTAGTGGGGTGGGGGACAGTGGCCATTGCGGTTTCGCTGGTGGTCGGACTGGGATCGATCACGCGGCTCGGACCGGTACTTGCTCCGATCGGCTGCGCAGTGATCGTTGTGGCTGCCATTGTGAAAGGATCGGGTGAGTCACTCTCGTTATTCCATGTGGCAACCTTTCTGCTTGTGATCGGGTTGGGGCTCGATTATTCTCTGTTCTTCAATCGACAGGAGGGGACTGAAATCGAGCGAACCAAGACCGTTTTCGGTCTACTGGTCTGTAGCACGACGACAATTCTCGTGTTCGGCCTGTTGGCCTTCTCGAAGATCCCCGTGCTCCATGCAATTGGATTGACCGCAGCTTGCGGATCGTTTTGCTGTCTGCTCTTTTCAGGGTTGATGGCGCAGCGGGAGGCGACTGATGCCTGATCCAAAACCGATGACCCCGCTGGCCTTGTCCGCCTATACCCTCGTGACGGCGAACGGCCGAGGGGTTGGCCCCGCTCTTCAGGCTCTCCAGGAGCGGCGATCCGGGTTAAAGCCGTGCGACTTCGAAGATGTGACGTTGAAAACATCGATCGGGCGAGTAGCCGGCCTCGAGGATTTTTCACTCGATGACGAACTGCGGGCCTTCGACTGCCGCAACAACCGGCTGGCCTGGCTCGGTCTTCAGCAGGACGGTTTCATGGTGGCGGCGGCGGAGGCGAAACAGCGATACGGCGCCCATCGGATTGCTGTTGTGATGGGCACCAGCACGTCCGGGATTCTCGAAACCGAACATGCCTACCGCGAGCGCGATCCTTCCACCGATCGGCTTCCGGACTGGTACACGCCGCGGTATCGATATACGCATAACATGTTTTCTCTGGGGCATTTCGTGAGGACCTGTCTTGGATTGCAGGGGCCGGCCATGGTGATTTCGACCGCCTGTTCTTCGAGCGCGAAAGTCTTTGCCACCGCTGCCCGGTTGATGCAAGCCGGTCTGTGCGATGCCGCCGTGGTCGGCGGAGTGGATAGCCTTTGTCTCACGACGTTGTATGGATTTTCCGCACTGCAACTGTTGTCGGCGGATCCGTGCAGACCTTGCGACGAGGATCGGGACGGATTGTCGTTGGGTGAGGCGGCCGGCTATGCATTACTGGAGTTCGGCGAACGAGTTGGTGGACGAGGAACCGTGGCCCTGCTCGGCTATGGTGAGAGCGCGGACGGCTATCATATGTCGCATCCGCACCCCGAAGGGGCGGGGGCGGTTCGCGCGATTCGAGACTCCTTGGCTCGGGCCTCGCTTCGTGCTGAGGACATTGAGTATATCAACTTGCACGGGACGGCAACGAGGGCGAACGACTCGGTCGAGGACAAGGCTGTCTATAGTATTTTCGGGGCTCGGCCTGCATGCAGTTCAACCAAAGGCTGGACCGGGCATACGTTGGGCGCTGCCGGTATCACGGAGGCGGTCATTTCCGCCCTCTGTCTTGCCCAGGGGCTGATGCCCGGGACGCTCAATTGCCGGCGAGTGGACCCTTCGTTGAAGAGCAGGATTCTTCGCGAGAACCAGACCGGCTCGATTTCTTTCGCGGTGAGTAACATCTTCGGGTTCGGCGGAAATAACTGCAGCTTGGTCTTAGGGAAATTGCCATGAAGGTCTCGATCGGCGGCATCGGTCTTTTGGCTTCGGGCCTCGTCGGTTGGGATGCCGCTCGAGACGTGCTCGCCGGGATTCGCCCATATCGACCGGGAGCCGTGCCCGTTCCGGAAGCGGAACTGCTGCCTCCGAATGAACGGCGACGGAGCAGCGACTGCGTCCGGTGGGCCATGCAGGTTGCGCAAGAAGCCATCGGCCGATCTGGCCTGGACCCTCGTGAGGTGCCGACGGTGTTTGCCTCCTCGGGTGGTGAAATGGGCGTGTTCGACAAACTCTGTCGTGCCCTCTGTTTGCCGGATCGGATGATTTCCCCGACGCTATTTCATCAATCGGTGCATAATACAGCCGCCGGCTATTGGGGCATTGCGACGGCCGGGCAACAATCCTCGACGGCGCTGTCCTGCTACGACGATTCCTTTGCAGCCGGTCTGCTGGAAGCGGCGACAGTCATGTGTGTGGAGCAGCAGCCGGTGTTGCTGGTGGCTTACGATCTGGTCGTGCCGGAGCCGCTCAGCCAGGCTCGTCCTATTACAGAGGGATTTGCCGTGGCGCTCGTACTGACACCTCACTCGGACGGCTCCTCTCCCGTCATGCGGGTGCATCTCGAAGAGGCGCATACAGGCGAAGTTGCCGGTCTTGAAGATCCCGAATTAGAACAGGTCCGGCAAGACAATCCTGCCGCCCGCTCGCTGCTGCTACTGAGTGCCGTCGCTGCCGGTGGCGGGCGAACCGTCGGGTTCCGCTTGTCGGACAGCCAGCAGCTGATCGTGGATCTTGAGCCATGCCGCATTTGACCAAAGACGACCTGACCGCCTTTCTTCCCCATGCGGGGTCCATGCGGCTGCTCGACCGGGCGGCATCGTGGGACGAGTCGTCGATTCGCTGCCATACACAGACCCATCATGATCCGGGAAATCCGCTTCGCCGGGGCGCATGCCTGGATGCCGTCGCGGGAATCGAATATGCCGCTCAAGCGATGGGAGTCCATGTGGGGTTGCTCAATGGAGGGATGTCGTCGGACGGGTCGATCGGCTATGTCGGAAGTGTGCGTGATGTGGTGTTCGGCATCGACCGGCTCGATGACTGTCCCGATGAACTGACGATCGATGCGACGCGCCTGTTCATGGGAGACGACTGTTTTCTGTATCGATTCGCCATTTCATCCGGAGGCCGTGAAGTGATAAGCGGGCAGGCCTCGATTTTTTTGAAACGGGCGCCGGTATGACGCAGAGACGCGCACTGGTCACAGGAGGAAGCGGCGTCATCGGCTCCGCGATTGCCGAACGGCTGGCCGCCGACGGACATGCCGTGATCCTGCATGCGTACCGGCATGTCGAGTCGGCTCAACGGACGGCCGAGAAGATCATGGCTCATGGCGGGACTGCGGCGAGCGTGTCCTTCGACATCACGGACGCGGGTGCGACACGCCGGACGCTCGACACACTGTTGAAGGACGGGCCGATTCAAATTGTGGTCAACAACGCCGGTTTGCATGAGGATGCGCCGATGGCCGGAATGACCGGCGAGCAGTGGAGCAGGGTTATCGATCTTTCGCTCAACGGGTTTTTCAATGTCACGCAACCGCTGTTGCTGCCGATGATCGGCACACGCTGGGGGCGGATCGTCTCCATCTCATCGTTAGCCGGCGTGGTTGGCAACCGCGGTCAGACGAACTATGCCGCGGCCAAGGCCGGGCTGCATGGGGCGAGCAAGTCGCTGGCGATCGAACTGGCGTCACGCGGCATCACGGTCAATGTGGTGGCGCCCGGCCTGATCGAATCACCCTCCACCAGGAATGCGTTCAAGCCGGAGCAGGTTGAAGCGATGGTGCCGATGAAACGTGCCGGCACTCCGGAAGAAGTGGCGGCGCTGGTCTCGTTTTTGCTGTCACAGCAGGCCGGATATATTACGGGACAGGTCATCGGGGTGAATGGAGGCATGGCATAGGGGACGGGAATGGCAAGTGGCGAGTAGTGAGTGGCGAGTAGCTCAGAGTGAATGACGCATCCGAACCGATTGACGTGTCCAAACCGAATGACGAGCCGATCGTAAGGGGTGAGGGGTAAGGGGACGTGAAAGGTGACATGTGAAAAGTGGGGCCTATTGGGTTGTCATCCCGTCCTATAACGAGGCTACGACTGTCCGCGAGGTGGCTGCGCGCGCGCGCCGCTACTGTCCCAACGTGATTGTCGTGGACGACGGGTCCATTGACGGGACGGTGCAGGCGTTGGCCGGCCTGGATGTGACGGTCTTACGCAACGAGGAGAACCGCGGCAAGGCCGGCAGTCTCATGCGCGGATTCGAACATGCGCTTGCCCATGGAGCTGCGGGCATCATCACGCTGGATGCAGACGGTCAACATGTGCCGGAAGAGATCCCCTCGTTTCTGGCGCAAGCGGCGGAGTATCCCTCATCATTTATCATCGGCGCGCGCCGGCGCGATCAACGGCAGGCTTCGTTCTGGCGCTATACCGCCAACCGGATCGCCGATTTCTGGATCGGCTGGGCGGCGGGAAGCCCGATCGAAGACAGCCAGTCTGGATTCCGGCTCTATCCTGCTCAGCTGTTGCGAACGGTGACGATTCCATATGGACGACAGGAGAGTTTCGTCTTTGAGAGCGAGATCCTGATCGAAGCAGCAAGGCAAGGGTTCGATCTCAAGAGTGTCGCCGTTAGCGTCAGCCCGCGATCAGGGCCAAGTCCGAGTCATTTCCGTCCGCTGGCGGATATCGCCGGGATCGTGAGGATGGTGGCGTGGAAGCTTATCAGTCGGGGACTATATATCAGAGGGTTATATCGGATGTGCTTCAAGCGGATGGAATCTGAGCGAGCTGCCCACCACTATCACCGCCAAGAAGTGCCGGAGCACATACACAAATAATCGATGGATGGCTGGATGAGCAGGGGATCGGCCTACGCTCTCTTCCCTGCCGAATCGCGCGGCAGGGAAGAGGGCTCAAATTACATTCCTGCTGCGGTTAACCGTGCGCGAATGGCCCCATCCAACCGTTGGATCCAGCCGGTGTAGTTTTCATGAATGGTCTGTTTCTCGGCATTGTATTTCAGATTGGTGCTGTCTTTGTAAACGATGCTGTAATTTTTAGTTGTGTACGGAATCGAGACGACAGCCTGGTGGCTCCGGACGTTCAAGGTCCCGATGATTTCACCGGGTTTGGCTACTGCCATTTGCCAGTTTAGCCCTACGCCTGCGGTGATGATGGCCTTCTGGACGTCTTCTAAGCTTGGCTGTTTGCCTGTCGCAGTTTGAACCGGCGCGTCCTTGACCTGATAGATCTGTGCGCCGCCTCGGCAGCCCATCACGGCGACGAAGAGGATGCAGAGGATCAACGCAATGGGGCGTAAGCTGTTCATAAACAAACCTCCTTGTGCTTATGCATGATCGGAGTGATAGTCGGCCATCTCCGGCATGACCGGTTGTCGTACAGGAATGTGTCGGAGCGAACTTCCCCACATCGGGACCGGAGCATAGCCCAAATCAAAAACTGAGTCGATTAGGGACTCCACCAGAGCGAGGTTTGCCGGTCGCATGCCCCATCGATTCCATCTGGACATCGTCCGAGGGAAAATCTGATCCTTGGCATGAATGAATTCGGATGGGTGGCAGTAGAACACGAGATGCTGTGAGCGGCGCCCCACCCAATCGATCATGCGCTGTAAGGCCGGTAAACCCAGTACGCGCAGCGTGGCGAGGTTGATGGGAAAGAGGCAGGCTGAGGGTGGGATTTCAAGAATGCTGCTCTTGCCCGGTCGATGCAGCCCTTGCCAGGATGGGTTGTAGGGCTCCAGTGGAGCCCAGAAATATTCCGTATAGTGCACCCGCCCGAATCCCATGTCGAATCGTCTGGCCGGAACCGATGAGTCGTAGCGATAGCCTTCATCCTCGAGGGCCCGCAAGGTCGCTTCTCCGATACGAAGATTCGGGGCTCTGAAAATAACGGGCCGTATCCCCGAGGCCTGTTCGACGGCATCGGTCGCCCGGCTGATCCATTCCCGTTGTTGCTCGTAGCCGGCCACGCGAAAGTCTTCGTCGTGCTCCAGTCCTCCATGGGCCCACCCGTGCGTCCCCAACTGGTGTCCGCGGCGGTGACAGTCACGGACCAAATCAGGATAGTTTTCCGCGAATCGTCCGGCGAAGAAGATCGTTCCCTTGATCCGGTACTGGTCGCACAGATGCAGCAGGCGCTCGAGTCCTGCCTGCGAGCCGGGAACCCAGTCGCAGTCGACCGTGAAATAGAACCGTGCCATAGAGGCTTGGTTCTGTCCCGTTCCGTTGAGCGGGTGTGGTTTCGGGCCCTGTACTCTAGCGGGGATCATTACCGGCGGCTCCTTCGCATTGTTTCTAAACAGAGAGGGACTGTTTGAGTATGATCAACCAGAGATCACCACTCCCTCGATTTCAACCAACAATTCTTTTCGGCAGAGATCGCCATGGAGGAACAGGACATGTTCGCGAGCAAGGGGCGAATTCATGATGGCGTCCTGAATCTCAGCGTGCGAGGCGGAGTCGCGCACATAGACTTTGTAGAGCGCCTGGCGCTGTGTGCCGATGAGGTCGAAGCCTGCGGTATGCTTTGCCTGCTGGAAGACAGCCTGGATGTTCCGAATCGTTTCCTCCGTTTGCGCGCGTGGCAGCCCGGCATGGCGGCTTGCGTGTCCGACGACGCTTGCAGTGCCGGAGAGATAGAGCCGGCATTCCTCCTCCGACCGAGTGAGCGTGGCTCGGGCGAATGATGGGCTGCGAGGCCCATAGTCCTGAGGGTAGTCGTAGGCGTTCAGCTGGCGCGGATTGCTGAGATGTGTGGCAGGCTGCGTCCCGGCGAGAAACATGATTTGCAGCGGGCCGGATTTCGTGCCGACGGCTGTCGCCGCCGGCAGGGAAGAGGGAAAATCGGCCAGCACTTCGGTCAACGCGTGATGGCGCCCAAGGCAGAACCGTTGATACCGTTCGAGCCCGTCCTGATCGTCGTTGATGTGGGGAAAGTAATTCCAGATCCGCCACAAATAGGGGTATCCCAAGGTATGGAGCTGATGGAGCATGGCTTTGTAGGCCTCGTAGGCTGCGGCGTCCATGGACCGGTCCGCGTCCTCATTGAGACTCATTGAACCGATAAGAAAGGTGCCGTTCATGGCGATTGAACAGTCAGGGTCTGTGTGGAGTTGTACGGGCTTGTCGCCAATCCAGACTTCGGCCAGAGGGGGTCCGTCGATCTGAGGCAGATCGAGCGCAATGACCGGACAGGGAAACTCGCCGGGCAGTGCCGATCCGAATGTGACGATGGCCATGGGGTGCGTGCTGGATTCAGTCAGCGTGAATGGGAGCTGCGCGCACTCGACATACGACACGTCCGGTCGGGCGGTTGTTTCTGACACTGGCCGGGCCGTCATGGTGAATGGTGGAATAGTTGTCGATTTCACAGTCGCACTGCCTCGTTGTCGTTACCGGCGATCGTGGATGGCATAATCTTTGAGCGTCGTCACGGTTTCCGGCACGCCGCGGATGCGGCGCTGGAATGCCGTCCAATTCTCTCTGAAGTTGAACAGATAGACGAGATAATAGGCGATTTTGAACAAGAAAATCGGGAGTCTCGTCGGCGATTTCCCGAAGGCATCGCCGGCCAGAATGGAGAGGACAGCCTCCTCCATTTTGAATTTTGATCTTTCGGACATGAACAGGTTGCGGAAGGCCGGCTGGGTGAAGTGATAGATAAACCAGGAATAGGTTTTCACGCCCAAGCGGACGCTCCGTTCAAACTCCTGGAGATGTCGTTGGTATTCCGGTGACTTCCGCAAATAGGCATCGACGACGTCGGCGCCCAGTGTGGCACCATTGAGCGCCAGATGCACGCCGCTGGAGAATACCGGGTCGATAAAGGCGAAGGCATCGCCCACCATCAAGTATCCGTCGCCGCGCATGGTCGATCGGCGATAGGAATAGTTGGCGGCGGCGTAGGCTTGGCCGATGAGTGTGGCCTTGGCCATCCGTTCCGCCACGGGAGCGCAGAGGGCGATCGTATCCCAGAGAAATTGCTCCAGCGGAACCTTTCGAGTGCTGATATACGAGGGCCAGCAGACCGCTCCCACGCTGGTCGTGCCGTCCTTGAACGGAATGATCCACCACCAGCCGTGATCGAACCAGACGATGCTGATATTGCCCTCATCCTTTCCAGGCAGCCGTCGCACGCCTTGGAAATGTCCAAACACAGCCGCGCTGTTGTGGCTGGGATTCCGATACTTGCCGCCGAATTGTCCGGAAAGAAATGTGTCGCGCCCGCTGGCATCGACTACGAACTTGGCTTCGTAGCCGACCGCGTTTCCCATCCGGTCTTCAGCCTGAATCAGATGGGTAGAGTCGTGCCGGAACTCAACGCGTTTCGCCCGGACGCCCTCATGTACGTGGACTCCCTTGCTGACCGCATTATCAATCAGGATCTTGTCGAATTCGGCCCGTTTGACTTCATAGGAAAACGGTTGTGAGCCATCCAGCGCCTTCGAAAAATACAGGGTGCGGGATCGCCCGTGATAGGGCGAGACGATTTCCGCGCCATACTTGGCGATGCCGATCTTTTCGACTTCCGGGAGCACACCCAATCGTTGCAATATCGGCAGTGAATGAGGGAGCAGCGATTCGCCGATGTGGAAGCGCGGGTGGCGGTCTTTCTCCAGTACATGCACGTCCCATCCCTTTTCCGCCAGCAGCGCAGAAATGGCCGAGCCGGCCGGGCCGCCTCCGACCACGAGGACGTCGCAGGTTGTCAGAGAGTTCGCTATGCCTGGGGCTGAAGTCTGCATGACAATAGTTGTGTTTGACAGCGGTAATGCAGCGCCGGAGTATACCTGAGAGATAGGATGATGGCCAGCGCGTGGGCCGCTGTTTTCGCCTGAGAGTGGGGCGGCCTGTGCAGTCTGATTCTCTTGACATCCCTATGCAATCGTCCTAGCTTTCATCTTGTTTGTTGAATAAAGAAAAACGGATAGGACGGCACGCGATGGGCGCAGCCAAAGACTTTCTTCTCGTTCTTATCAAGCCGTCCCATTACGACGACGATGGCTATGTGATTCAGTGGATCCGTTCGGCCATTCCCTCGAACACACTCGCCGTTTTGAACGGTCTCGCGCTTGATTGTGAGGCGCGTAAGGTGTTGGGCGCGGACGTCGCCATTGATATTGACCTGTACGACGAAACGAACACCGTCATCCCCATCCGATCCATCATTCGAAAGATGAAGGGCTATGCGTCCGGCATGGTGGGCTTCGTCGGCGTGCAAACCAATCAGTTCCCGCGCGCGGTCGATCTGGCTGACCACTTTCTTAAGGCGAATATCCCGGTCGCCATCGGCGGGTTCCATGTCAGTGGCTGTGTCGCCATGCTTCCTACGCTGCCACGCGATCTTCAAGCCGCCGGAGAGAAGGGCATCAGCCTGTTTGCCGGAGAAGCGGAAGGCCATTTGGATGAGGTCTTGCGCGATGCCTGCGGAGGGAAGCTCAAGCCTCTGTACAATTTCCTGAACGAGGGCCGGAGTCTCGAGTCCTCACCGTCGCCTTTTTTGCCCGTTCAGATCGTACAAAATACATTTCGCCGTCTCTCCAGCTTCGACGCGGGACGAGGATGCCCGTTCCAATGCAGTTTCTGCACGATCATCAATGTGCAGGGGCGCAAGTCTCGCTACCGCTCGGCGGATGATATCGAGCACATCATCCGGGCCAATCTACAGCAGGGAGTCGGGCGATTCTTTATCACGGACGACGATTTTGCGCGGAACAGCAACTGGGAGCCGATCCTCGACCGGTGCATTCAGATGCGGGAGGAGGAGGGTCTGGCGATCTCGTTTACCGCCCAGGTCGATGTCGGCGCCTATAAAATTCCGCGGTTCATCGAAAAGTGCGCCAGAGCCGGCTGCAATAACATTTTTATCGGGCTTGAAAACCTCAACCCCGATTCGCTCGCCGGGGCGAAGAAGCTGCAAAACAAGATCTGGCAATACCGGAAAATGCTGCAAGCGTGGAAAGACCACGGCTGCACGACGGTGGCCGGGTATATTTTGGGCTTTCCCACCGATACGCCGGAATCCATCGCGCGCGATATCGAGATCATCAAGAACGAGCTTCCTTTAGATGGCCTCGAATTCTTCTGCCTCACGCCGTTGCCTGGCTCGGAAGACCATCGGAAACATTGTGAACGGGGCGCGTGGATCGAGCCGGACATGAATAAGTATGACTTAGAGCACGTCACGATGGGCCATCCCCTCATGACCAAAGAGGAATGGCAACGAACCTACCGTAATGCCTGGAAGCAATACTATACGGAGGAGCATATCGAACGCGTGCTGTATCGGGCCGCGGCGAAAGACCAGGACATTTACAAGGTGATGTTCCTGTTGTTGTGCTTGGGCGGCAGCATCGCGCTGGAAGGGATTCACCCGCTGGAAGCCGGCATGTTCCGGCTCAAGGTGCGGACGATGCGCAGGCCCGGCATGCCGCTGGAAAACCCGCTGATCTTTTACCCGCGCCGAGCATGGGAGATCGCGTCGCTCAGCGTACGGTGGCTGAATCTGGTGCGGAGATTCTTCAAGATCCTTCGGCGGGTGCAAGCGCACCCGCAGCAGTCGGGCAAGGTGGATCTGGCCATGGTTCCGGTGGAGGAACAAAAAGACGAAGATCTCACCTTGCTACAAGTCTATCGCGATCATATTCCCGTGAGTCAGATCGCCAAACAGACCGTCACCGCAAATCATTGAGGAGCCGCGGTTGAATATTCCTCCCTTCCGGCAGGAATCGATTGTCCGACTGTGCGCCCGGGATCGTCTTGTCTCGGGTCATCAATGGAGCACGGCGCTGCTCCTGACTCCTGGCGTGCCACAGTTCTCCTGTGGGAGAACTGTACACTGCATCGCATCTGTTGACCGACGGTTTCCATAGTGATAGCTTCCGCATCCGTAAGAGGTACTTGTTAGGGGAGAGCAGATTTCTGTCATTCTTTTCTCGCCAGCCAAGGAGGTCGTAATGAAAATCATGGGTGTACTGTTGGGCGCTGCCCTGCTGTTTGCGACGGCGGCTTGCCATTCGACGCAGGTGAAAATTCCGACTGCGCCGATCGGAGCGAATGAAAAATCGTTGGGCCAGACGGAGGGTAACAGTGTGGGGATGTTGCTGTTCGGCTTTATACCGATCAATCAGAACGAGCGGTTCGAAAAAGCCTATCAAAATGCGGTGCAAAAAGCCGGAGCGACCAGGTTGACGGATGTCACCATTTCAGAGCGGTGGTGGTGGGGGTATGTGCTCAACGGCTATGTCTTCAAGGTAAAGGGAACGGCTGTCGCAGGAAAATAATCTCTTCTTTGATTTTAGGAGGTAGCTATGAGATCCGTCAGTCTGTTTCTTGGAACACTGCTTTTGCTTACGACTGCAGCCTGCCAATCGACGAACCTGCGTTTCCCGTCGGCGCCGATCGGGCCCAACGAAAAATCCCTCGGGCCAACTGAGGCGACCAGCACCGGAATCATGTTGTTTGGTTTCATTCCGATCAATCAGAACACGCGCTTTGAAAATGCCATGGCGGAAGCCGCGCGAAAGGCCGGAGGAACGAGGCTTACCGACGTAACGATTTCAGAGCGGTGGTTCTGGGCTTTCGTGCTGGACGGGTTTATCTTCAAAGTACAGGGTACCGCTGTCGCAGATAAGTAACGGGTGCTCGGGATACAATCTGTCCGACCGAGCGCGACGGTATACCGAGATTGGGCCCCGACACGTGATTTGCGCTCACATGTCGGGGCCCAATTATTTTCACAGCTACTGGAAGTTAAACGAGAGTTTGGCCGGTCTGCGGCCCTCTGAACAGATCAATCCGTTCGTGGTATGCTTTCCACGAGGTCGGAGGGAACGTCATGCGATTCCAATGTGATCTGCGAGTGGCCGTCTGTTTGTGTGTACCGCTCTGGGTATTCTCCGGTTCTCCAGCGTCGGCCGAGGATAAATCGACACAGGGCCCTGGTGTGTTCGAACGAATCGGGGACGGCGCCAAGAAGGTCGGACACAAGATCGAACAGGGTGTTGGAAAGGTGGTCAAGAAGGTTGAGGAGAAACACATCGGAGAGAAGGTCGAGCAAAAGTTGAAAAAGGCCGCCGACAAGACCGCGGAAGGTTTTAGGAAAGCCGGGAACAAGATCGATCAAAAACTGAACCACTAGCCCTCGCGCGCGCCCCCTGCTCCTGTCATACTCATCCTGTTCCTTCCCGAACTGCCAAGATCAGTTACTCAGGAAGATCATGAGCCTGCTCGATCAATTCTTCGTCTATCACCCTGAGCCCTGGCAGGATCGCGATTGGGCAAAGCTCAGCGGGCTGCCGCTCGAGGATGTGTCGTTTCAGGCCGCGGACGGTGTGCGGCTGTTCGGCTGGTATGTCGAGACGCGAGCGGATCGCCCGGTGATGCTCTGGTGTCATGGCAATGCGGGCAATATCATCAATCGTCTCGATAATATGAAGTTGCTCTATCAGCTCGGGTTGTCGGTGTTTCTGTTCGACTATCGCGGGTATGGGAGAAGCCAGGCTGTTCGTCCCGGCGAGGAGGGGCTCTACCACGACGCGATCGGGGCGTATGAGTATCTCACGCGTATCAGGAAGATTCGTCCGGAGCGGATCGTGCTGTTCGGCCGGTCGCTCGGTGCTGCAGTAGCGGGAGAGCTTGCCACGCAACGTCCGGCCGCCGCATTGATTCTTGAATCCTCATTTCCCTCCATCGAAGCAGTCGCCAAGTATCACTATGCTGGATTGCCGGTACACATGCTGCTTGGGGCGGCGTTTCGATTGATCGACCGCCTGCCGCAGTTGTCGTTGCCGAAGCTGGTCATTCACGGGGACAAAGACGACATCATTCCCATCGAATTGGGACGCCAGGTCTTCGACGCGGCAATCCAGCCGAAGGACTGGTATGCGATCCCGGGCGCCGATCACAACGACACCTACCAGGTAGGAGGCGGGACCTATTTCCGCCGTCTCGGCGAGTTCATCAAGAAAGCGCTGGCGATATAGCAGAATCTTGCCCGCAGTATTCATGAACCCTTCTACGGCAATAGGCGCTCCGCGACTCACGGAAGATGGGCGAGAGTGGCGGGGCAAGCGAGACCGGCATGGCGCGCCACGCGACTCACGCTTTTCGCGCCTGTCGCGCGGACCTCACCGCTTCGCTTCCGACGGGGTCCAGTTCATTTCCGTGTGTCGACCGCCTATGTGGTCCACGGTGTTTGTTGCGAGCCATGAATGACAGCGATGATGTCTACTTGGTCGGGCTTGATGTGATAGATAACTCGGTAAGGACCTTCCAGCACTTCCCGTATCTGAGGTAGTTCGACTTCAGGGACGATGCGGCCAGATTGCGGGAACGCGCCGATTTGCTGGGAGCGTCTGGTGAGGCGGTCAACGATTCTCAGGGCGTATTCTGGTGAGCTTTGCCCGATGTAGGCATGAATGCTTCGCAGATGGCTTATGGCGGTATCGGTCCAATGAACTTTCACGCCGACAGTCCGAACGAGGAGCGCACTTGTTCGACATCGGTCGTTCGCCCCGCTTGGCTGTCGGCCAAGCCTGCCTCAACTGCCTGACGGACATAAATTTCGTGTACGAGGTCCTCCCATGTGGAGTTTTCAGGGAGCTTCTCCACCAGCTTGCGGGCTTCTTCCTTAATGCTCGGAATCGCCATCTGTTTCCCTCCTCCGGGTGGGCAATGGGAATAACTATATGACAGGCAGGAGACCGAATCAATACGCCGAACACCTATCCCGCATTATTCAGTGAACCCTTCTGCCGCAATCGTCGCTCCGCGACTCACGCGAGAGGGGCGAGAGTGGCGGGACAAAGAGACCGGCAGGTGCGCCACGCGAGTCGCGCCTGTCGCGCGGAGCTCACCGCTTCGCTTCCGGCGGCGGCCAGTTCATCTCGGCGTGGCGGCCGCAGTAGTAACACAAGAGGCGGTAGCGGGCCTTGCGGCGTGGATTCGGCAGCGAGATAAAGGTAATGGGCGTCTCGTCATAGGGGCAGGCGGGTTGCTCATGGAGGAGATGGACTTCCGCCATCATGGTGATGGAGGCAAGATCCCAAGGCGGTGAGGCTTGCTCGCGCCCTGCAATCTTCTCAGCCGCATGACAGCGTTCACAGGTCGCTTCGTAGGTCTTGATACGCGCGGCATGCGGGGTATGGTCGGCAATCTCCATGGCTCCGCCGCAACCGGGTTTCGCGCAAATCAGATGTTCGTGCTGAAGCGCTTGAACGAAACGTCTGTGGGCTTCCCGTTCTTCTTCGGTTTTCATCGAGACCCCTCCTTCCTCGATCCACGGTGATCAAAGACCGGCATCCAGGTTAGTCCTCCCGCGCATATGGGCCGAGCTCCACCTCTCTTGCTCTTAGGAACGACATCTCTGTCAGTTCTCTGCGCACGTTGAGCGAGCACCGCCCTTCGCCTCTTCTTTCTTCCCCTTCCTGAGAGGACTGAGTTGGTTTCATACTGCGCGCATTGACCGAGCGCCGTCATTAATCACAATACCATCAAAGTCTTGGCGCGCGGGCAGCGAGCACTGAAACCAACTCAGTCCTCTCAGATCTCCTATATCCCCCATCCTCCGGAAATCTGGATATTTGCGCCGTTCACGTACCGCGCCTCGTCGCTGAGCAGATAGCGGACGGCTGCGACTGTATCATCGACGGTGCCGATGTATCCGGCGGGTATGCGTTTGGTCATGCCGGCCAGTTCTTCCGGCGGCGCGCTTCCGGAATCGATGAAGCCCGGCGAGATTGCGTTTACGGTGATGCCGTAAGGGGCCAGCAGCTTCGCCAGCGTGCGGGTCAGAATCAAGACGCCGGCTTTAGCGATGTAATGAGCGGTGACATCCGGTTGGGAGATCATCTGGTCCGCGTTGGCCATGCTGAAACTGATGATACGGCCCGACTTGCGGGCCTTCATCTCGGGGGACACCGCTTGAGCCAAATAAAAAATGGGGTGTAGATTGCCGTCGAACATCTCGTTCCATCCGGCGACGGATTCTTCGAATAGATTGATGCGGTGGTAGGGGCCGGCGCCGTTGATAAGCGCATCGATCCGTCCCCATTGTTGTTCAACCTGAGTCACCAGGGCCTTGGCTGCTGTCGGGTCCGATACGTCGCAGCGGACCGCAAGAGCCTGGCCTCCTCGTTCGGTGACGGCACGGGCGGTCTGTTGCGCCTCGTCCTCGCTGGTCCTGTAGCAGAACGCAATCTTCCACTGTTGAGCAGCAAGGTCGAGAGCAATGCCCCGTCCGATGCCTTTGGCTCCTCCGGTGATGAGCGCAACTCGATCTTTCATCGTCAGCCCTCTGGTTTGGAAGTGATGGCGTATTATGCTCTCGAGCGCAGCCGTTTGGCGATAAGCTGGAGCGCTCCTGCCGTGCGGCTCGAAAACGACTGGTCGCGTTTCGGATTCTTAGCATCCAGCGTGCTGGCTTCGACGAGAGCCTGGAGATCGTCGATGGTGTCGACGTCGCGCCACGGCGCGATCAGGGCACTCTTGAGCCTGAGCGCGCGTGCCTTCTCCTCCGTCAGTTTCAGCACCTGATCGGTGGACCAGGGGATGCCGGTGAAGAGGTCGGGGGCCGATCGGTTGAGCGCGATCAGATAATATCCGCCGTCGAGAGCGGGGCCCAAGACGAGATCGTGCGAGTCCAGCAAAGCCAGCGCCTGTGTGTACTGCTCAAGCGGCAACGACGGCACATCGGTCCCGACGATCAGCACATGCTTGTAGCCTCGCGCGAACAGGCTCTCGAAGGCCTGTGCCATGCGCGTTCCCAAATCGTCACCGGTTTGATCGATTAATTTCACGCCTTGCCGATCTTCCATAATCTTAAAAAATACATGCGCGGAGGACGGCGCACAGGCGACGTAGCGGTCGAGCGGCAATTTGAACAGTGTTGCTGCCGCCTTCGTCCGCTCCAATGTATCGAGAACAAAGCTCCCGTGGAGCGTGGCTGCCTCATCGGGAGTCAGCGGAGGGCAGAGGCGCGTTTTCACCTGACCCGGGATCGGCGCCTTGGCGAATACCACCAGCGCAGCGTGGTGAGACGTGAGGGGTGAGGGGTGAGGGGTGAGGGGTTTCATCGGATGGCCTCGTAGAAGTTGTTTAGGCGACGAGGACTGACGCCGATCCAGTACAGGAATCGGAGGGTCCACATCAAGAGGATCGTCCGTAGCGGCCCTTGCTGCTCCCATCGTCGAAATGACGTGGTTACGGTCTCGCGCAACGCTGCGATTCGACCGGCCCGTTTCAGGCGCTTACTGAAGTCGATGTCCTCCATCAATGGGATATCAGAGAAGCCGCCGAGCTGTTCAAACACCTGACGGCGGACGAAGATGGCCTGGTCACCGGTGGCGATTCTGCTCAGACGTGAGCGCCAGTTCATGAATAGGCCGATCGTGATCCCCCACATGGACGGATGGTCGAAACAGACGTCGAATCGGCCCCCCTTCACTGTGGGGTCGGCTAAGGCTGATTCAATGATTTTCCGGGCATCGCCCGGAAGCTGGGTGTCGGCATGTAAGAAGAGCAGCGTGTCGCCCTTGCCTGCCTTTGCTCCCTCATTCATTTGGCGCGCGCGTCCTTGGGGAGCTGTGATGATGCGAACCGTGGGGGTATGCATGCAGTATGCTTCGGCAAGCTGGACCGTCCGATCCGTGCTGCCTCCATCTACTACGATGATGTCGTCAAATCCCAATGCCTCCGTGTGCGCCAGTGTCTGCGCCAGGACTGTTTCTTCGTTTAGTGTTGGGATGATGACAGAAATCGTCATCGCGACATCACGCGGTAGGTTTCTTCGGTTCGTTGAACATGAAGTACATGACGACGATGATGGTGGCCCAAAAAACCACCTGCTTGTGCCAGAACAATACTTCACCGTACTGAAAGAGTGCCAATGCCAGAGAGATAGCGACGGTCATAATACCGTAGCGGATTACCGGAGTCTCGACGGCGGCATTGGCCCATACGGTCAGGCCGCCGAAATAGATCAGAAAGGGCACGACATTGATTTCGAACCCTCCGCTGATGGAGAGAAATACATTGAGAAAGCCAATGAACATCAGCGCCGTCCCGACCATGAGTCCGATGACCTGCGTCGGGTGCTCGCTGTCGTTTTCCTCACGCGCCGAGCCGGCCGGCGGATCCGGAAGCTTCGGCGTCTGATCCTGCGTGGGGGGAAGGTCTGAAGGGGCCATATGCTATGCCTTGAAATGCTTGCTGAGGGTGAGGGCCTGCTGCTGATAGGATGAGCCAAGGCCCACTCCATAGAGCTGGCTGGGCTTGTCGAGCATCTTGTCGTACACGACTTTGAAAAATGTCTGTCCATCGTGAATCAGAAACGGCACATCATGGGGGCGGACTTCCAGGACTACTTGTGTGCCTTTGATTTCTCCCTTCGATCCATAACCGAATCCCGGGTCGAAGAATCCTGCGTAGTGGGTGCGCAACTCTCCGCAGGCCGCTTCATAGGCGACCATTTCAGCTGCGTAGCCGGCGGGCACGCGGATACGCTCTTTCGATGCAAGGATGTAGAACTCTTCCGGCTCCAGCAGCAGACTGTCGTGCCGATGACGATACAGCGGTTCCCAAAAGTCCGCCGCTGCGTAATGGCCGACCTTGCTGAGATCGATCACATGGCTGTTTTTCTTTGCACGATAGCCGATGATGCGGGAGCTGCTTCGCTCGTCTCCTTTGACATCGATGCGGAGAAAGAGGCCGTGTTCAGCCCGAAAGTCCCGGTTTCCCACGGCCTTTCTGGACGGATCGTTATGGTATAGCAGCGGTGTCGTCCGGTGCAGCGCGAGCAGGTCGCGGTCGGGGACGGCGGCATTGCCGCGTACGAATCGGATTTGGTTGAGCGATTGCCCGGTGCAGACCTTGATGGCGAACGAGCGCGGGACGACTTCCAGGAAGAGCGGGCCGTGATAGCCGGCACGGATTTCATCGAACCCTGCATTCAGATCCGTCACAACGCGGGTGAACACGTCCAGCCGACCGGTTGTGCTCTTGGGATTGGCGCGCGTGCGGATGGTCTTCGGCAGTTTCAAGCTTTCCAGCAACGGCACCAGATAGACGTGGCCTTTTTCAAGAATCGCGCCGCCGGTCAGGTCCATCTCGTACATCACCAGGTCAGACTGGTAAAAGTCGAGTATGTCGAGACGGGAGGAGATGGCGGACAGTTCGGGCAAAAAACTGCTGATCAGACGGTAGGCCTTGCGTCCCAGGCGGAGATCCAGACTGGCCGGCTGAATCTGCCGGTCCTCAATCGCGGGGGATGCATCGATGACATGGCTGGTGATCAGCCGTGTGATGTCTTGATAGGGGAGAATGCCGGCATGGGGTGATCGAGTGCTCACAGATCGTCCGCATCTCCGCCGCAGCTGTTGCCCCAGGTTGCGTAGCCGTCCCGGTCCGGATAGCTGTCGCCGCAAGACGCAAAGGTTTCAGCGGGGCTTTTGTGCGATGAGCGCGCGCCGACCATCGGAAGTTCTCGCCTGTTGCCGGTCTGTGGCTGTGGGTAATGAAAGGTCTTATTCTCGTAATTCCGCAAGACGGCCCCATCTTCATCTATATGCACGAGGTAGTCATCCGGAAGCAGGGGGATTTTGCCGCCGCCGCCCGGCGCATCGATCACGAAGTGCGGGACCGCCATGCCGCTGGTGTGGCCTTGAAGCGATTTGATGATATTCAGTCCCGTTTCAACCGTGGTACGGAAATGATTCGTGCCCTTGGTCAAGTCCGCTTGATAGATGTAGTAGGGTTTCACCCGCGCGAGCAACAGCTGATGCATGAGCCGCTTCATGATGTCGGGATCGTCGTTCACACCTTTGAGCAGAACGGTTTGCGCTCCTAACGGCACGCCGGCGTCGGCCAACATGCCGCAGGCGGCTTTCACTTCCGGTGTGAGCTCGTCGGGATGGTTGAAATGCAGGTTCATGTAGATCGGATGATAGCGTTTCACAATCTCGCAGAGCTTCGGGGTGATTCGCTGGGGTAGGGTGCCGGGGACCCTCGATCCAATGCGGATCAACTCCAAGTGTGGAATCGTCCGAAGCGCTTTGAATATCCGTTCGATCAGATAGTCGGGGAGAAGCAGGGGGTCGCCGCCCGACAAGATGACATCCCGCACTTCTGTGTGTTCTCTGAGGTAGGCGATGGCCCGATCCAGCTCGCCTTTCTTGAGAAAGCCCGGTTTCCCGACCAGCCGTTTTCTTGTGCAGAAGCGGCAATAGATCGGACATTGGTTGGTGACCATGAGCAGCACGCGATCCGGGTAGCGGTGAACCAGATGCGGCACCGGACTCATGAGATCTTCTTCGAGGGGATCGTCTTCCGCGTCGAGGTCGTCCAATTCGGCCATTTCAGGGATGACCTGTTTCCAGATCGCATCGCCCTTGGCTTTGATCGTGCCCAGGACGGTCGGGGTGATCCGCATGGGATAGGGCCCGACGATGGCTTCGAGTTCTTCGGCGTCGAGCCCGAATCGTTCGGCCAGATCTTTCGGTTTTACAATACTTTTCGCGAGAACTTGTTTCCAGTCTTCCATTGAGCGCTCTCAGGTGATCCGGCAGGAAGGATGATCGTCATCATCGCCCGGCTGGTCGGGTATCGCGCGGGCTTGAGACGGAAACGGCTTTGTGGCTCCTGCGCCGCCGGTTCTATGCTGCTCGTCCAGATAGGCCAAAATATCGGCGGTCTCCGTCAGAACAAGATCGCCGTCCTTGAGGACGGGCACATAGTATTGGCCGGATACCTGGTGGACTTGCTTGCGCATCGACCTGCTATCGGGGACGACGATGTCCTCATAGGGCAGTTCTAGGTCTGCCAGTTTTTGACGGACGACTTCGCAGTCGGGGCACCAGTCGACATGGTAGAGCGTGATAGACATAGCAAGGTTCAAGGTTCAAGATTCAAGGTTGAATGAGATATCGGACCGCTACTGCTTGGCATCGGTATGGAACATTTAACGTCCCTCACTGAGCATTGTCTGTGGTAACGGCACAAGGGGCCATAATGGCGTCTTGCATGCCATGGATGACTTTCTTGTCGGCCGGGCAGACTGTAGCCAGGATACCAGCCAGTTCCACCTTTTCGCCAGTGACAAAATAGTAGGGTGAGAGGCGCGCCCGTCCAGCCATGTGGACCATCGATTGCTGGTGTTCGTCCATGTACTCCATGTCAAACAGCCGGCCTTTGTGAAACTCCTGCAAGATGTACGGTGTGGTCCGGAAAGATGCAAGCGCTTTGTGGAGCGCACCGGTCCACTCCGACTGCGGCAGGTCATGTCCGATTGAGACGCCTCGACTGCCCCACGCCAATTCAGAGAATCCCGATGGTTTGATGACGAAGTGCCGTTCTTTTTGGGTGGCTGTTTCCAGATCGGCCCAGTTCGCGACGGCGCGTTCTCCCAGGCTCAGGCCTGGTATCGTGGCCGCGGGTGGAAGAGTTGCCGGGTCGAGTATCCACGTTCTCGGCATGATTGTGGTGAGGTGAAGAAAGCAGTCCTCGCCAAGTTCCTTCTTCCAATAGGGTCGTAGAATGGGATGGTGCAGCAGAGCAAAGGCAGACTTTTCCTCCAGCGCCGGTTTGTAGGGGGGCGTCACGGCCACCAAAGTCTTTTTTGCGGCATACTGGACGAGTTCAGATTTGGGAATATTCGGCAGGTCGAAAAGCTCGAAAAAACGGTAGATCAAAGCGACGGCTTGCTCGCCGCTGTCTGCTTTGAGGGAAAGGCCCTCTTCCGTAAATCGGATGTCGCGCGGCTCGACGCACCAGGCGGGTATCCCTTGTTCACGGAGCCGCGCCGCCAGCCAGGTCATTTCCGGCCGGTAGTCTTTGGCTTCTTCGGACACCAGGATGGCCACGCATCCCGCGTGTTGAGCTTGAGCGGACTGCAACATCGAAGCGAAGCCGCGCACCATGCCGTCCCGGCCTCCAACGAGCTCATGTTCGTAAGGGGTGAGGGGTGAGGGGTGAGGGGTAGGAGGGCCAGATTCTTGATGATCGGGCCGACCCTTGACGAATGACGAATGACGGCCGATATCCGCATAGGCGCGGCTGAGCGCCGCAGTCAGCCCGATGCCGCCGGGCACCGAATCAAGTTCGGTGATGACCATGCCGTCCTGTGTGGGAATCACATCAGGCCGGATGACGGCCGGCAGCGAGTCTCTGAACCGTTTCATGCGGCTGTAGGTCACCAGTGCGTCCGGCTTGCCGCGATCCAGGTACTGCGCGACCCATGGAGGCTGAACACCCTTCACGCTCTCATAGTAGAGGCGGTTCAGCGCACGGTAGAACGACAGCAGTCGAGGCCCAAGCGCGGTGAAGAATGTCAGCTGGTCCCGGGACAGCAGCAGCGGGTCTGGGCTGATGCGCCAGGATGTACCGGTCTGGACGGCGGAACCGCCGCCGTCCGGCGAGGGCTTGGCGGGCGAGGGGACCGATGGGTCTGCAAATAAATGTGCGGCTTGCAATTGTGTGCGGATGGCTGCGCAGCGGCTGAGTGCGGTCTCAGCCTGAAGTGAGGGGCAACAAGGTTCAGGGTGTGCCAATGAGAGAGTCCTTTACACGATTCTGCAGCCAGCAGGACAGCGGCTCCCGGAGTGGCTCGAGCGGGTGAATGCTAACACGGGGTGGTGGGTTCGACAAGGGGCGGGGGCTGGCCCTGTAGATAGCACATCATCTGTCCGGTTTATGTAGCACGTGATCTGTCCGGTTTAGGGTGGGTCCTCAAGGAGGGCCACCATGACACGGGCGACCGTACTACAGGA
>Ga0315912_10001265_pt1 | contig 32253 bp, 17 predicted proteins | sample VfabasoilMG_FD_204469 | JGI IMG/M metagenome (GOLD analysis project Ga0315912, IMG submission 204469) | Garden soil microbial communities collected in Santa Monica, California, United States - V. faba soil | ecosystem: Environmental > Terrestrial > Soil > Garden | place: USA: California...
ACCTTCACGCCGCTCGTGCCCACAGCGCCGACCGGGCTCAGCTTCTCGCAGGTGGGTGCGCTCAGCATGACTCTCGCCTGGGCGGACAACGCGAGCAACGAAGTGGGCTATGCCGTGTGGCGTTCCATTGACGGCGTCAACTTCGAGTTCGTCGCTCAGGTCGCCGCGAACTCCACCTCGCTCGCGGTCACGGGTCTCTCCCCGGCGAACACGTATCACTGGGTCGTCCGCGCCGTCACCGAGGGCGCTCTGAGCGACCCGCTGGCGGGCAGCCAGGCGACCAGCTCGACGGGCACGATCGTCAGCGCCGGTAGCGGAAGCTGGAGCTCCACCGTGCCGGGCTCGCCCTGGCCGGGCGGGATCGTGCCTTCGGCCTCGGACAGCGTCACGATCGCCGACGGGCACATCGTGACCGTGGACGTGGCCGCGAACTGTTATGCGCTCACCGTGGGGCAGGGGACTTCAGGCGTGCTGCGGTTCGAGCCGACCACGGCGCGCACCCTCACCGTGGTGGGCGGTGCGTCCATTTCGCCCGGAGGCACCCTCAGCGGCCCGGTGAGCGGAAGCCAGAGCGGTCACGCGATCACGCTGGGGGGCAGCCTGACCAATCTGGGAACGCTCGACCTGAGCACGAGCTCGAACACAGCGGGCGTCTCGCTCACCTTCACCGGTGCCTCGAACTCCTCGCTCACGGGTGGCGGTGCCTTGACCGATGTGCGCGCGATCACGGCCAACATGATCACGGGAGCGACGCTCACCGTGGACGCGCCGAACTTCAGGGTCCGCGGCGTGACTTCTGACTCGCTGGGATTCCTCACGCTCTCGAGTGGCACGTTCCGTCTGGCCGGGACGTTCACCATGAGCAGCTACGTGTTCACGAGCGCGGCCTACACGCTCCCTGCCGGCACCACGTTCTGGCTCGACAACCCCAACTTCCTGGTCATCGGCCAGGCCGGTTCCGCCACCGTGCGCGGGCTGCGGATCTCAGCGGGCTCGTTCCGCGTCGGAACGCTCGCCGACCACTCCCTTCAATTGGCGAGTGGCGCGCAGGTGACCGTGGAGGGCGGCGAGATCCGCACGACAGGGCGCTTCGGCGTGAGCTCTTCCTCGAACCCCATCACCTACGTGCAGAGTGGTGGCACGGTCATCGCGACCACGGTGGGACACACCTCAACCGTGCTCGCGGGCTTCGACCTTGGCACCGGCAGCACGTCCTCGGTGACGCTCTCTGGCGGAATGATCATCCTGGAGCGCGCCTCCGCTGCCGCATCGGGACCACGCGACTACCGGAACCTGGCGGGACTCCAAACCGTGACCGGCGGCACGCTCCAACTGGGCGATGCCAGCAGTGGCTCGGCGCGGACCTTCTACTTGAGCGGTACCGCGCCCAACCTGGTGGTGGGCAACGTGCCCGCCGGACACACCGCGCGGCTCTTCAGCGCGACCACGGTCACCGGCAGCACGCAGGTCGCCGCAGGTGCGACGCTGGACCTGAACGGAATGCGGTTCACGCAATCCTCCGGCGGGCTCGTCAACGACGGAACGCTTGCCGGATCCGCCGCGAACAGCGAACTCTATTTCGCGGGCATCACCTCACCGCAGACCTATTCCGGGGCGGGCTCGGTGCCGGCCCCGCTCTCGATCCTCAGTGTCGACAATCCGGGCGGCGTGACGATCTCGGCGAGCATCGGGGCGAACATCGTGACTCGCCGCGTGAACCTCATCCGCGGCGTGCTGGGCAACAGCCAGAAGCTGACGCTCGGGAACGGCTTCGCCGACACGCTGTCCGTGGTCACTCAGGTCGGCGCAAGCAGCGTGACGGGCACCGCCGGCTCGTTCGATGCGGCGCCGGTCTACAACCCGGGCGTGGGCGGTGTCTCGGTATTCTATGATCAGGAAGGCCCGGCCCGCGCGACGGGCTTCGAGATCCCGTCCAGTCGCCAGCTGCGGGACCTGTCGATCGACAGGTCCGGCGGCTCGGTCGCAGTCTCGGGCGGTGCGATCAACGTGAGCCGCCGCCTCACACTTTCGGCCGGACGCCTGGTGACCACCGCTTCGGACCTGGTGACGCTGGGCGATACGGCGAGCGTGATCCCCGAGGGTTCGTCGCAGGGCTACGTGGACGGTCCGCTCGCCATCGCGGTGCGCACCCTCGACACGACCAAGGTGACCCGCACGTTCGCCGTGGGCCGCGCCGGCGTGTTCCGGCCGCTCACACTGAGCGGGCTGCTCACCGGCGGGGTTTCGCAGACCTTCACGACGGAGCTGCTCGACGGGCCCACGGGCGGCACGCCGCAGGCCCCGCTCCAGTCGCTCACCAACGCTCGCTACTGGCGCGTTGCGAACAGTGCCGGTGTCATCCCCACGGCTCGTGTCCGGCTCGCATTCGGAGTGGACGACCAGATCGGAGCGTTCGCGAACGTCCGGGTCGCGCAGTCGGGAAGCGCGAACGGGACGTACGCCGACCTGGGAGGCGTGGGAACGGGGACGCTCTCGGACGGCTCGGTGGTCTCGACGGCGGACCTCACGCCCGGCGCCGACTATTTCGTGGTGGCCAGCGCCGGAGCACTCGCCGTGACATGGGACGGCGGCGCGGGCACGTCCAACTGGGGCGACGCGGGCAATTGGAATCCCGACAGTGTCCCGGACTCCACGGTGGATGTGACGCTCTCGCTTTCGAGCCCGGCCACGCTGAGCCTGGCCGGCAACTATGCGGTCCGCAACTTGACCGTGAACTCGAACGTCACACTGCAGCTGGCCTCCGGGAGCCTGTCCGTCGGCAGCGACTACAGCCAGAGTGGCGGTGTCGTGCAGCTCGCTTCTGCGGCGATCACGGTGGGGCGATACACCACCCTCACAGGCGGCTCGCTGTCGCTGGGTTCGGGCTCGTTCACATCAGGGGACTTCACGAACATCACCGGCGGCTCCCTCGACCTGGGCTCGGGAACGTTCACCGCCGACTCCACATTCGCGATCCAGGGCGGCGCCGTCTCGCTGGGCACGGGTGTGCTCGACCTCAAGTACGACTTCTGGCGAACCTCGGGAAACTACTTCTGCGGCACCGGGACGACGATCTTCTCTGGCACCACCTCCCAGTATGTGGGTGGCGGGATGACGCACTACAACCTCGTGCTCCGAAACGGTGGCGCGGGCCTCGCCAAGCGCTTCCAGGACTTCGTCTCTCACACGGTCAACAACGACATGATCGTCGAGAGCACGGCCCAGATGGCCGTGGACGGCGCGAGTGCCGCGCAGGTGACCGTGTGGGGGAACTTGCAGTACTCGGGGATCTCCGGCGGAACATCGATTGCCAACCTGTCGCTCAACCTGGCCGGCCTCAGCAAGACGATCAGCGGCGTGCCCGCGGCGGCCCCGGCACTGCTCTCGAAGACCGAGGACACGCCGATCGGCACGTTCGAGGTCCCGGTCGCCGAGTCCAGCTTCATCACCGACCCCGAGCATGCCCAGAAGCTCGCCGAGGGGGCCGACGGCAAGCCGCTGATCCTCCTCGAAAACACCTACGAGAAGCGCAAGTCCGAGGTCGAGGCACTGCTCCGCACCTCCGATCCCGCGAAGCGGCTCGTCATCAACCTGGACGACATGACGATCGTGAGGAACCCGGTCTCGTTCGAGGCCTTCCAGGCCGCCGCGATGACCGGATCCGCGGACGCCACTGCCACGGCCTCGTTCCCGATGCCCGTGACGGTGCAGGCGAATGCCAGCTACTCCCTGGACGGCAACCTGACCATGGGGGCGAGCCGGATCCTGACCGTCTCGGGGCGTCTGGATGCCGGCACGTTCACGATCGGCGGCAGCGGGGGGCGGCTCACGCTGTCCACGTTCGGCACACTGGCCACCGCGACCACGGCCGCCACGGGGCTGGCGGGGACCGTCATCACCACCGGAACCAACACCTACACCGACGCCTCGATCATCGAGTACAACGCGCTCGGGAACCAGACCCTCCACGCGGCCAACCATCCGGCCGCGGCCATGATGCGCACGGCGGGCAGTGGGACCAAGACACTGACCGCGAACAAGTCGTTCACCGCGAGCTCGGGCGCCCTGCTCGGCAACGGAGTCGTGTACGTGGGACCCGGCACGACATTCGCCGACGGCGGTTTCCGGCTGAGCTTCACCACCTCCCAGATCGCGAATGTGATCGTGCATGGAAGCTATCTGTCGACCGGCTCGGGTTCGCTGTCATTCGAATCCGGCGCGACCGCCTCGAACATCCTGGCCGTGGATGGCACCGTGTTCGGCGACCTCCTGATGAATTTCGCGGCCTCGACCTCGCCCGTGGACCTCAACACGACCGGGACGAGCAACCTGACGTTCCGGAACCTCACGTTCGGGGGCACGGCTGGTTCGGCGAACGGCGGCGGCACGCTGCGGCTCAGCGAGACCGGTACCACGAACGTCACGGTCACAGGCAGCGTGTCGATTTCGCCGCGCACGGTCACGAATACCGGCGGCGGCTTCGGTGGTACGGCGGGTAAGACCAGTCAGGTGACGTTGCTGGGCGGCCTGACCTCGACGAGCACCGCCACGACGCAGCCGATCATGAACGGCACTGGCACGAATCGGCTGGTGTTTGCCGCCGCCACGCGGCCCACGATGCTGCTCCCGGTCAGCGCCACGATCTTCACCGGCTCGATCCTCAAGCTCAACGGCACCGCCGGCCTGACGCTCGGGGGCACGACGCGCACGTACACGATCGGCACCGGAGGCGCGATCGAGTTGGGCGCAGGCAACATCGCGACGGGCTCGAACACGCTGTCGATGGCCGCGGGGACCACGGTGACGCGCACGACCGGGCGCGTGGTGGGCAACCTGCGGAAGGGACTCGCCACCGGACCGGCAGCCGCCACGTTCGAGATCGGGACCGAGACGCTGGACACGCCCATGAGCCTCGCTTTCGGCAACGTGTCGGTGGCCGGCACGCTGTTGGCCACCACCACGGCGGGGGATCACCCGAACATCGGCACGTCGAACCTCAACTCGACCAAGACGGTGAATCGCTTCTACACGGTCACCAACACGGGCGTGACATTCGACACCTGCTCGGTCGATCTCACGTTCCCCGCGTCCGAAGTGGACGCCGGCGCGAATACGAGCGCGTTCGCGATGCGCAAGTTCAACTCGCCTGTCTGGGCCCCGGTCGTCGTCGCCTCGCGCACGCCGACCAGCATCCAGGGCAAGCGCGTGTCCCAGTTCAGCGACTTCGCGGTCGGCGAGGCGACGACGTACTACCTCGTCGCCACGACGACATCCCAGGGCACGATCTCGCCGACGGGATCGATGACGGTGGCCCCGGGCGGCAGCCAGACCTACACCATGACGCCCGCGGCGTTCAGTCACATCGTGGACGTCGTCGTGGACGGTTTCTCGGTGGGTCCGGTCCCGAGCTACAGCTTCACCGGCGTCGCCGCAGACCACACGATCGACGCCCGATTCGCGCTCGACCAGTACGCGATCTCGGCCTCGGCGGGCCCGAATGGCAGCGTCTCGCCGGCGGGTTCGACGATGGTGACGCATGGCACGAGCCAGGCGTACACGATCACGCCCGCGACCGGCTATCACGTCGCGGACGTGTTGGTAGACGGCGTCTCGGTCGGGGCGGTGACGAGCTACAACTTCACGAATGTCACCGCGCCGCACACGATCGCGGCCACGTTCGCGATCAACCTGTTCACGCTCACCGCTTCGGCAGGCGCGAACGGCTCGATCTCGCCCTCCGGTCCGGTGTCGGCGGCATTCGGGTCGAGCCAGACGTTCACGATCACGCCCGCGCTCGGCTATCACGTCGCAGACGTGCTGGTGGACGGCGTGTCGGCCGGCGCGGTCGCCAGCTTCACATTCAGCAACATCGCCGCGAACCACACGATCGCAGCCTCGTTCGCCATCAACACCTACACGGTCACGGCCTCGGCCGGACCGCACGGCGCGATCACGCCCTCGGGCGTGGTGCCCGCGACGCACGGGGACTCGCTCGTGTTCGCGATCACCCCGGACCCGGGCTACGTCGTCCTCGACGTGCTCGTGGACGGCGTCTCGATCGGGCAGGTGAGCAGCCACACGTTCCGGGACATCGCGGCTTCCCACACGATCGCGGCCTCGTTTGCGATGGTCCACACCATCACGGCCTCCGCGGGTGCGAACGGCAGCATCACGCCGTCCGGATCGGTGAGCGTCGTGGAGGGCCGCGACACCACGTTCACGATCACACCCGCCGCCAACTTCACCGTGTTCGACGTGCTGGTGGACGGTGTCTCCGTGGGAGCGGTGACGTCATACACGTTCTCGAACGTGTCCGCGTCGCACACGATCGCCGCGTCGTTCACCGCGAGCGCCACCGTCACATTGGGGCCGGCGCCGAGCCCGATCTCGAGCGCGCACCCGGTGGTGACGATCCCCGTCACGCTGACGCGGCTCACGACGGACCCGGTGCGCGGCTACAGCGTCAGGTTCACGCTGCCGCCCGGAGTCGAGCTCGACAATGGACTCGCCAGCATCACGGAGGGTCCGTTCCTCAGCGCCTCGGGCTCGACCATGTTCCAGCCGCTCAACATGGGGGGCGGCACGTACGTGGTGGACGGCGTGGTCCTGGGCGCGGCGTGCGGCCCGACGGGCTCGGGCACGTTGTTCCAGATCGCGGTCAAGAGTGCGCTGGCCGCGACGACCGCGAGCATCGCCGTGGACAGCGTCCTGCTGCGCAACTGCGACAACGTGCCGCTGTTCGTGCTGGCCGCGCCGCCCACGAGCATCGTCGTGGACAATACGCTGCCGGTGGCGGATGTGACCTCACCCGACGGCGGCGAGGTGTGGACCATCGGCACGACGCACGACATCACCTGGACCGCGAGCGACGCGGCCGGAGTGGACTCGGTGCGCATCGAGTACTCCACAGACGACGGCGCGACCTGGCCGTACGCGGTGGCGGCACAGGTCGCCAACAGCGGCAGCTACTCGTGGGTCGTGCCGGATACGCGCTCGAGCTCCGCACGGGTCCAGATCACCGCCATCGACGCCGCCGGGAATCGCACGAGCGCGTCGAGCGCGGCCGCGTTCGAGATCCGCGAGGTCAACGTCGCGCCGGTGCTGGCCGCGATCGGCGAGCAGACCGTGGCGGAGGGGAGTCTGCTCGAGTTCACGGCCACCGCGACCGACGCGAACCTGCCGGTGCAAGGCCGCAGGTTCTCACTCGGGGCGGGTGCTCCCGCCGCGGCGACCATCGATTCGGTGAGCGGTGTATTCCACTGGACGCCGGCCGAGGCGGACGGCCCCGGCGACGTCAACGTGACCGTTCGCGTGTTCGACGATGGCACGCCGGCGCTCGCGGACTCCGAGACCGTCGTGGTCCACGTCACCGAGGTGAACCTCGCGCCGGTGATCGCGTCGGTCCCGGACACGGTGACGGTGGCCGAGGTGGCACCGTACACGTTCACAGCCACCGCGAGCGACGCCGACCTGCCCGCGCAGCCGCTCACGTTCTCGTTGGTGGGTGCTCCTGCAGGGGCGGCCATCGACGGCTCGACGGGTAGCTTCACCTGGACGCCATCCGAAGCGCAGGGTCCGGGTTCCTACTCGTTCACGGTCCGGGTGAGCGACGGCGTGGCCAACACCGACGCCCCGATCAGCATCAGCGTGATCGAGGTCAACGCCGCGCCCGTCCTGTCGGGCGTGCCGCCGACGGCGAGCATCGCGGAGCTCTCGCCCTACACGTTCACCGCGACGGCAACTGATGCGGACCTGCCCGCGCAGACGCTGACGTTCTCGCTCACCGGTGCGCCGACGGGGGCCAGCATCGACGGATCGTCTGGTGTGTTCACCTGGACGCCGACCGAGACGCAAGGCCCGGGCACGTACCCGTTCAGTGTCAGTGTCAGCGACGGCGTCACGAGCACGTCGTCGGCGATCAGCATCACGGTGACGGAGGCGAACGTCGTGCCCGTGCTGGCGGGCGTGCCGCCGACCGCGAACATCGCCGAGCTCTCGTCCTACACGTTCACGGCGACGGCGACCGACGTGGACCTGCCCGCGCAGTCGCTCACGTTCTCGCTGGTCGGGGCCCCCGCGGGAGCGGCCATCGATGGAAGCACCGGCGTGTTCAACTGGACGCCGACAGAAGCCCAGGGACCGGGGACCTACCCGTTCGATGTGAGCGTCAGCGACGGCGTCACGAGCACGGCCTCGCCGATCAGCATCACGGTGACCGAGGTGAACGTCGCGCCCGTGCTGGCCGGCGTCCCGCCGACCGCGAGCGTCGCGGAGCTCTCGCCGTACACGTTCACGGCGACGGCGACCGACGTGGACCTGCCCGCGCAGACGCTGACCTACTCGCTGGTGGGAGCCCCTGCTGGCGCGAGCATCGGCGGTTCGAGCGGCGTGTTCAGTTGGACTCCCAGCGAAGCTCAGGGTCCGGGCACGTACCCGTTCAGTGTCAGTGTCGGCGACGGCGTCACGAGCACGTCGTCGGCGATCAGCATCACGGTGAGCGAGGCGAATGCGGCGCCGGTCCTGGCCGGCGTGCCGCCGACCGCGAGCATCGCCGAGCTCTCGCCGTACACGTTCACGGCGACGGCGACCGATGCGGACCTGCCCGCGCAGACACTGTCGTTCTCGCTCACCGGCGCGCCGACGGGAGCAAGCATCGACGGAAGCACCGGCGTATTCACGTGGACGCCCACCGAGGCCCAGGGGCCCGGTGCGTATCCGTTCAGCGTCAACGTCAGCGACGGCGTCACCAGCACCGCTGCGAACATCAGCATCACGGTGACCGAGGCCAATGCGGCACCGGCCCTGGCCGGCGTGCCGGCGACCGCGAGCATCGCCGAACTCTCGCCCTACACGTTCACGGCGACGGCGACCGACGGCGACCTGCCCGCGCAGACGTTGTCGTTCTCGCTCACCGGTGCGCCTGCCGGGGCAAGCATCGACGGTTCGACCGGCGTGTTCAGCTGGACGCCGAACGAAGTGCAAGGCCCGGGCACGTATCCGTTCAGCGTCAGTGTCAGTGACGGCGTCACGAGCACGTCGTCGCCGATCAGCATCACGGTGACCGAGGTGAACGTGGCACCGGTCCTGGCGGGCGTGCCACCGACCGCGAGCGTCGCGGAGCTCTCGCCCTATACGTTCACGGCGACGGCGACTGATGCGGACCTGCCCGCGCAGGCATTGACGTTCTCGCTCTCCGGCGCGCCGACGGGGGCGAGTATCGACGGATCGAGCGGTGTGTTCAGCTGGACGCCGACCGAGACGCAGGGCCCCGGCACGTATCCGTTCAGCGTCAACGTCAGTGATGGCGTCACGAGCACATCGTCGGCGATCAGCATCACCGTGAGTGAGGCGAATGCGGCACCGGTCCTGGCTGGCGTGCCGCCGAGCGCGAGCGTCGCGGAACTCTCTCCGTACACGTTCACGGCGACGGCGACCGACAGCGACCTGCCCGCGCAGACGCTGACGTTCTCGCTCACCGGTGCGCCCGGCGGGGCGAGTATCGATGGTTCGACAGGCGTATTCAGCTGGACGCCCAGCGAAGCCCAGGGTCCGGGCGCGTACCCGTTCGCCGTCAGCGTCAGCGATGGGGTCACGACTGCGTCTTCTCCAATCACCATCACGGTGACCGAAGTGAACATCGGCCCCGTCCTGACCGGCGTGCCGCCGACGGCGACCGTGCCCGAGTCGGCGCCGTTCACGTTCACCGCGGCGGCCACCGATGCGGACCTGCCGGCACAGTCTCTGACGTTCTCGCTCACCGATGCGCCTGCCGGGGCGAGTATCGACGGCTCGACCGGCGCGTTCAGCTGGACGCCCACCGAGACCCAGGGGCCCGGTACATATCCGTTCAGCGTGAGCGTCAGCGACGGCGTCACGAGCACGGCCTCGCCGATCAGCATCACGGTGACCGAGGTGAACGTCGCGCCCGTGCTGGCCGGCGTCCCGCCGACCGCGAACATCGCCGAGCTTTCGCCGTACACGTTCACCGCGACGGCGACCGACGCGGATCTGCCCGCGCAGGCACTGGCGTTCTCGCTCACCGGCGCGCCGACGGGGGCGAGCATCGACGGTTCGACCGGCGTGTTCACTTGGACACCGACCGAGACGCAGGGCCCCGGCTCGTATCCGTTCAGCGTCAACGTCGGCGATGGGGTCACGAGCACATCGTCAGCGATCACCATCACGGTGACCGAGGCCAACGCGGCGCCGGTGTTGGCCGGCGTCCCGCCGACCGCGAGCATCGCCGAGCTCTCGCCCTACACCTTCACGGCGTCGGCGACCGATGCGGACCTGCCGGCCCAGACGCTCACATTCTCGCTGGTCGGGGCCCCTGCGGGAGCGGCCGTCGACGGCTCGACCGGTGTGTTCAGCTGGACACCCTCCGAGGCGCAGGGTCCCGGCACGTACCCATTCACGGTTCGGGTGAGCGACGGCGTCGCCAACACCGACGCGCCGATCAGCATCACGGTGGCGGAATCGAACGCGGCGCCGGCGCTGGCGGGTGTGCCGGCGGTGGCCACGATCCCCGAGCAGGCGCCGTACACTTTCACCGCCATCGGCTCCGACAGTGACCTGCCAACGCAGACGTTGGCCTACTCGCTGGTGGGAGCCCCTGCCGGTGCAAACATCGACGGTTCGAGCGGCGAGTTCAGCTGGACTCCCAGCGAAGCTCAGGGTCCGGGCTCCTATCCGTTCACCGTTCGCGTGAGCGATGGTGTCGCGTCCACGGATGCCGCCGTCACGCTGACTGTGAGCGACGTGAACACCGCCCCGGTACTGGCGGGCGTGCCGGCCTCCGCGACGATCGCCGAGCTCTCGCCCTACACGTTCATGGCCACCGGCTCCGACAGTGACCTGCCCGCGCAGACACTCACGTACTCGTTGGTGGACGCCCCCTCGGGCTCGAGCATCGACGGTTCGAGCGGCGAGTTCAGCTGGACTCCCAGCGAAGCTCAGGGTCCGGGCTCCTATCCGTTCACCGTTCGCGTGAGCGATGGTGTCGCGTCCACGGATGCCGCCATCACGCTGACTGTGAGCGACGTGAACACCGCCCCCGTACTGGCGGGCGTGCCGGCCTCCGCGACGATTGCCGAGCTCTCGCCCTACACGTTCACCGCCACAGCGACCGACAGTGACCTTCCCGCCCAGGGCCTGACTTATTCCCTGATCGGCGCGCCTGCTGGTGCCGGCATCGGTGCGGTCTCGGGTGTCTTCAGCTGGACGCCGACGGAATCGCAGGGTCCCGGCGCCTATCCGTTCACCGTGCGCGTGAGCGACGGCGCCGCGAACACCGATGCCGGCATCACGCTGACGGTGAGTGAGGAGAACCTGGCGCCGTCCATCAGCGGTGTGCCGGCGACGGCAACGCTGGCCGAGCTGGTGCCGTACACGTTCACGGCCACGGCGAGCGACGCCGACCTCCCGGCGCAGTCCCTGACGTTCTCGCTCATCGGGGCCCCGGCGGGCGCCGCCATCGATGCGGGCTCAGGTGTCTTCAGCTGGACGCCGACCGAAGCGCAGGGGCCGGGTTCGTATCCGTTCACGGTGCGTGTGAGCGATGGAGCGCTCAACGCCGACGCCGCCGTCACGCTCAGCGTGACCGAGGGCAATGCGGCCCCGGTGCTCTCGGGCGTTCCGGCCACGGCGACCATCCCCGAGCTTGCGGCTTACACGTTCACGGCCACGGCGACCGACAGCGACACACCCGCCCAGACACTCACGTTCTCGCTGGTGAGTGGTCCTGCCGGAGCGGCCATCCACCCGTCGTCGGGCGAGTTCTCCTGGACGCCCACCGAAGCGCAGGGCCCTGGCGCGTACGCATTCACGGTGCGCGTCTCGGACGGCGTCGTGAACACCGACGCGGCCGTGACCCTCAGCGTGAGCGAGGAGAACGTGACGCCAGCCGTGACCGGAATGCCGGCGGCGGCCACGATCCCCGAACTCGTGTCCTACACGTTCACCGCCGCGGCCACCGACAACGACCTGCCGGCGCAGACCGTGACGTTCTCGCTCGTCGGTGCCCCCGCCGGCGCGGCGATCGACTCAAACTCGGGCGCGTTCACGTGGACGCCGAGCGAGGCCCAGGGCCCGGGCACATACCCGTTCAGCGTGCGGGCGGCCGACGGGGCCGGGTTCACCGATGTGCCGGTCACGCTCACGGTCACCGAGGTGACCATCGCCACGATCACCGACCTCACCGCCGTGCGTGCGGTCAGCGGGAATGACGCCGACGGTTCGGCGCGAATCGCGCTCTCGTGGGCGGCGACAGGGCCGGGCACGACCGTGGAAGTCTACCGAGCACCGTTCACCGGCTACCCGCGCTACGACGACGCGGGTGGCACGACTCCCAGCACGCCAGCCTACCCGCCTTCAGGACCGTGGGTGCTGACCGCGATCACCTCGCCCGGCCAGTTCGACGAACCGGCCGCTCGCGACTTCTGGTACTACGTCGCGTTCGTGCGCGGTGAGGGGCTCAACGTCTCCGCCGCCTCCAACGGCACCTCGGGCACACTCAACTACCATCTGGGCGACGTCTCGAACGGCGTCACGGCCGGGACGGGGGACAACCTGGTCAACGTCGCCGACCTCTCGCTGTTGGGCGCGCACTACGGCATCAGCGGCGCCGCACTGGCGCCGTTCGCCTACCTCGACGTGGGGCCGACCACGGACTTCTCGCTGACGGCGCGCCCCACCACCGACGGCGCGCTCGACTTCGAGGACCTGGTCGTCTACGCGCTGCAGTTCGACGTGGTCTCGGCACCGCAGGCGGCGGCACGGCCGGATCATGGTGCCGCGGCAGCCGCCGACCAGCTGCGCCTCGACGCTCCGGCCCGCGTGGCACCCGGCCAGCCCGTCACCGTGAGCGTGTGGCTCTCAGGCAGTGGCCGTGTGCACGCGGCGCCGCTCGTGCTCGACTGGAACCCGGCCGTGGTCCGTCCCGTGAGCGCATCACCCGGCTCGTTCGTCTCGGACCTGGGCGGCGTGCTGCTGTCCGCGGCACCCGGCACCGCCGACGTGGCGCTCCTCGGTACGGCCACCGGCGGGTTCGTGGGGGAGGGCCAGCTGGCCACGTTCACGTTCGAGGTGCTGGCTGCGGGCGACCCTGCCGTGGCGCTTCGGCCCACGTCCGGTCGCGACGTGCAGAACCGGCCTGTGGCGCTGACCGTGGCCCGCCCGGCCGCCCAGGTGCCGCTCCACACGGCGCTGTCGCTGCCCGCGCCGAACCCGTTCCGTGACCGCGCCATCTTCGAGCTGGCGCTCGCACGCGCCAGCCGGGTGAACCTCGAGGTGTTCTCGGTGGACGGCCGCCGCGTGCGCACGATCGCCGAGCGCGAGTTCGAGCCCGGCGTGCACCACCTCGCCTGGGACGGCCATGACGAACAGGGACGCGTCGTGAGCGCCGGTGTGTACTTCCTGCGCGCCTCGGCGGACCACCTCGTCTTCACGCGGCGGGTCACGCTGCTCAAGTGAGCCGGCATACGGCTCAGTCGCGCCGTGTCACCGTGACGGCGTCGCCCACGCCGAGGCCGAGCCGGTCGGTCGCGGCCCCGCCCACCTGCGCGATCTCCAACCGGCCGCTGGAGCCGAGGATCGCCACCACGGTGCCCACCGGCGCGTCACCGTACGAGCGCGACAGCCCGGCGATGTGACGGCCCACGGCCGTCACCTCGTAGGCGTGGTCCGCCGCATCCGCCCCCCACGTCGCCGCCAGGCTCGCGGCGGTGAGGTTGGTGAGCGCGTTGCCGAACCGGTCCACAAACACGACCTGGCCCACGAGTGCGTCCCCGCGCCGGACCGGCTCGCTGCTCGCGAGCCGCACCGGATCGGTGACAGCGGGGCCCAGCGCCTCGATGCGCTCGCCGCGCGCGAGCGCGGCGGCGGCGGGTGCGAAGACGTCGCGTCCGTGGAACGTGCGGCTCACGGGCTGGCGGAAGTGCCGCGTCTCACTCAGCACGTGCGCTCGGGCATCGGGTGAGGAGAGCGCCCATTCGAGCAGGCCGTTGTCGGGGCCGACGAAGAACTGCCGGCGTGCGGCCACCGCGATCGCGCGGCGGTTGGTGCCCACGCCGGGATCCACCACCGCCAGGTGCACGGTGCCGGGCGCGAAATCGGGTGCGGCGGCCTCGAGCATGAACGCGCCACGCACCACGTTCCCGGGCGGGACCGAGTGCGCGAGGTCCACGACGTGTGCGTCGGGGGCGCGTTCGTAGAGCACGCCGTGCACCACACCCACGAACCAATCCTCGAGGCCGAAGTCGGAGAGGAACGTGATGATCGGGCGTGGCATCCGGGACCTCCGCAGGGAAGAACGAGCCTAGCACGCGGCACCCGTAGCACCGCAGCTCGCGCACGCGCCGGCCTAGGCTCCCGCCAGCATTCCCGCGAGATGCGACCACGCGCCGTCCACGGTGAGCCGCGCCAGGCAGCGCAGGTCGTCGCAGGTGTCGCGGTCGCATGGCGAGCACTCCACGCGCGACCAGTAGGCACGGTGTCCGTCTCGCTCGGGGTAGGGGAAGAACATCGCCGGCCGGTTGCGGCTCATGAGGCCGAGTGTGGGAGCACCGGCGGCGACGGCAGTGTGGACGGGGCCCGTGTCGCCACACACGAACGCGGCGCACAGCGATTGCATCGCGACGAAGCGCGCGATCGGCCAGCCCTCCACCAGGCGTGCACGCGCGGCCGGAAGCTCGGCGAGTACGGCGCGCGCCATCTCGCCCTCACCGGGGCCGGCGGAGACCAGCACGAACAACTCGTGGTGCGCCTCGAGCGCGTGTCGTGCCAGCTCGGCGAAGCGCTGGGGTGCCCAGCGGCGCGTGGGCCAGCGCGCCCCGGGGTGAAGGCCCAGCAGTCGCGCGCCCTCGGGAACACCGAGCGAACCCAATGCGGCGCGGGCCTCGGCGCGCGCCGCTTCCGAGATCGCCAGCCGCGGGGAGACGTCACGCTCGGGCACCGGCCAGCCCAAGGCGGCCACCGATGCGGCGTGGAACGCCACCGAGGACAGCGTGCGCGGCCGCGCGTGATGCGTGTAGAGCGCCGAACGCCAGCCCTTGCCCGGGTAGCCGACGCGCACACGCGCACCCGAGGCGCGCGTCCACACCGCGCTGCGCGGATTGCAGAAGAAGTCGAACGCCACGTCGGGCGCGAACGCGCGCAGCCGCCGCACGAGTGCCACGGTCTCGCCGAGCGACGGCTTGGCCGGCACGGCGATCACCTCGGCGAAGCGCGGGTCGCCCGCGAGCAAGGGCACCAGTGGCGCTTCGGTCAGGTAGGCTGCGCGCGCGCCGGGGCAGGCGGCCAGTGCGGCGTCCACGGCGGGGAGGGTCAGGCAGATGTCGCCCAGGAAGCGCGGGCGGACGAACAGCAACCGCCGGATCGCCGCAGTCGGCACTGGCTTCATGGACGGGCCTCGCTCAAGATGCGGGCACCGTAACCAATGCCACCCCCAGCCGCCACCGGGAGGTCCCACGTGAAGCCAGCCCGCGAACCCGGACCCGAGACGCGCGCCGTCCATGGTGCGCACGTGGGTGAGACGGGTGCGATGAGCACCCCGATCGTGCACAGCGCCACGTTCTCGTTCGACTCGCTCGCCGCCATGACTCAGGCGCAGGACGAGCAGAGCGCGGGCTCCTTCTACCAGCGCCAGGGCCACCCCACCATCCACGCGACCGAGCAGCGGCTGGCCTCGCTCGAGGGGGCCGAAGCCGCGCTGCTGTTCCCGTCGGGCATGGGCGCGATCAGCACCACGTTCCTCGCCAACCTCAAGTGCGGCGACCACGTGGTGTGTGTGGACCCGTGCTATGGCGGCACTCAAGCGCTGTTGGCGTGGGGCCACGAGCGGTTCGGCTGGGAGCACACGTTCGTGGACTCGCGCCGGCCCGAGACCTGGGCGGCGGCGTTCAAGCCCAACACGCGGCTGCTCCACCTGGAATGCCCGATCAACCCCACGCTCGTGTGCTTCGACATCGCCGCTGCGGCGAGGCTCGGCCACGACCGGGGTGCGACGGTCACGATCGACAACACCATCGCCTCACCCATCGGCCAGCAGCCGCTGGCACTCGGCTGCGACGTGGCGCTCTATTCAGCCACCAAGTCACTGGGCGGCCATAGCGACCTGCTGGCCGGCGTGGCCACCGGTTCGCGGGCCGCACTCGCGCGCATCTACGAGACGCGCACGGCGTTCGGGCCGATCGCCGAGCCCACCATGGCGTGGCTCCTGGAGCGGAGCCTCAAGACGCTGCCGCTGCGCGTGCGCGCCGCCAATGCCAATGCACTCGAACTGGCGCGCCGGCTGAAGGGTCATGCCGAAGTCGCGCAGGTGTTCTACCCGGGGCTGCCGGACCACCCCAGCCACGCGATTGCCGTGAAGCAGATGAAGGAGGGCTTCGGCCCGCTGCTGGCCTTCGACGTGAAGGGCGGTGCCGACGCCGCACTGCGCGTGGTGAACGGGCTCAGCGTCATCCGGCACGGCGCGAGCCTCGGCGGCGTGGAGTCGCTCGCGAGTCTCGCGGCGCACACGTCGCACAAGATGATCGGCCCCGAGGGCCGCAAGCGGGCCGGCATCCCCGAGGGCCTGGTCCGGGTCTCGGCGGGCATCGAGACGCTGGAGGACCTGTGGGCCGACCTGGAGCGGGCGCTGGCGAAGGCGGCGGTGGTCGGGGCCTGAGCGACCGCGGTCCGTCGCCCGGCCGCGTGCCGGCACCCGCTTCGCGGCCGGTCCGGAGGGATTTCCGCCGCCATTTCCGCGCGTGGTATCCTCTTCCGCGCTCTCGAGTGATTCCCTAGACCACCTGCTGGAGGTTGCCTGTGAAGCGTGTCCTGCCGGTCCTCGCGCCGCTCATCGCCCTCGTCCTGGCGCTGAGTGCCCCTGCCGCCCAAGCCCAGTCCGCTGCCAAGCCGGCGGCGAAGCCGGCCGCAGCTCCCGCTGTGACCGACTCGCTCGGGCTGCTCGAGCGTGCCGTGGCCAAGGACTCGACCAAGTTCGACAACCTCTACCGGCTCGGCATCATGTACCTCGATCGCGAGAAGAACGACGAGGCCTCCAAGGTGTTCACCAAGGCCAACAAGGTGAAGCCGAAGCAGGTCAAGGTGCTGGTGAACCTCGGCGTGGCGCTCGACAATCTCGGCCGCCCCAACGAGGCACAGGGCTACTACAAGCAGGCGATCGCGCTGGCACCCATGGACTCGCTCGCCGCCTGCCGGCTCGCCACGTCGCTCTACGCCCAGGGCAAGCACGGTGAGGCCATGACCCAGCTGCGCGAGCTGATCGCCAAGCAGCCGCGCTCCTACTGCGCCTACTTCACCATGGGCGTGGCGTTCGCCGACGCAGGCCTCTACCGCGACGCCATCCGCATGTGGAAGAAGGTGGTGGAGATCGCGCCGGCGGCACCCGAAGCCCAGAGCGCGAAGGAGAGCATCGACGTGCTCGAGCGCTTCCTCGCGGGGAGTTAGCGCGCGCTGCGCGCTGCGCGCCGAGACCATGCCGGACACGATCTACCTCGACCACAACGCTTCCACGCCGGTCCGCCCCGAGGTCGCCGAGGCCATGCAGCTGGCCCTGCGAGACCTCGGGGCGAATCCTTCGAGTGCGCACCGAGACGGCCAGCGTGTGCGCGCCGCCCTCGAGCACGCGCGCGAGCAGGCGGCGGCCCTGGTCGGGGCCCGTGCCGCCGAAGTGGTGTTCGTCTCGGGCGGCACCGAGGGAGACCATCTCGCCATCGTCGGCAGTGCCTGGGCGCAGCGCGAGCGCAGCAAGCACGTCGCGTACGCGGCCATCGAGCACCACGCCGTGCACGGCGCGGCGCAAGTGCTCGAGAGCCTCGGCTGGGAGCATTCCGTGCTGCCGTGCGAGCCAAGTGGCTTCACGCGCCCCGACACGGTGAACGACCTGCCCGCGGGGGTGAGCGTGCTGTCGCTGATGCTCGCCAACAACGAGACCGGCGTGATGCAGCCGGTCGCCGCCTTGGCGGCGCGCGCGCGGGCGCGCGGCATGCGCGTGCACTGCGACGCCGTGCAGGGAACGGGCAAGGTGCCGGTGGACTTCGAGTCGCTGGGTGTGGACTACCTGGTGTTCAGCGCGCACAAGTTCGGCGGGCCCAAGGGCGCGGGTGCCCTGGTGGTGCGCAAGGGCGCACCGCTGGAGCCGCTGTTCCGCGGCAGCGCGCAGGAGCACGGCCTGCGCGGCGGGACCGAGAACGTGCCGGGCATCGTCGGCCTGGGGACGGCCGCCGAACTGGCCGCGCGCGAGCTGGCCGACGAGAGCGCGCGGCTGCTGGCGCTGCGCAAGGGTTTCGAGATCGAGCTGCGCCTGGCCGTGCCGGAGCTGGTCGTGCATGGCGAGCAGGCCCCGCGGCTGCCGAACACGGTGAACGTGTCGTTCCCCGGCGCGCGCGCCGACCACATGCTGCTCGCACTCGATGCGCGCGGGGTGGCGGCTTCCGCCGGCGCCGCTTGCGCGAGCGGGGGCGTGGAGCCTTCACCCGTGCTCAGCGCCATGGGCGTGCCGCGCGAGCTGGCGATCTGCGCGTTGCGCTTCTCGCTCGGCCGCACGACGCGCGCCGACGACGTGGCGGCGGCGGTCACGCGCATCGCGGACGCCGTGCGCGCGGTGCGCGCCGCGGCCGGGACGCCGGCGTGAGCAGCCTGCGCGTGCTGGCCGCGATGAGCGGCGGCGTGGACTCGGCTGTGGCGGCCGCGCTGCTGGCCGAGCAGGGGCACGACGTCACCGGCGTGACGCTCAAGCTCGCGTGCTATGGCAAGACGCCGCTTTCGCCGCGCGCCTGCTGCACGCTGGACGCCATGGACGACGCACGCCGTGTCGCCATGCGCATGGGCTTCACCTATCACGTGGTCGAGGCCGAGGACGTGTTCCGCGAGCGGGTCATGCAGCCATGGGTGGACGGCTACGCCACCGGCCGCACGCTCTATCCGTGCGCGTCCTGTAACGAGCACTTGAAGTTCGGCGACCTCGTCCGCCGTATGGAGCTGGCTGCGGCCGACAAGCTCGCCACCGGCCACTACGCGCGTGTGCGGCAGGAGCCCGGCGGCGAGTGGTCGCTGCTGCGCGCGCGCGACCCCGACAAGGACCAGAGCTACGCACTCGCCACCATTCCCTACGCCGTGCTGTCGCGCATCGTGTTCCCGCTCGGCGAGCTCGAGAAGCGGGACGTGCGTGCGCACGCGCAGCGGCTGGGACTTTCGGTGTGGGACAAGCCCGAGAGCCAGGACCTGTGCTTCGTCCCCGACGGGGACTACGCGGGCTACATCACCGGCACGCTGGGCGAGACACGCGGCAGCGCGCCGGGCGCGTTCCTGGACGCGCAGGGCCGCATGCTCGGTACGCACCGGGGGATCCTCCACTACACGATCGGCCAGCGGAAGGGCCTGGGCATCGCCGCCGCGGAGCGGCTGTACGTGGTGGCCATCGACGCGACCGCCAACACGGTCACGCTGGGCCCGCGTGCGGCGCTCGAGCGCAGCGGTCTCGTGACCGCGCGCGTGAACTGGCTGATGAGCGCTCCACCCGAGCCGGGCACGCGCGCGCAGGTGCGCATCCGCTACAACCACGCCGGCGCGGAGGCCACGCTGTGGCCGCGCGCGGACGGCACGCTCGAGGTGCACTTCGACGAGCCGCAGCTCGCGGTGACGCCAGGGCAGCTCGCCGTGATGTACGTGGGCGAGCGCTGCCTGGGTGGTGGCGAGATCGATCGGAGCCTGGGGGATCCCGGCGGGCGAGACGCCGAGGGCGGCACGGCCTCGGCCGCCGCCGGCGAGCGGACCGCCGACCTCGTCGCGCGGCGCGGATGAGCGTGCTGTACACCCGCACGCTCGAGCATTGCCTGGCCTGCGGTTCGCGACGCCTCGCACTCGTGGCGATGCGGTATGAGTGGCAGGACGGCCGGTTCCCCGCGGCGCGCTGTCGCGACTGCGGCATGCTGTTCCTGAGTGTGCAGCCCGTGGGGGAGACCCTCGAGCGCATGTACTCGGCGGAATACTTCGAGCAGGACTTCCGCTGTGGTCGCAGCGACGCGCGCTCCACCGACGAAGCCGCGTTCCGTGCCGAGAACGACGGCCTGCTGGATCGCCTGGAGCCACTGCGCGCGAACGGGCGGCTGCTCGAGGTGGGCTGCGCCAGCGGGCTGCTCCTGAAGCGAGCGCGCGAACGCGGCTGGCAGGTCACCGGTGTGGAGCTGTCAGGCGAACAAGTGGCGCATGCGCGTTCGCTCGGCCTCGACGTGCACCAGGGCACACTCGAGGACGCGAAGCTGGCCGCGGATGCGTACGACGTGGTGTTCATGGGTGACGTGCTCGAGCACGTCCCGGATTGCCGCGAGACGCTGGCCGAGGTGACGCGCGTGCTCGCACCCGGCGGCCACGCGGTGGTGCGGGGCCCGATCACGACGCACTCGCTCGCACGCCGCGCCGGGCTGCTGCTCTATGCTGCGGTGGGCCGTGAGATCGTGCTGCGCGAGCCGCCCTACCATCTGTGGGAGTTCCGGCCGGGCTCGCTCGCTCGACTGGCCCGCCGCTGCGGGCTCGAGGTGGAGGCGATCGAGCAGTCCAAGATCCCGCCCGGGCGGCCGCACGGCCAGAAGAGCGCGGCGCAGGCGCTGGCCATGCGGCTCCTCGACGTCGTGAACCTGCCGCTCACGCGCGCGTTCAACACGCTCGGCGACCGGGCGGTGATGGTGGCGCGCAAGCCGTTGCGGTGAGCGGAGCTGGCGGGACGCCCCGCGGGGTCACCCCGCCGGCCCGGGGATGTGACGACCGGGGACGTGATGTGACGACCGTCCGATCGGGCTCTTGACCCGACTCGACCCGTCGCTGGAGCCCACACAGTTCGCTTGACCCCGGCCAGTCGTCGCGGAATGCTCATCCCATGCCCGACCGGGCACTTCCTTGAAGAGGTCGTCCATGCACCCGTCCTCCCTGTTCCGCCGGCTCGCGGCTCCGCTGGCCGCGGTCGCGCTCGTGGCCGCCTCGTCGGCATTCGCGGCCGATCCGCCGCCGCCACCCCCGCCGCCGCCGCCCCCGCCGCCCATCGCGGTCGACACCACGGCGCTCGGCTACATCCGGCACGTCACCATCGGCAAGGCCGACTGCACGCCGTGCCCCGGGCGTGTGTGCCCCGGCGAGCCCATCCCGGTCACGATCTCGGGCTTCCTGCCGAGCCCGTGCATCGAGTTCCGCGGCTTCCGCGAGCTGCCGGTGGGTGCTCCGTTCACCGTGCTCGTGGCGGAATTCGTGGCCGACACGTGCGGCAGGGCCTGCCCGGCCGTGGTCGTCCCGTTCGCGGCGACGGTGTGGCTGCCGCCGACGCTCCAGACTTCGGGCCGCTTCACGCTCATGCACCAGGTGCGCAGCTGTCCCGACACGCTCGTGAATTCGGAGACGCTCACGCGCGAGCTCACTTACCAGGTCGAGCCCAACTGTGCGGTGGCGCCACCGCTGGATTCGCTCGTGCGCACGTTCGTCTCGTTCGAGATCCTGCCGGCACGGCGCTGCGCCGGGGACACGCTGACGCTCCTGATGAGGGAGAACGGCTGCCCCCCCTGTGTGCGCCTGTCCTCGCTCGGGATCGATTCCGCCGGCTGGCTCCGAGGGGTCGTGGAATGGCGGCCGCAGTGCTTCGAGTTCCGCTGCGCCACCGATTCGCTCTCCATCTCGCTCGGTGTGCACGCGGCGGGCACGTACTCGCTGGAGGTGCCCGTGACGGTGCGCATACTCGACACGCCGAACCCGGACTCGTCGATCACGTACATGCAGCACATCGAGTGGGAAGTGCCGAGGAACTGCGGCGAGCCGCCGGCGCCGTGCGTGGAAGCCTGGCTGCCGCCTCGTGAGAACGTGGTGCCCGTGTGCGCGGCGACCATTCCGCGCGGTGGCGAAGGCCCGGTCATCATGCCGACCCGGACGGGACTCGCGATCTGGGGGGCACAGGGCTGGCTACGCGCCTTCGCCCCGCTGCACATCCTCGACGTGAAGTACGCCGGCGCCGCGCCCGGAACGTTCGTGACCTGGCACCGCGACGGGGACATGATCCGCTGGGTCGCGTTCACCACCGGCAGCCAGCCCATGATCCCCGTGGGCCGGAGCGACTTCCTGCAGCTCACGATCCGGGCCGATGCGGGCACCGGCGTCGATCCTGCGCGGGCACAGCTCCAGGGGCTCATCGAGCAGGCGGCGGGCCAGTCGGGCGAGAGCCTGCTGCCCTGCGTCGAGACCATGCGATTGGCGCCGCCGTCGCTGCCCATCTGCATCGTCTCGCCGTCCGACACCTGCGACGTGAATGGTGACGGACGTGCCGACGTCCGCGACCTCGTGCGCATGGTGCGCTGCCTGCAGCCCGACACCACGCTCGACCTGCGTGTCTGCCCCGACTGCAACGGCGACAGCCTGTTCGACCTGAGTGACCTGTTCTGCTGCGCCCGGCACATCCTGCGTGCGCCGCGCGTGCCGCGCGATAGCGTGCACGCGAGCGATGCCGTTCACGTCTCGTTCGGCGAATTCACGCCACGGGGGAGGGGCTGGCGCGTGCCGGTGCGGATCACCGGCGCTGACGCACTGGCCGGCGCGCTCCTGCACTTGCGCTACCCCGCCGAGCGTTGGAGCGCCAATGTCGATGTGGCGGTGGACTCGCGCACCGACCTGAACATGGGCTGGCTGCCGCTCATGGACTTCGGCCAGCCGGGACTCGTGCACCTGGGCTGGCTCAAGACGGGTGAGGGTCAGCCGCCCGAACTCGACTTGGTGTTCGTGATACACCCGCTCGGCGAACCGGGGGACACCGACGTCCTCTCGGTCGACGCGGCCGACCTCGTCCTGCCGGATGGGACCACACTCACGCCGGTCGGCGGCCTGCCGGTGACGTCGCTCATCATGCCCCAGGAACCGCCCCACCCGCCGTCGAAGCTCGAGCTGAGCCCGGCGCGACCCAACCCGTTCCTGAGCACGACGAGTTTCTCGGTGAGCCTGCCGCGAGAGTCCATGGTGGAGCTCACCGTGCACGACGTGGCCGGGCGCGTGGTGGCGACGCTGGCACGCGGCCGGTTCCCGGCCGGCGTTCGCGATTTCACCTGGGACGGTGCAGGCGCTCGTGACGGTGTGTACTTCGCTCGCCTGAGCGTGGACGGACGCGTGCTCTCGCAGCGGGTCGCGATGCTGCGCGGCACTCGCTGAGCCTTCGAACACCCGACTCGGGCGGCGCGGGGATCCCCCCGCGCCGCCCATTCGTTCTTCCGCTTGCGAGTGCGCCGTTCGAATCGCGCGGCCCGTCGGATCCCGGGTGCCTTCGGTGATCAGTCCGCGAGGCGAAGGCGCAACAGCACCGGCGCTCGCGCGTCCGCTCCGGTCTGGAGCCGCCCGTCGTCGCCGACGCGCTCCCAGCCGCTGTTCCCGATCAGGTAGAAGTCCCGCCCGACGAGCGCACCATGATTCGGTTCGCCCAGGTGTTCGGAAGCCTGCTCCAACACTCGCCAGCCGGTGATACGGGAGCCTGATGCGTCGAGCCCGAGCTCGAGCACTCGATGGGGCGTGGTGCCGTTCTGGATCGCGATCAGCCGGCTGCCGTCTCGGTAGAGCCCGTCACAGCCGCCGGACGACAGCGAGTAGGGTTTCGGGAGCCAGACGATCGAGCGCGTCGCGAGGTCCACCGCGGCGAAGCCGCGCGAGTAGTCCGCCACATACAGCCGCTTCCCGTCCGCGGCGAGCGCCATGCCCTGCGGCGAACGAAACGTGCCGGGCGGCACGAGCATCTCGAGCTCACGCGTACCGGGCAACAGCCGGAAGAGTGCGCCACCCAGCGACTCCGAGACGTACACACCGCCATCGGCCGCCAACGTCAGGTCCCCCAGCACCTGTCGCTCCGGCGTGCGAGGCAGCTCGACGCTCTGCAGGCGCCGCGCCGAGTGAAGGTCGTAGGCCACCAGCGCGGTGCGCCCCGAGTCCGCCACCGCGAACGAGTCGCTCTCCGCGCCCGCGACGATCGTCGCCCACAGCAGGCCTCGCTTCGCGTCGAGCGCCAGGCCGTACACGCCCCAGGCCCCCTCTGCGCCCGCGCGGGTGAAGTCCGAGACCCGGCCCGAGCGGTCCACGGCGACGATCTTCCGCCGGTGGATCGAGCTCACGAGGAACCGCTGCTCGCGCGCGTCCCACACCACGTCCTCGGCCAGCAGCGAGGCGTCACCCAGCGAGCGGAACAAGACGGCGTTCGCGAGCGGGGCGGCGTTCGAGTCCAGGCGCGCGGCCACGGCGCGGAACTCGGGATCTTCACGCCAGCGCGCGAACGTCGTATCGCGGCCGATCAACCTCGAGATCCCGGTCTCCGCGAGCGCACGCAGCCAGCGCAACGCCTCGTCGCGACGGCCGTCGCGAGCGGCCAACGTGGCCAGTGCGGACTTGGCTCCGGTGTGACCACCCACCAACGAGTCCACGGCGAGCAGGTGATGCCACGCGCCGGCTCGGTCGTCGCGAGCGATCGCAGTGCGACCGGACGCTAGATGTTCGGACCATGTCGAATCGGTGCTCGCTCGGACCGACGCGGGTGCAACGCCGACCACGATCGCGAGCACCGATCCCGTCAGGAAGGCACTTGCTCGCGCCGGGCGTGCGGCGTTCGCGAGCGCGCGCACGGCGCCGCTCACTTGGCGGCCAGGATCGCCTTGAAGCGCGGCTCGTCGCGGAGTGAGGCGAGGTCCGGGTCGCGCGCCCAGCTGGAGCGGTCGCCTCGGAAGCCGTCCGCCGCCTGTTCGAGCAGCGTCAGCGCGCGTTCCTTCTCGCCGAGCCGCGCGCGGCAGCAGGCGGCGTTGTAGCGATTCACGCCCTGCTGCCCGCCCAGCTGGGCCGCCCGTTCGAACTCGGTCGCCGCGCGCGCGAAGTCCTGCGCCTGGTAGAGCGCCGCCGCCAGCATGGCCGCCGCCGCGCCATCGTCGGGTGCCACCGCCACCCACGATTCGGCCGCGCGCAGTGCGGCGGGCCAATCCCCGGCCGCCGCCAGCCGCCGTGACGCGCGCTCCTCGGAGTAGGCGGCGCGATCGCGGAGGATCTCCGGGGACAACTCGCGCTCGAGGAAGTCGAGCGTCGTGACGACCACCGACCGCGACAGCGCGTTGTCCTCGAACGCGTCGAAGGCATGGTGCAGGCTCGGCAGGTCGATCCACGTGAGCGGTGCTCCCAGGCGAGCGGCCTTGCCCGCCCATGCCCCCATGGCCTGGTTCATCGCCGGCATGTCCAGGCCGGCGCGGGCGAGCAGCATCGGCTTATCCGGATCCATGGCCGCGGTGTCGGTGAAGCCGTAGTACATGACGACGGCGCGGATGCGGCGGGCGGGATCCATGGCGAACGGCAGCCCCTCGCTCACGTGCATCGAGCAGCCCCAGATCGCGATGCGCTCGGGATCGATGCCGTACTTCGCGGCGTTGGTGCGCAGGTGCTCGAGCGCCGAACCCATCTCGGCCGTCGCGTGCCCGGCTGCCGCGTCGGGCACCATCGCGGCCAGGCCGCGCGTGGTCGCCAGGCGCGCCCAGTCGCGGTAGATCCCCCACTTGCGCTGCGGTGGGTTCATGCCGCTGCCGCCGTTGAAGAAGATCACGGCTGGCACCGGCTTGGCGCTCGTGGTCCCCGCCGGCAGGAACAGGTCGAAGCCGCGCACACTGTCGGCGGCGGTGCGGTACGTGAGGTCGTTGCGCTCGACGGCCTTCTCCATGCCCTTCACCTTGAGGACACAGCTCGTGAGCCGTGGGTCGGAGGGCCGGGGCCGTTGCTGCGCGTGCGAGGTGGAGCCGGCGAGCAGGAGCCATGCGGCGAGTGACAATGTGAGCGATCGCGAGCGCATCGTGAGCCTCCGTCGTGGGTGTCTCGCGCGCCACGTTGCGCGCGGGTGCGGCCTTCGCCGAAGGGTTTCCGCCCAGCGCGGCGAATGCCGCGACGGCGGTCGCTGGCGCTTCGGCGGCCGCGAGGGACCGTGCGCGGGACCGCTTCGCCGCACCGGCGCGGGCGGCCCGGGCGGCCGTTGACACCACGGGCGCGCGCTCCCTACGGTGCCCGGATGGCTCCTTCGCGTGAATCCACCCCCGCCGTCGAGACACGCGCGCTCCGTCGCGTGTTCAAGGGCACGCGGGGCTCGGGCGAGGTCCTCGCCCTCGACGGCGTGGACCTGCGCATCGAGCACGGGGAGGTGTTCGGTCTCCTGGGCCCGAACGGCGCCGGCAAGACCACGGCCATCAAGATCCTCAACACGCTGCTCTACCCCTCGAGTGGCGAGGCGCGCGTCGCGGGGTTCGACGTCGTGCGCGAGGCGGCGGAGGTGCGCCGCCGCATCGCGCTGGTCTCGGGGGGTGAGAACGCCGGCTACGGCATCCTCTCGGTGCGCGAGTGCCTGTGGATGTTCTCGCAGTTCTATGGCGTGCCGAGCGCCGAGGCCGGACCGCGCGTGGACCGGCTGCTGGCCGCGGTGGGGCTGTCCTCGCTCGCGGGCACGCTCATCAACCGATTGTCCACCGGTCAGCGCCAGCGCATGAACTTCGCACGCGGTTTCGTGTCCGACCCCGAGATCCTGTTCCTGGACGAGCCCACGTTGGGCATGGACGTGAACGCCGCGCGCGAGCTGCGCGAGTTCGTGATGACGTGGGTGCGCGAGCGCGAGGGCCGCACCGTGCTGCTCACCACGCACTACATGGCCGAGGCCGACCAGATGTGCGACCGCATCGCCATCATCGACAACGGCCGCGTGCGGGCCTGCGACACGCCGGCAGCACTGCGGCGCTCGGTCGAGGGCGGCCAGCATGTCGAGCTGGAAGTGCTCGGCGTGCCGGAGGGCCTGAGCGAGGTGGACGGCGTGCCGGTCGCCTTCGGTGCTCCGCACCCCGAGCGCGGCACGCACACGCTCAAGCTGCGGCTCTCGGACGCCGGCCGCCTGCCGTTGCTGCTGCGCTCGCTCGAGGAGCGAGGCGTGGCGGTGCGCGGTGTTTCGACGCGCGAGACGAGCCTCGAGGACGCGTTCATCGCCATCGTCGGACGCGGCCTCGACGACACCGGTTCTGGCTCATGAAGACGCCGCGCGGCACCACCGCCGGTGCGGCACCGGCACTCAGCGTGCGTCACACCGGCGCGCGACTGTTCGTCCAGGCCATGCTGGCGCGGGCGTACGTCCGCATCATGGGCTCGTTGCGCGAGCCGACGTGGATCGTCTCCGACGCCATCTTCCCCAACCTCGGCATGTGCGCGTTCGTGTTGCTCTATCGGGCACTGGGTGCTCCGCGCTCGTACGAAGCACTCGCGGTCGTGGGCGGCGTGCTCACGGCCTACTGGCTGAACGTGGTGTGGGGCATGGGGGCGCAGCTCTACTGGGAGAAGCAGTCGGGCCAGCTCCAGCTCTACTTCGCCGCCCCCTGCTCGCGCATGGCGATCCTCTCAGGGATGGCCATCGGCGGGCTCGTGGCCACTGTGCTGCGCTCGCTGGTGGGCGTGGCCATCGGCGCGTGGGTGTTCCACATCGAGGTGGCGGCGTTCTCACCGTGGGTCCTGGCCGGCGTGTTCCTGCTCACCATGGTGGCCCTCTACGCGCTCGGCATGACGCTGTCGAGCGTGTTCCTGCTCTACGGCCGTGAAGCGTGGCACACGGCGAACGCGCTGCAGGAGCCGGTCTACTTCCTGTCGGGGCTCTACTTCCCGATCCGCTCGCTGGGGGCACTCGGCCTGGTGACGGCCGGCGTGCTGCCGCTCACGCTCGGCACCGACGCGCTACGCCAGGTGCTGATGGGGCCCGCCGCACAGGGATTGCTCCCCCTTCCGGTCGAGGCCGCCGCGCTGGCCGGCTTCGGCGTGCTGTTCCTGTGGCTCGCCGGCCGGGCGCTCGCGTACCTCGAAGCCCTCGCCAAACGCGAGGGCAGGCTCACGCAGCGATGGCAATGACGCTCACCTCGCTGCGCACGTCGCTCGCCCGCACCCGCACCGCGGCGTGGCTCGGCTGGCAGGTCGAGGGCAACTGGGCGGACCCGGTGCTGTTCGCCATCTACGTCCTCGCCCGCCCGCTCGCCACGGCGCTGATCCTCGCCGTCATGTACCACTCGGTGAAGGGCCACGGCGTCGAGTCGGCCGTGTTCGTGGGCTTCTTCGTGGCGAATGCGTTCCACGCTTACGTGAATACCGTGCTCGTCGGCCTGGGCTGGGCGGTGTTCGAGGAGCGCGAGGAGTACGAGACGCTCAAGTACGTCTACGCCTCGCCGGTCGGCATGTTCACCTACCTGGGCGGTCGCTCGGTGGTGAAGTTCGCGCTGGCCACGGTGAGCATGCTGGTCACGCTCGCGGTGGGGTGGCTGTTGCTCGGCGTGCGCTGGGACTGGGCCGCGGTGCAGTGGCTGCCGCTCGCCGTCTCGCTGGCCGCGGGACTCGCCTCGACGCTGTTCTGCGGATTCCTGCTCGCCGGCTGGGCACTGGTGCTCACGCGCGCGGCCATGGTCGTGCTCGAGGGCACGACGCTCGCGTCCTACCTGCTGTGTGGCGTGATCTTCCCGGTGGACCTGCTGCCGGGGCCGATCCGGGCGGTCGCACTCGCCCTGCCGTTCACCTGGTGGTACGAAGCGCTGCGCCGCTTCCTCGCCGGTCGCGGCACGAGCGGGCTGATGGAGCGCTTCAGCGATGCCCAGGTGCTGATCGTGCTCGTGGGCCTCACGCTGGTCTTCGCCGTGCTCGCACGCTGGGGCTATTTCGCGTTCGAGCGTCGCGCCCGACAGTTGGGCCGGCTCGACCAGACGACGCTCTTCTAGGAACACGCGGCGCTGCCCCGCGCCGGCACCGGCCATCCCGGTGGTGGTGCGCGCACGAGTCGCTCGCGCCGCGTCACGGCCACTTCGGCGGCCGCGCAATGCCCTCCGCTGCATCGCGCACGAGCTGGGGCGGCGCACCCATCGCCCACGGCGCAACGTCCGCTCGTGATGACTTTCACTTGCGGGCGCGAACCCGTTGCGCGGCAGCGTGGCTCGGGGATTGCGTCACTCCCAGGCGGCCCGGGTCTCCCCGGGTCCGCTTCCGTGTGCGAGATCCGGGCTTCGACTTCAGGGGGAGTGCCGTGCCCATCGTCCTCATCCTCGCGGCCAGTCTGCTGGCCGTGCTTTCCGATCCCGCCGCGGCGGGTGATAACGCCGCCGAGACCGCGACCGTCGCCAGCACGGCGGCCCAGCCGGAACCGGCGCCGGCCGAACGCCCGAAGGTGGCGAATGGCCATCGTGCGCCGGACTTCCAGTACCAGTCGTACGACCAGCTGTGGCAGAACCTGCACAACGTGCTCGAGCACGGCGACGTCGTGCTGGTGTTCGGGGCCAGCGACGTGGACCTGCGCACGATCGAACGCGAGCGCGAGATCCTGATGCGCGCAGGGATCACGCCGCTGGCCGTGGTCGAGCGCAACGAGCGCGACGTCTGGGCGACCGTGCGCCGGCTCGGGCTCACGTTCAGCCTGCTCTCGGATCCGCGCGGTGTGATCGGCGCCCAGTACGGGCTCTACGACGCGAGCCTCGGCCGCTCGCAGACGGCGTGGTTCGTGATCGACAAGAAGGGGAAGGTGCGCCAGTCGGGCACCACGATGCCGCAGCAGTCGTGGCCCACGGTCGCCGCGCTCGCGCTCGGGAGATCATTGCCCGGCGGGACGAAGAACACCGCTTCACGCTGAACACCCGCCAGCATGTCTGGCGGTGCGCGCGGCCCGGGCCTGTCGGCCCGGGCCGCGCGGCGTTCCGGGCTCGGGCTGCCGCGGGCGGGGCAACATCGCCGCGCAGTTGCGCGCGCGCGACGGGCAGGCTAAGTTCCCCGGCCCCGGTGAATGGGGTAGGGCCTCACGGATCACTCGCGTTTCCCGCCGCGGCTCGCGACCGGCGCATCTTGAGCGCCTGTCGGGGGTTGCGTATAGTCCCTCGCTTGGACGGACACGCGGAGGGATGGCCGAGTGGTTTAAGGCGACGGTCTTGAAAACCGTTGAGCGAAAGCTCCGTGGGTTCGAATCCTACTCCCTCCGCCAGTGACTTCACGGAGTGGTGGCCGAGAGGCTGAAGGCGGCGGTTTGCTAAACCGTTATACGGCTTAACACCGTATCGGAGGTTCGAATCCTCTCCACTCCGCCAGTGCGCCGGGGGCTGCGTCAAGCCCCTTGAACCGCCTCATGGGATGAGGTGGGCCCATAGCTCAATTGGATAGAGCGTCTGACTACGGATCAGAAGGTTGGGGGTTCAAATCCTCCTGGGCCCGCCATACATCCCCGCGCCGCGTGTTCGCCCCGGCGCGCGCGGGCCACGCCGACGGCCCGGTGCCCTGACGGAACCCCGCGGTAGACTGTCGAAGCGCCCCCGCTTCCGGAGGTCCAGCCCATGCGCCGATCGCGCCTGAACTCGATCACCGTACTCTGCGTCACGCTCGCTGCGGCCGCGTTCGTGGCCCATGCCGCCGAGAAACCCAAGACGGGTGGGAACGACCTGGTGTGGGTGGCCCCGGACCTCGCCCAGTACCCGGTCGGGAGCATCGCGCTGCTGCCGGTCGTGATGTTCAACGACAACGCCGAACAGCGGCGGATGATCGAGTCCGCCGTCGGCCAGGCGCTCAAGCCCAGCGGGCATCGCTGGGTCTCGCCGTTCATCGTCCGCGACAACCTGACGCGTGCCGGCGGGGACTCGCTGGTCAAGGCCTTCACCGCGCAGCTGCTCACCGCCCCACGGCTGGACTCGTTGCAGGCGCCGTTCTACTCGCGCACGCTGCGCGCACGGGCGCTGCTCACGGTGCGCGCCGACCAGATGGAGCGACTGGAGCTCGAGCCGAACCAGTCGGGCCGTCCCAGCACCACCGTGCAGCTGCGGGCCGCTCTCGTGGACTCGACCGGCCGGCTGTTGTGGAGCGTGAGCAGCAACGAGACGCTCGAGGGCCAGCGGCAGGAAGCAGGCGGCAACATCATCGGGGTCAAGGCGTCGGGCCTCAACAACACCGCGGTCGGGCTTTCCACCACCGCGCCGCCCTACCCCGAGGTGCTGAGCAAGATCGCGCAACGCTGGGCCCTGGTATTCCCCCAGCGCGCGAAGTCCGACTCCGCGCGCACGTCGCCGTAGCCGCGATGCTGATCGTGGACGACGAGTCCGGCATGCGCGCCGCGTTGCGCGAGGCACAGGAATCGCTGCGCCGTGACGAGGTGCCGGTCGGCTGCGTCATCGTGCACGACGGACTCGTGATCGGCCGGGGCCACAACCAGGTCGAAGCACTCCAGGACGCCACGGCGCACGCCGAAGTGCTGGCGATCGGTGCGGCGTCCAATGCGCTCGGCAGCTGGCGGCTGTCGGACTGCACGCTCTACGTGACGCTCGAGCCGTGCTCGATGTGCGCGGGCGCGATCGTGCTGGCTCGACTCGCGCGGCTGGTCTACGGCGCGACCGACCCCAAAGCCGGCGCCTGCGGTTCGGTGCTGGACGTGGTGGGGGAGCGCAGGCTCAACCACCGCGTGCAGGTGACGCACGGCGTGCTGGCGGGAGAATGCGGCGAGCTGCTGCGCGAGTTCTTCCGCCGCAAGCGCAAGGCGGCATTGCGGCTGGCCGAGGGTGAATCCGGCGGCGTCGGGGACCCCGAGGGCTGAGCGTGACTGGGGCGCGCCGGTCGTGCGCCCGCCCGAGACGGTCGGGTCATTGGCGCTGTGTCGCTCTCGACGCTAGATTGCGCCCACTTGCGGGCCACCATGGAGGGCAGGGCATGAAGACGGTGCGATTCTCGACGAGCGGCGGGCGGATCTCGGCTTCGGTCAAGGTGTCGGCGAAACGAGAGGGCAGCTACGAGCTGCGGCTGTGGGAGCGAGAGACCAACGCGCTGGTCGCGGGTTCGCCCTGGTACGGCCACTTCCTCAACAACGACACCGATGAATGGCCGCTGCCTCGCCCCAACGCCGACGACGACGGCCGCATGCTCCAGTGCCTGGTCGCGGTCTCGCTTCCGCCCGACGTGCGTTCGGCCACGGTGAGCCTCGTGCTCACCCAGGACGGCGAGGAGATCGGACGCGAGGCGAAGGACCTGCCCGAAGGCGTCGAGGACTACCAGCTCTCGCTGTGGGTGCAGCTCCGCAAGGGCGCCTGAGCCGAACGCCCGCGACGCAGCCCCCGCTTCCGGCGAGCGTTCAGGCCGCCGCGACGTGGGCGCGGAGCCCGCGCACGAGCGCGAGGAAGATCGCGAGGTAGTCCCGCGCCTCACGCGTCTGCAGGAAGTTGCGCCGCACGTGCTCGCGCCCGCTCAGGCCCA
>Ga0315912_10001266_pt1 | contig 32253 bp, 33 predicted proteins | sample VfabasoilMG_FD_204469 | JGI IMG/M metagenome (GOLD analysis project Ga0315912, IMG submission 204469) | Garden soil microbial communities collected in Santa Monica, California, United States - V. faba soil | ecosystem: Environmental > Terrestrial > Soil > Garden | place: USA: California...
GGCGTGCCGTGCCGCCCGTCGAGACGAGCTCGAATGAGAGCCCGGCCAGCTCCTCGGCAAACGGAACGAGCCCCTTCTTGTCGGAAACGCTGATCAGCGCGCGACGGCGTCGGCTCTTGCTCATCAAGTCCTGAGGTTGTAGGTCCGAAGCTTCTTGCGCAGCGTGCCGCGATTGATCCCGAGGATCTCGGCCGCCTCGCTCTGATTGCCCTTCGTGAATTCGAGGACCGCCTGGAACAGCGGCGGCTCGACTTCGCCGAGCACGAGCTGGTAAAGATCGCCCGGCTTGTGCCCGTTGAGCTTGCTGAAATAACCGTCGAGCGCCTCGCCAGTCAGCGTGCTCAGCGGTTTGTTTCTCGCGCCGACGCGGGCATTCCGTGCAGGAGTCCGCTTCGTCGACTTCTTGCTGCTCGATGCAGCTTTTGTTTTCGTCACCACGTTGTCCTCGAAAAGGCGCCGCCGCCTGACATTCCCTGGTGCAATAAAGCACCACCCCTTACCGGAAATGATCCCAGCTTTTCGACTTCGCTATTTGACTCGGCGAGATTCGCCGTTTACGAAGGGCAGCGATCATATCACGACGAAAACAGTCTGCACGGAAATTCTCGCCACAAATTTACTGCGAATCGCAGACGAATGTACCTTCGACGCGCGCGCAAAACTCGAGCTCGAATCCGGTCGCGTTCGGGCCCGGGTCGACGATGATGAATTGCGCATCGACGGTGCTGCCGACATTCATGCGCGAATAGTCGGCCGCTGGCGACACCACGTACTCATCGGGCGCGAAATAGCGACCGGCGATTGTCTCTCCCCAGCGGTCGAGAATCCGGACGAGAATGTGCGGGTAAGCTTGCGTTTTCGGTCCGCGGTTCTGAACGCGCGTCTCGATGATCAGCCAGCCGTGCTCGTCTGTTACCGGTTCCGCGACGGCCGTGAGATCGAGCGAGCTGTATTGCTCGAGCGCGATCGGCGGCGAGACCTCACGGCCGAGTTTCGCGTAAGCCGCGATCAGAACCGGGCCGACGCCCGGCAGCGCCGCGAGCTCGCTGCGCGCCGCGTGGATCAGCTGCGCCGCGAGCGTCAGCGTCATGAGACCCGCGGCAACGGCCCAGGGCCAGGTGCGGCGCCGGGCGGGCGCGGCGTTGTCATCCCGCCAGTCCGATGCAGCCGAAGGCGTAGTCGCGGCGGTCGCGGCTGCAGCGACCGCGGCCGCGGCCGCGGCGGGCGGCGGTTCCGTCGAATCCAATGGGCTGGCTGCTTCGCCCGCCGGCTCGGGGATCTCCGGCCCGGCGGGTTCCGGTTCGACGGTTTCGGAAGTCGCAGCGTCGGGCTCTACTGTCGCCGGCTCAATCTCCGTCGTGCCGGCGTCCGCGTCGACTGTCTCGCTCTCGGCCGCTGCGGGGAATGACGTCGCTGCGTCCGGTGGATCGTCGTGCAGAAACCAGCGGCTGCCCGTCGCGCTCGTGATCGCCTCCGCAAATGCGAGCTCGTCGTCGCCAACTGCGTCCCCGAGCGCGCGTGCCGCGGATGAAAGAGGTTCAGTCTCGGATTCAGGCTGTTCACGCAGGCGGCTGTTGGCATCGAAGATGCGCGCGCAGCGTCCGCAGCGGACCTGGCCGCCCGCCTTCTCGAGTATCGCGACCGTGAGCTTGAACGTGGTGTCGCAGTCGGGACAGGTCGTGACGAGCATAGGGCTACTGATCATACCCGCTGCGGCGTCGCGCCGTGAGCAGCGCCCAGCCGTCGGATTCCTGTCGATCGAACGACTCGTACCAGCTCCTGTAAGCGGCAGCGACGCGGTCGACCTGTACCGTCAGGATTCCGGACAGGACGATCTGCGCGCCCTGCTGCTGGCGTGCCGCAAATGCGGGAGCGAGCGAGACGAGCGGCTGCGCCAGGATGTTGGCCAGGATCACGTCGAAGCTCGCCGCGCCGAGCGCCTCGGGAGGGCCGATGCGGATGCGCGACTCGAGTCCGTTGAGAGCGGCATTGGAGCGCGTGGCTTCGAGAGCCTGCGGCTCGATGTCCACTGCCGTTGCATGGCTCGCGCCCGTCATCAGCGCCGCGAGCGCGAGCACGCCGGAGCCGCAGCCGAAATCGAGCACGGTCCGGCCGGGCGCCATCTCGCGCTCGATCCATTGGAGGCAGAGCCGCGTCGTCGGATGCCTGCCCGTGCCGAAGGCGAGACCCAGGTTGAGCGCGAGCGAGCGCTCGTCCGCGGCCGCCGGATCGCCGGCGGCCACGAGCTTTAGTCGCGAACCGATCTCGAGGGGCTCCACGACCTGGCGGAGCGCGCGTTCGACGACGGCATCGTCGATGATCGTGAGCTCAAGACCCGATACCGCCATCGAGGCCAGCAGGGCGGCAATGGCATTGCGGTCGAGCCGCTCGTCGAACAGGGCACGCAGCATCAGAGTCGGCCAGAGCGGCGTCGTGCCGGGTTCGGGCTCGAAGAGCGGCGCGTCGGCCGCATCGCTGATCGAGATTGCTTCGGCACCCGCCAGTCGGAGCAGGGCCTCTGCCTGAGCCAGCTCGCTCGCGGCAATCCGGACGGTGATCTCGAGCCAGGCCAAGCGCTATTTGAGGCCGAGCCGGTTTTCCAGATAGTGGATGTCGGTGCCGCCCTGGCGAAAAGCCGAGTGCTGCAGGATCTCCTGGTGCAGCGGCACATTCGAATGAATGCCCTCGACCACGATTTCCGACAGTGCCGTCGACATGCGCGAGATCGCGGAGTCGCGTGTCGCGCCGTGCGCGATGAGCTTCGCGATCAGGGAGTCGTAGTAGGGCGGCACGGTATAGCCCGAGTACATGTGGCTGTCGACGCGGATGCCGGGTCCGCCGGGCGGATGCCAGATCGTGACCGTACCCGGCGACGGCATCATTGTCTTCGGGTGCTCGGCGTTGATCCGGCATTCGATCGCATGGCCGCGGAAGCGGATGTCCTCCTGCCGGAACGGCAGCGGCTCGCCGGCGGCGATTGCCAGCTGCATGCGGACGATGTCGATGCCCGTGATGGACTCGGTGACCGGATGCTCGACCTGGACGCGCGTGTTCATCTCGATGAAGTAGAACTCGCCATTCTCGTACAGGAACTCGAAGGTTCCGGCGCCGCGGTAGCCGATCTTGCGACAGGCCTCGACGCAGACCGCGCCCATGCGCGCGCGGTCGCGGGCGCTCAGGCCCGGCGCCGGCGCTTCCTCGATGACTTTCTGGTGGCGGCGCTGCATCGAGCAGTCGCGCTCGCCGAGATGGACGGCGTTGCCCTGGCTGTCGGCCAGCACCTGGAACTCGATGTGGCGCGGATGCTCGAGGAATTTCTCCATATAGACTTCGTCATTGCCGAAGGCCGTCAGGGCTTCGCCCTTGGTGATGGAGATCGAGCTGCCGAGCGCCGCGTCCGAATGGACGACGCGCATGCCGCGGCCGCCACCGCCGCCGGACGCCTTGATAATGACGGGGTAGCCGAGCTTGCGCGCGATCTTGGCGTTGGCTTCATGGTCGTCGCCGAGCGGCTCGCCCGAACCCGGCACGCAGGGCACGCCGGCCGCCAGCATGGACTTGATCGCCGAGACCTTGTCGCCCATGAGGCGGATCGTCTCGGGCCGCGGGCCGATGAAGACGAAGCCGCTTTCCTCGACGCGCTCGGCAAAGTCGGCATTCTCGGACAGGAAGCCGTAGCCGGGATGAATCGCGACCGAGTCCGTGACCTCGGCCGCGGCGATGATGGCCGGCATGTTGAGGTAGCTGCCGGAGGAAGCCGCCGGTCCGATGCAGACCGTTTCGTCGGCGAGCAGCACATGCTGGAGGTTCGCGTCGGCCTGCGAGTGCACAGCCACGGTCTTGATCCCGAGCTCGCGGCAGGCCCGAAGCACTCGCAGCGCAATCTCGCCGCGATTCGCGATAAGAACCTTGTCGAGCATCTAGGTGCGTTGCTCGATGACGAACAGCGTCTGGCCGAACTCGACGGGGTGGCCGTTCTCGACGAGCACGCGGATGATTTTTCCGCTCACGTCGGCTTCGATCTGATTCATCATCTTCATCGCTTCGATGATGCAGAGCGTCTGGCCCTTTTCGACCGTCGCGCCGACCTCGACGAAGGGTTGGCCGCCCGGAGTCGCGCTGCCGTAAAACGTGCCGACCATCGGCGCCTTGATCTCGTGGCCCTCGGGCTCCGGCGGGGCTGCTGGTGCCGCTGGAGCCGCGGGCGCCTGGGCTGCGGGCTGAGCGGCCGCTGCTGCGGGAGCGGGCGCGGGCGCATAGGTCTGTACCACGGGCTGAGCAGCCGGCGAATAGCGGCTGATCCGCACCGACTCCTCGCCCTCGGAAATCTCAATCTCGGCAACGCCGGAAGATTCGAGCAGCTCGATGAGTTTTTTTACTTTTCGTATATCCATCAGGACTGACCCCTGGCGAGAAGGCGGTTGGCGGCCATGAGCGCAAGCTCGTAGCTCGCGACGCCTAAGCCGGCGATCGTGCCGGCCGCGATATCGGCGAAATAGGAGCGCTGCCGGAAGTCCTCGCGCGCCGCGACGTTCGACAGATGCACCTCAATGAACGGGATCGCAACCGCCAGCAGCGCATCGCGCAGCGAAACGCTCGTGTGGGTGAAGGCGGCCGGATTGAAGAGGATGAAGTCGACCTTGCCGCGGGCGGCGTGGATGCGCTCGACCAGGGCATGCTCGGCGTTGCTCTGGAAAGCCTCGAGCGTATGGCCCAGGGACTCGGCCTGGGTCCGCAGCAGGGTTTCAATATCGGCGAGGGTGCTCTTGCCGTAGATTCCAGGCTCGCGGGTGCCGAGCAGGCCCAGGTTCGGGCCGTTCAGGAGCAGCAGGTTTGCCATAAGCCGACACTAGCAAAAAGGACGCGATATTGCTCGTTTTCGCTGCAGATCGCGGCGGATTTCGTGAAGTAGGCCCGGTTTTCGCGAAAGATCCCCGAGGATCTTGGGGTTAGGGGGCGGTTTCGGTCGCTACGGCCAAATCCCGCAGCCCGGCAAGGCGTTCGCGGGCCGTTTCCCGATCGATAGCGCCGGCCGTGAGCTCGGCAATCGTCGCGCTGAGCTCCGCAAGGTGCTCCGGATGCAGCTCGCCGGCAAAGTTGCCGAGGACTGCCCCATCGGCGCTCGTGAAAACCGAAAAGGGCAATACGTTGGCCTCATTGCCGAAGGCCGCCATGGCGTCATAGCTGGCAGTCTGGCCGACGAGACCGGGATAGTTGAACTCCATCCTCTCCGCGTATTCGAGCACGTCGTCGAGGCGGTCGGCGGCGATGCCGAGGACCCGGATCGTGGGATCTTCCTCGTGGAACCGCTTGAGCATCGGAATTTCGCGCAGGCAAGGTCCGCACCAGGTCGCCCAGAAATTGATCACGAGCGGCTGGCCCGCGAAGCTCGCGAGCCCTGTCGGGGTACCGTTGAAATCGTCGAGCACGATCTCCGGCAGTGCATCGGGCAGCGGCGCATGTTCATGTTCGTGGTCGTCGCCCGCGCCCGGCTGGGACATGGCGGCAGATGCGGCAGCCGCCTCGGCGGCCGGATCGGCCGACCCGACGGTCAGCCGGTACGTGACATAGCCCGCGATCGCCGCGAGGCTCAGCACCGTGGTCAGGAGAGTCGGGTTCTTCGTCAGGGATCCGGCCTGGCTCATGCCTGGGGATTCTACAACGCGGCGACCTCGGCGACATGGGCCGCGAACTCGTCGGCCTTGGTGTAGCCGACGAGCTTGTAAGGCTCGAGTACGCTTCCGGCCCGATCGAAGAAGGCTATCGTCGGAGGACCGTAGCTTTCGAAGTACTCCAGCAGCGCCTTGTCATCGTCGTCGTTGGCGGTCACGTCGGCGCGGAGCAGGAGGAAGGGCTCGAGGGCTGCGACGACACCGGCCTCGGGGAAGGTCAACTCCTCCATCTCCTTGCAGGCGACGCACCACTCGGCCGTGAAATCGACCATGACGGGTTGCCCGGCCGCCTGGGCCTGGCCAAGGAATGTTTCCAGCTGGGCGACCGACTCGAGGTCGACGAATGGCAGCGCTTCACCGTCGCTGTCGCCTTGAACCTGGCCGAGGAAACCGCCACCGCGCGGTATCGGCTCGAACGGATCTTCACCGCCGAGCGTCCACCCGATCAGCATCAACGCGCCGTAGAGGCAGGCCAGAACCCCGAGCCCCTTGGCGAGCTTGCGCACGGGCATCGGCTGCTCACCGAGCGACTCGAAGGCGCCTAGGAAAACGCCCGTCATGAAGACGAGCAGGGCCCAGAGCAGCAGGGTCACGGTCGGTGGCAGGACGCGGTCGAGCATCCAGATCGCCATGCCGATCATCACCACTCCGAAGCCGGCCTTGATGGTGTTCATCCACGGTCCGACCTTCGGCAGCACCTTGCCGGCCGAGGCGCCGACGAGCAGGAGCGGCGTGCCCATGCCGATCGACAGCGCGAACAGCGCGGCTGCTCCTCGAACCACGTCGCCGGACTGGCCGATCACGGCGAGCGCTCCGATCAGCGGCGGCGCGACGCAGGTCGTGACGATCAGGGCCGTCAACGCGCCGACGATCGCGGTCCCGAGGAACGTGCCGCCCTTCTGCCGGTTGGTGAGTCTTGCAATCCGCGACTGGATTGCCGTCGGCATCTGGATCTCAAAGAGGCCGAACATGCCGAGCGCCATGACGACGAACAGACCGGCGAATGTCGCGATGATCCAGGGCTTCTGGAACATGGCCTGGATCTGGCTGCCGGCCAGCGCGGCGAGCACGCCGGCAATCGAATAGGTGAAGGCCATGCCGAGCACGTAAGAGAGGGACAGGGCGAAGCCGCGCTGCGCCGACGCCTGGCCCTGGCCCGCGATGATGCTCGAGAGGATCGGGACCATCGGCAGCACGCAGGGAGTGAACGACAAGAGCAGGCCGGCCACGTAGAAGGCGCCCAGGAAGGCGAGCCAGGAGTCGCCCGTGATCAGCGCGGCGAAGCGATCCTGCTCCGAAACCTTCGTCGGCGAGATGGCGGACGGAAACTCGCCGGCGGCCGGCAGGGTCAGCTCGAACAGCTGCTCTGACGGCGGATAACAGATGCTCTGATCCTTGCAGCCGCGGAAGCCGGCGGTAATTGCGAGCAGCTGCTCGTTGGGATGTGCGCGAGAGAACGGGACAACGATCTCGGCGAAATCGTAGTAGACCTCGACTTCGCCAAAAGTGAGATCCGAGTGCATGACACCTTCAGGCATTCGCGCAGTGCCGAGCTCGATCTCGCCGTCGACCGCAAAAGTGAATTGATCGCGATAGAGGTAATAGCCGGGTGCGATCTGCCAGGTAACGGTCAGCTCGTTGGCCGAGTCGAAGCGCGCATTGCCGAAGAAAGCCTGATCGACGGGCAGGGGCTGGTCGGAAGCCGAGCCCGCAAACAAGCTGCCGCTGAGCCCGCCGGCATCCGAGAGCACGGCTTCCGGCAGGGCGACGGTGGCTGTCCAGTCCTGCGGGGGATAGCAGAGACCGACGATGTCGTCGCAGCCGCGAAGCTCCATTTCGAGCTCGACGGAGTCGACAGAGGCGCTGCGGAAATAGGGAATCGTGACCCTGAATTCGCCGCGGTAGATCTCGTGCGTCTCGGGCTCTTCGCTCAGGTAGACATCGAGATAGAACTCGCCGCGCGGAAATCGGGGGGCGCCGAATTGAACGCGAGTGTCCGCGGAGACGAAGCGAAACTCTTCCCGATAGAGATAGCCGCCGTCGGCGACGTCGAAATCTACGTGGATGGCGTTCTGGTCCGCAGAAACCTCGTAGGGGAACATTTCCTGCGGGCGGCGCACATCCTGGGACCAGCCGGCGCCGGGGACGGCCAGGGCAGCCGCCGCCACGAGGGCCAACAGGCCAGTGGTCGATCGGGCGAATCTGCGCTCTGCAGTCACTGCTGAACCCTCGCTACGGACGCGGCAACCCAGTCGAGGTAGTCGGCCGAGCCACCGGCAATTTCGACTACAACGAGCTCGGGCAGTTCATAGCCTGAGACGGCTTTGATGGTCGCCTCGATTGCCGTCAGTTTTTCGCTTGCCGTCTTGATCATCAATACGAACTCGTCCGCCTGTTCGATCTTCCCCGCCCAGCGGTAGGTCGAGCGCACACCCGGTATGACGTTGACGCAGGCCGCGAGCCTCTGCTCGACCAGGGCCAGGGCCAGCCGGTCCGCGATCTCCCGGCTGCCACAGGTCGTCAGCACCAGTTTGAGATCAGTACCCATGACCGCGCTACCGGAGATACAGCCGTCAAGCATAGCGAGCGTCGATCCGCCAAGTCATGACTTTGGTCCCAGACTCTTGTAATTCGAGTGCCGATGCCTAGAATTGGCACTCACATCGGCCGAGTGCTAAGAACTAACGGCCGCAATCCTTCGAAATCAAGACAATCAAAGACTTGGAAAGGGAGACCCATCCATGAAAATCCGTCCATTGCACGATCGCGTCGTCGTCCGGCGCACCGAGGAAGAGCGCAAGTCCCCCGGCGGCATCGTTATCCCCGATACGGCAACCGAAAAACCCATCCGCGGCAAGGTCGTATCGGTCGGCAAAGGCAAGATCCTCGAGTCCGGCGAAGTTCGCCCGCTCGATCTCAAGGTCAACGACGAGGTGCTCTTCGGCAAGTACTCGGGCACCGAGATCAAGGTCGACGGCGAAGACCTCGTGGTCATGCGCGAAGACGACGTCATGGCCGTGATCGAGAAAAAGTAACCGTCCCAATCCAGATTCACCAGTTTCAATCATAGGGAGATAGTTCCATGGGAACTCCTAAAGAAGTCAGATTTGCAGACGATGCGCGTCAGCGCATGATGAAGGGCGTCAACGTCCTGGCCAACGCGGTCAAAGTCACTCTCGGCCCGAAGGGTCGCAACGTCGTTCTCGAGAAGGCTTTCGGTGCACCGACCGTCACCAAGGACGGCGTTTCGGTCGCGAAGGAGATCGAGCTCGAGGACAAGTTCGAGAACATGGGCGTCCAGATGGTCAAGGAAGTCGCGTCCCAGACCTCCGACGCGGCAGGCGATGGCACAACGACCGCCACCGTTCTCGCCCAGGCGATCCTGCGCGAAGGCCTCAAGGCCGTTGCCGCGGGCTTCAATCCGATGGACCTGAAGCGCGGCATCGACAAGGGTGTCATCGCGATCACCGAGTCGCTCAAGAAGCTCTCCCAGCGCTGTGAGGACGACAAGTCGATCGCCCAGGTCGGCACGATCTCGGCGAACTCCGACGAGGAGATCGGCAAGATCATCGCCGATGCAATGCAGAAGGTCGGCAAGGAAGGCGTGATCACGGTCGAGGAAGGCTCGGGCCTCTCGAACGAGCTCGAGGTCGTCGAGGGCATGCAGTTCGACCGCGGCTATCTCTCGCCGTATTTCATCAACAACCAGCAGAGCCAGTCGGCCGAGCTCGAGAATCCGTACGTTCTCATTCACGACAAGAAGATCGCGAACATCCGCGACATGCTGCCCGTCCTCGAGTCCGTTGCGAAGTCGGGGCGCCCGCTGCTGATCATCGCCGAGGACATCGAAGGCGAAGCGCTCGCAACTCTCGTCGTCAACAACATCCGCGGCATCGTCAAGGTCGCGGGCGTCAAGGCGCCGGGCTTCGGCGACCGCCGCAAGGCCATGCTCCAGGACATCGCGGTCCTGACGGGCGGCCAGGTGATCTCCGAGGAAGTCGGGCTCTCGCTCGAGAAAGCCTCGATCGACGATCTTGGTGAAGCGAAGAAAGTCCAGGTCTCGAAAGAGAATACGACGCTCATCGACGGCGCCGGCAAGGCGTCCGACATCAAGGGCCGGGTCGACCAGATCAACAAGGAGATCGAGGAGTCGACGTCGGACTACGACAAGGAGAAGCTGCAGGAGCGCGTCGCGAAGCTTGCGGGCGGCGTTGCCGTCATCAAGGTCGGCGCTGCGACCGAGGTCGAGATGAAGGAAAAGAAGGCCCGCGTCGAGGACGCGCTGCACGCCACGCGCGCGGCCGTCGAGGAAGGTGTCGTGGCCGGCGGCGGTGTCGCCCTGGTCCGCGCGCGCCAGAAGCTCGACAAGATCGAGGGCTCGAACGACGACCAGAACGTCGGCATCAACATCCTGCGCCGCGCGGTCGAAGAGCCGCTGCGCATGATTGTCGCCAACGCCGGCGGCGATCCCGCGGTGGTCCTCAACGCCGTTCTCGGCGGCAAGGGCAACTACGGCTTCAATGCCGCGAACGGCGAGTACGGCGACATGGTCGAGCTCGGCATCATCGACCCGACCAAGGTCACGCGGCTCGCGTTACAGAACGCGGCCTCAGTGGCCGGCCTTCTGCTCACGACCGAGTGCATGGTCGCCGAGGCGCCGAAGGAAGAGGCCCCCGCGCCGATGGGCGGTCACGACCACGGCATGGGCGGAATGATGTAAGACAAGCGCCGCGTAGCGGCGCGCCGTCGCAGGCGACAGACGAGCGGCCCTCCGGGCCGCGAAGTCGAGAGCCTAAGACTAGGGCCGCGCAGCGGCCCGCCCTCTGAGAAGCCCCGCACTGCGGGGCTTCTTTTTTTGGCGGGGCTCTAGGGCGCAGCGGCGAGAGCGGTCCGCGCCGCCTCGCGCTGCGTTGTCATCAGCTCGATCAGCTGGTCGTCTGCGCGCTCGAATCCCCCAGGCGAATTCAGCGTCGTATGGCTGGGACGTTCGCCATTCGGCCCGACGACGAAAGGTGCGACCAGCGCGTGGAGCTCGCGAACTCGCGCATCGAAAGTTTCCGGCGCCAGCATCCCATCGAGTGCCTGCTCGAGGGCAAGGCGATAGCGCGTCGCATAGACGTCGTCGGCGAGAATCCGCGCAATCAGCGGCCAGGATCGGCCGTCGACCTGGCGGTGCAGCAGGTCACCGGTTGCCATCCCGGGCCCGGCTCCGATGAATCGGGCGAATACCGGATCCGGTGGACCCCCCGGCGGTCCGGCGAATGCCCCGCCGGGCGGGCCGCCGGGTGCCCCACCAAAACGTTGGGGCATTCCGCCACGGCCCAAGCCAAACGACATGTTGTGATCCCAGGGAATCCAGTGCAGGCGTCCGCCGTCTTCGGGGTCGCCGTAGAGATAATAGTTGTGCGACATCTGGCCGTAGGAATCCCAGTTGGCGATCAGGCTGTTGACCGCGAGCCAGCGCAGGAAGCCGTCGACATCGAAGCGCGACTCGAGCCCCGCACGCCAGGCCGCCGCGTCTTCTTGCGGGGCATGCAATGCCGCGACTGCCGCCTCGATATCCGAAAAGTCGGCCTCGCTCTCGTTCGTTTTCTTGCCGAAACCGGTCGCGTCAAAATACCCCCAGTTCGCACCCGATCCCTCGGGCTTGTAGAGATTGCCGTCGTCGTCGCCGAATTGCGCCTCGAGCATTGCACCGTCGGCGGGGTCCTCGATCATGGTGTAGAGACCCCAGTACTCGTCACCATTACCGGTGTCGACGAAGATGCGATAGAAGGCCGCGCGTGCCGCGGGTACTCCCTGATCGCGGAAGACCTCGGTCGCCAGGACTTCCTTGAGCATCGAATCGTCGCTGTAGTTCGACGAGAAGGTCAGCTTCTGGAATCCGTAGAAGCGCTGGTCAAGCGTCGCGGGCACCTCGTCTTCGTAACGGTCGAAATCCAGGCGGAACGGCACCTTGCCGGCGCCCGGCCTCATTGCCGACATGAACAACGACGAGTTTCCCTTGTAGCGCATCCCGACCGAGACCCAGGTCCTGCCGTCGTAGCTCACCGTCACCGGCACGTAGATGGGATCGCGCACGATGAGCTGCGGCGCGTTGACTCCGCCGCGGCCACCGAAGAAACCGATGCGGCCCCCGGCACCGTCCGGGAGGGCGAACTGCTGAGGCATGCAGATGAGCTCGGCTTCGGCTGGTGAGGCTGGCTCGGCGCCGGGCAGGGCTCGGCACTCACCGGCGGTGCCGTCGATCGAGCAGACGTCGCCTGGCTCGAGCGCCTCGCAAGCCTCGGGCGAGCCGCCGAGCGCCGTGGCGAGCCGGCCGATCGTCTCGCGGATGGCCGCGATCGGATCGCCGGCCGGCGACGGACGCGAGGACGAGTCACGGGCTGCCCCGAACCCCCGCATGCCGGTCGGCCTGACCGTTGCGAGGTCCTGCTGCATTGCGAGAAAGTCCTCGGGCGCGATGCGGATTCTGAGCTCATGCACGCGGTCCATCGCGAACAGGCGTTCGTAGTCGGGAACGGCATCGTCGTCATGCGATGCGGGAGACCAGTCGGCCGGTCGCTTGCCGTCCTGCGCGAGCGGAGCGGGTCCGCTTGGGGCAAATGCCAGCACGCCGCCGATCGTCAGGAACGCCAGGGCGGTTGCACGATTCTCGCGCATGGTCTTACCTGAAGTAGTCGCCGACGGCCCAGGTCACGAGTGAGTAGCGCACGCCGCTCGTCACGGGATGAACCTCGTGCGGTACCCACGAGGGAAAAATGCAGCCGCAGCCCTGCGCGCGCGGAATGGCGATGCTGTCCTTCTCCGCGAAGACGAGCTCGCCGCCCTCGTAGGCACCGGGGTCGCTGAGTTGGAGGATGAGGCTGATCTTCCGGTTCAGGACACCCTGCTCGCCGACGATGTCGGAATGCAGCTTGAAGCGCGCCCCGGGGCTATAGCGGATCACCTGCAAGGCATCGAGCCCGCTGATCGCGAACCGGCAGTGCTCGGCGTTGTATTTCTGAATGAGTTTCGCGATCACGGCGTAGTACTCGCGGTGCTCGACGGGGCTGATACCAGCCGACTCGGAATTGCGGACCCCGGGATCGTCGGCCGGAGCATGGTCGGGGCCGTAGATCAGCGAGCGGCTGAAGCCGGTGCTCTCGGCAATCGAAATGAGACGCTCGCACATGGCGGGCGCGAATACGCCGGTGAGGGCGCCGGGCGCGTAGTCCGGCCGCCAGACCTGGGCCGCTGCCTGTGCCGCGTTTTCCACGACCAGTATCATGCACGCGTGAAGTTCACGCCGTCCACCAACCCCGGCGGCATCGATGCCCTGCCCAAAGAGCTCGCCGCCGCGGCGCCGCGCGTGCTGGCCGCGAGCCGGTTCGTTCGCGAAACTCTCGAGAAGCAACCTGAGGCGTTGCGGGCGCGGCTCGTCGACCCGAGGCCAGTCTCTCGCTCCGCTCTCGAGTCGGCGCTGGCGCTCGCGGATGTCGACGAAGCCGAGGCGATGGCGAGACTGCGTCGCCTGCGACAGGTGGAGCTCGCCGCGATCGCCTGGCGCGACATGGCGGGAGTCGAGGATCTCGACCAGACTCTTGCCGCGCTCTCCGCGCTTGCCGATGCCCTGATCGGCATCGCGCTCGAGAAAGCCGTCGCGCTGCTCGCTCCGCGCTTCGGCCGGCCGAGCGAGCTGCTCGTGCTCGCGATGGGCAAGCTCGGCGGACAGGAGCTCAATTTCTCGTCGGACGTCGACCTCGTCCTGCTCTACCCGGATCCCGCCGAGGATGCCGATGCACAGGCGATCGAGGACTATTGCCGCCGGCTCGCGCAGCGGCTCATCAAGCTGCTCGACGAGAAGACTCCCGACGGATTCGTCTATCGCGTCGACACGCGCCTCCGGCCGTTCGGCAACAGCGGGCCGCTCGCTCTCAGCATCGGCGCGCTCGAGACCTATCTCATACAGAACGGCCGCGACTGGGAGCGCTACGCCTACATCAAGGCGCGACTGATCACGGGCCACAAACATGAGGCCGAGGTCTTCGATCAGGTCCTCAGGCCGTTCGTCTATCGACGTTACCTCGACTACGGCGTCTTCGAGTCTTTGCGGCAGATGAAGCGGTTGATCAGCGATGAGGTCGCCCGCAAGGACAAGCACGACGACATCAAGCTCGGCCGCGGCGGCATCCGCGAGATCGAATTCATCGCGCAACTGTTTCAGCTCGTCCGCGGCGGCCAGGATCGACGGCTCCGATCACGGCGATTGCTCGAGGTGCTCGACGAGCTCGGCCGGCGCGGCATCATCGAAGCCGACAAGGCGCGCGGGCTGGTCGCGGGCTACCGCTTCCTGCGCTCGGCCGAGAACGGCCTGCAGGCGCTCGACGACCAGCAGACTCATGCCATCCCCGAGGACGAGGCAACGCGGCAGCGTTGGGCCGACGCCCTGTCCTTTGCCGATTTCGACGAACTTGCCGCGGCGCTCGAGAGCCATCGCGCGTTCGTCCAGAGCGTCTTCGACGAAATCGGCTGGGAACCCGCCGCCGCAGGCCGCGTCGAGTCGGAGCGCGACTCGATTCTTGCGGCATGGGATTCGGGCCGCCTGACCGATGTTGCGGGAAGCAGGCTGCTCGAGCCGCTCGATGCCTTGCGGCAGAGCGGCCTCTTCCAGCGCATGGACGAGACGAGCCGGCAACGTCTGCGCGCCTTTGTCGCCCGGCTGGTGCCGGCGCTCGCAACGCTCGCGCGGCCCGACGAGGCGCTCGGTCGCGTCATGCCGGTCATCCAGGCGATCTGCCGCCGCTCCGCCTATCTCGCGCTGCTGCTCGAGAATCCGGCGGCGCTCGAGCGACTGCTCGGCCTCGCGGAGCAGTGCGCCATGCTGACGCGGCTCGTCGCCGAGCATCCGCTGCTGCTCGACGAGCTGCTCGACCCGCGGCTCTTCGACCTGCCGCCGACGCGCGCCGAGCTCGAAGCTTCGCTCGCACGCTATCTCGCGCACGCAGATGCCGACGACACCGAAGGCCTGCTCAACGCGATGCGCGATTTCCAGCACGCCGCCGTCTTCCGCGTCGCGCTCGCCGACCGCTTCGGCGGCTTGCCGCTCATGAAGGTCAGCGATCGCCTGACGGACATCGCCGAGCTCGTGCTCGATTTCGCGCTCAGCGTCGCCGACCGCGAGCTCGAAGCCCGGCATGGCAGGCCCATGCACGGCACAGCTGCCGCTTCGGCCGAGTCCTCTCTCGTCATCATCGCCTACGGCAAGCTCGGCGGGCTCGAGCTCGGCTACGGCTCCGATCTCGATCTCGTGTTCCTGCATGATTCCACGGGCGAGCTCCCGCAGACGACCGGCCCGGCCGTCATCGACAACCAGCGCTTCTTCGCGCGCCTCGTGCAGCGCATCATCCACATGCTTAGCGTGCAGACGAGCTCGGGCAGGCTTTACGAAATCGACACGCGGCTCCGGCCGAGCGGTGCGTCCGGGCTCATGGTGACGACGCTCGACGCTTTCGCGCGATACCAGCGCGAGGATGCGTGGACCTGGGAACACCAGGCGCTGCTGCGCAGCCGTTCGGTCGCGGGGCCGAAACCGCTGCGCGACGCGTTCGAGCGTATTCGCGTCGAGATCCTGACTGGGGCCGTCCGGCGCGAGAAGCTCAAGGAAGAGGTCGCCAACATGCGCCGCCGGATGCGCGCGGAGCTCGCGACCGGCACGACCGAGCTCTTCGACATCAAGCAGGATACGGGCGGCCTCGCGGATATCGAGTTTCTGATCGACTATTGGGTGCTCGCGCATTCCGACCGGCATCCGGAGCTCGTCACCTTTCCCGACAACGTGCGCCAGCTCGAGGCGCTCGATGCGGCCGGCCTCGTGCCGGGCGCGACCTGCGCGCAGCTCAAGGAGGATTACCTGGCCCTGCGCGCGCGAACGCATGAGCTTGCGCTCGCCGACGGCGGCCGGCATGCGCCGGTCGGGGACTTCGCCCCGCTGCGCGCCCGGGTCGTCCAGCTCTGGGAGGCGACCTTCGGCGCAGCCGGCGGCTGATCCTCCTCTTATAATGAGCGCCGATTCCATCGGGAGACGGAGCAGACATGGCGCGACCGCGACAGGGCGCAATCGGCGAAAACTTGAAGCCCGCGAACGCGGACAAGGTCGTCAAGGTCAGATCGGTGGACCTGCCGCTGCACTGCCCGATGCCAGACAGTTATCTCTGGAACTCCCATCCGAAAGTGTTCCTGCCGATCGAGGAGACGGGCGAAGCCAAATGCCCGTACTGCAGCGCGACCTATGAGCTCATCGACTAGCATGGCGAGCGCCGCGTGCTGATCGTCACGGGAGGCGCCGGCTTCATCGGCAGCAACATCGTCCGCGGACTCAACGCGCGCGGGCGCGACGACATCGTCGTCGTCGACGATCTCAGCGACGGGCGCAAGTTCTTCAATCTCGTCGACTGCCGGATTGCCGATTACTGGGACAAGGCGGAGCTTCTCGCGCGACTCGAGGAATCCGAAGACACGCCCGAGGCCGTGCTGCACCAGGGCGCCTGCGCGGTCACGACGGAATGGGACGGCCGCTACATGATGGCCGAGAACTACCAGTACTCCGTCGACCTGCTCGAGTATTGCCGCGAGTACGACGTGCCGCTGATCTACGCGTCCTCGGCCGCGATCTACGGCGCGAGCACGACGTTTCGCGAGGACGACCCGAGTGTCGAGCGTCCGCTCAACGTCTATGGCTATTCGAAGCTGCAGTTCGACCGCTACGTCCGGGCGAATACAGCCCGCCGCGGGCCGCAGGTCGTGGGCCTGCGCTATTTCAACGTCTACGGGCCCGGCGAGGCGCACAAGGGTGCGATGGCGAGCGTCGTCTGGCACCTAAGTCGGCAGCTTGCGGAAAGCGGCGAGCTGCGGCTGTTCGAAGGCAGCCACGGTTACGGCGACGGCGAGCAGCGCCGCGATTTCATTCACGTCGACGACGTGGTTCGCGTCGTGCTCTGGTTTCTCGATCAGCCCAGGCAGAGCGGAATCTTCAACGTCGGCACGGGCAAGAGCGCGAGCTTCAACGACCTCGCTCGCGCCGTCGTCGAACACTACGGCCGCGGCAGCATTCGCTACATCCCGTTTCCGCGCGAGCTCGCGTCGAGCTATCAGAGCAACACCCAGGCCGAGCTCCAGTCGCTCCGCGCCGCGGGTTATAAGGATGCTTTCATGGACGTCCGCGCCGGCGTCGCGAAATACCTGGCCGCGCTCGCGAAGACGGTGTGACGGCCTCGTCCGCGATCCTTGTCGTGGGCCCGTCCTGGGTCGGTGACATGGTCATGGCCCAGTCGCTCTACAAGCTGCTCCGCGCCCGCGAGCCCGGGGCCGAGATCGACGTGCTCGCGCCCTCCTGGTCGCTGCCGTTGCTCGAGCGGATGCCGGAAGTGCGGCGCGGCATCGAGCTGCCAGTCGGGCACGGCGAGCTGGCACTCGGAGCGCGACGCGCGCTGGGCCGGTCGCTCCGCGGCCGCTATGCGCGCGCGATCGTGTTGCCGCGCTCGCTCAAGAGCGCGCTCGTTCCCTGGTTCGCGCGCATACCGCGACGCACGGGATATCGCGGCGAGTGGCGTTTCGGGCTCATCAGCGATCGTCGTCCCTTCGACGAACGCAGACTCGACCAGACGGTCAAGCGTTTCCTCGCACTCGGGCTCGACGAGGGCGAATCCGGCTTGCCGCCGACGCCGGAGCCCAGGCTCGCGAGCGATGCGTCGAGCCGGGCAGCCGTCGTGCAGCGACTCGGCCTCTCGACCGACTCAGCCGTAGTGGCGCTGATGCCGGGCGCCGAGTATGGACCGGCCAAGCAGTGGCCGCCCGAATCCTTCGCGGCGCTGGCCGCGCGGCTCGCCGAGCGTGGCGCCCGGGTCTGGATCCTGGGTTCGGCGAAAGAGACTGCACTCGGCGATTCCATCGCCACGGCGGCAGGCTCGACGCGCGTGCAGAATCTCTGCGGCCGGACGGCGCTCGTCGACTGCGTCGATCTGCTCGCGCAGAGCTCGGCCGCTGTCAGCAACGACTCGGGGCTCATGCATGTCGCGGCGGCCGTGGGAACCGAGGTTGTCGCGCTCTACGGCTCGTCAACGCCAGATTTCACGCCACCGCTGACCTCGCGCGCGAGCATCCACTACCGCCGGCTCGAATGCAGCCCCTGTTTCGCGCGCGACTGCCCGCTCGGTCACCGCGACTGCCTGCGCGGCATCGAGGTCGCGACCGTCGCGGCGAGCGTCGAGAAGGCGCTCGACAGCGCGCGCTCGAGGGGCGCCGGATGAGCGCGCCCGTGGAGCGTCCGACAAGCAGTCCTCTGCTGCGGGTCGAGGGCCCCGTCGTCACGCTGCACGATCACTCGAGCTATCCGGATTTCGACACTCGCTGGCTCGACAGCGACTGGTGGCTCGCCAACGGTGCGCGCATGCACAGCGTCACGGGGCGCGCGGGCGTGCTCATGCTGGAGCGCGGCCACGAGACCTGGGTCTACCGGCATTACCATCGCGGCGGCCTCGTCGCGAAGCTCTGCTATGACGAGTACCTCTGGACGGGTGCCGAGCGCTCGCGGCCCGTCCGCGAATGGCATGTGCTCGACCGGCTGACGCGACTGGGACTGCCCGCGCCGCGGCCCGTCGCCGCGCGCGCCGTCCGCTCGGGACCGATCTACCGCGCCGACATTCTCACGGTGCTCCTGCCCGACACGGTTCCGCTCTCGAGCCGGCTCGGCGCGCTCTGGACGGACTCCCGGCTCTGGTCGGCGATCGGCGTCATGGTCGCGGGCTTCCACCGCGCGGGCTGCGATCATCCCGATCTCACGGCGCACAATATTCTCATCGACTCGGGCCGGCGGCCCTTCCTCGTCGACTTCGACAATGCGCGCATGCGCAATCCCGGCGGCTGGCAGCGGGCCGGCATGGAGCGCCTCCAGCGTTCGCTCAGGAAGGTCTCGCTCGAGACGGGCACGCGCTTCGACGAATCCGCCTGGGAGACGCTCGACGCGGCCTATCGCTCGGCCTCGGCGTAGACGTTGCCGAAGGAATCCGGCCGGCGCTTGAACTTCTTGTAGACCCAAAGATATTGCTCGGGCGTCTCGCGGATGCGCGCTTCGAGCAGGGCGACGAGTCGCCGCGTGTCGGCAATCGCATCGTCGCCGGGAAAGTCGGCCAGCGGCTCACCGATTTCGACCTCATAGCTCCGCTCGTCGGGTCTGCGGCGGAACCAGTACGGCAGGACACTCGCGCCGCTGATTGCGGCGATTTTCGACGTCGCGATATTCGTCATCGCGGGCTCGCCGAAGAAGGGAACGAGCGCGCTCTGGTTGCCGAGGTAGGTCTGGTCCGGCATGTAGAGCACGGCCTCGTTCTGCTTCAGCAGCTTGAGCAGCAGACGGACGTTGTCGCGCGGTATTTGCGTCGACGCGAAGCGGCCGCGGCCGCGCAGGATCAGGTAGTCGAGCATGGCGTTCCGCTGCGGCCTATACAGGCTCGAGACCTTGCCCGGAAAGTCCTCGAGGATGCCGACGCCGATTTCGATCGACGTGAAGTGCGCGGTGACAAGCAGGGCGCCTCGGCCCGCGGCGAGCGCCGCTTCGAGCCGCTCGATGCCGCGGACCGAGACCCGCCGGCGGAGCTTCGCGATCGGCATGAACCAGCCGATGCCCATCTCGACGATCGAGAGCCCGACCGAGCGGAAGTGGCGGCGCAGCAAGTGCTGTCGCGCGGCCGCATCGAGCTCGGGAAAGCAGATCTCGAGGTTGGTCGCAGCGACCTGGCGTTCGCGCTTCTGCAGGAGATACAGCGCCCGGCCGATCAGGCTCCCGAGCCCAAGCTGCAGCGGGATCGGCAGCGAGGCCGCCACGCGCATGACGCCGAGCAGGACCCAGGTCGGCCAAAATCGCGGCGCGCGGAACTGGCGAAGAGACAAGCGGCTGTCCGGTTGATCGTCGAGGCAGGGCGCAGTCTAGCAGCTCGCGCCCTTGAACTTGGGTCCTGACCCCCTATCTAATTGGCTTGAGTTCTCAAGGGAGATGCCAGTGACGCGCGTACTGCTTTTTGTGCTGACCAACGTGGCCGTGCTTGCGGTCGCCTCGATCGTGCTCAGCCTCTTCGGCGTCCAGGGTTATCTGGACGAGAGCGGCGTCAATCTGAATGTCGGGGCGCTGCTCGTCTTCTGCGCCGTGTTCGGTTTTGTCGGTTCGTTCGTGTCGCTCGCGATGTCGAAGTGGATGGCCAAGCGCGCCACGGGCGCCCAGGTCATCACCCAGCCGCGCAACCAGACCGAGAGCTGGCTCCTCCAGACGGTGGAGCGCCAGGCGCGCGCCGCCAACATCGGGATGCCCGAAGTCGCGATCTTCAATTCCCCGGAGCCGAATGCCTTCGCAACGGGCATGAACAAGAACAAGGCGCTCGTCGCCGTCAGCACGGGCCTGCTCGAGCGCATGAATCAGGGCGAGGTCGAAGCCGTGCTCGGCCACGAGGTCAGCCACGTCGCGAACGGCGACATGATCACGCTTGCGCTGATCCAGGGCGTCGTCAATACCTTCGTCCTCTTCCTCTCGCGCGTCATCGGCTTCATCGTCGACCGCGTATTGCTGAAGAACGAGCGCGGTCTCGGCATCGGCTACATCGTCACCAGCCTCGTCGCCCAGATCGTGCTCGGCATCCTCGCCTCCATGATCGTCGCCTGGTTCTCTCGCCGGCGCGAGTTCCGCGCGGACCAGGGCGGCGCCACTCTCGCGAGCCGCGGCAAGATGATCGGCGCGCTCCAGGCGCTGCAGCGCGTGCACGAGCCGCAGGGCCTGCCCACGCAGATGGCGGCCTTCGGCATTTCGGACAAACGGATCGGCAGGTTCGGATCCCTCTTCATGTCGCATCCGCCGCTCGAAATGCGAATCCAGGCTTTGCAGCAGTCGGCCTAGAGGTTTAGAGTCGGCGCCGTGATTCGCACCGCGCCGCCAAGGTCGCCCGCTTCGGGCCTCGCCGTACTCGCCCTGATCGGGCTCGGATTCGCGTGGCCCGCTGTGGCCGGCGAAACCGCGGTCGAGGCAATTCCCGACCGGATCGTCGTCCTCAAGTCCGAGCGCAAGCTCCTCCTCTATGCGGGCGACACCGTCCTGCGCAGCATGGACATCGGGCTCGGCCTCATGCCGGAAGGGCCGAAGCAGCGCGAAGGCGATTACCGGACACCCGAGGGCAGCTATTTCATCGAGGAGAAGAAGTCCGACAGCGACTATTTCCTCGCGCTCCGGATCTCCTATCCCAATGCCGCGGACGTCGCCCACGCCCGGAGCCTCGGCGTCGATCCCGGCGGCGAGATCATGATTCACGGCCTGCCGAACACGCCGCGGCGTTCCGAGGCGTCGTACAGCGGCACCGACTGGACCGACGGCTGCATCGCCGTGTCGAACTCCGACATGATCGATCTCTGGCGGCTGATCCCGGTTACCACGCCGATCGAGATCCGCCCATAACCTTAAACGCGCGCATCGCGCCCGAGGGCGGGCTCAATACCCTGTCGCGCCGCGAGGTCGCACGGCTGCTCGACGCCGGCGCGGGCGGGCTCTATGCCCTCTGGCGCCAGTGCTCGCTCGCCGTGCTCAACGCCGGCTCGGAAGAAGACGACATCCCGAAGATCATGCGGCGCAATCCCGGCTTCCGCATCGCGATCGTAGAGGACGAAGGCGGCGTCGCGATCGAGCTCGAGAACGCGCCCGAAAGGGCCTTCGTCGACGGCAAGATGATCCGCGGCGTCCGCGATCACCTCTTCGCCGTGCTCCGCGATCTGCTGTACACGCATCAGGCGATACTCGAGGGTGATCGCTTCGATCTCACCGACTCCGCCGATCTCACCGACGCCGTCTTTCACATCCTGCGCAATGCCCAGGTGCTCAAGCCCGAGCAGCCGCCGAATCTCGTCGTCTGCTGGGGTGGGCACGCGATCAGCCGCGAGGAGTACGACTATTCGAAGCAGGTCGGCTACGCGCTCGGGCTCCGCGGGCTCGATGTCTGCACGGGCTGCGGCCAGGGCGCGATGAAAGGCCCGATGAAGGGCGCGGCCGTCGGGCATGCGAAGCAAAGGCGGAGCCTCGGCCGCTACATCGGGCTTACCGAGCCCACGATCATTGCGGCCGAGGCGCCGAATCCGATCGTCAACGAGCTCGTCATCCTGCCCGACATGGAGAAGCGGCTCGAGGCTTTCGTGCGGCTCGCGCACTCGATCATCGTGTTCCCGGGCGGCGCCGGCACGGCGGAGGAGATTCTCTACCTGCTCGGCATCCTGCTCGACGAGCAGAACGTCCACGCCGATCTGCCGATCATCATGACGGGGCCGAAGAGCGCGGCCGGCTACTTCGAGATCCTCTGCGATTTCATCGAGGCGACGCTCGGCGCCAAGGCGCTCGATCATTTCGTCGTCATCATCGATGGACCCGACCGCGTCGCCCAGGCGGCCGCCGAGGGCGTCCGCCGCGTCGCGAGGTCGCGCGGGAGCGCGCACGAGTCCTTCTTCTTCAACTGGAAGCTCCACATCGGCATTGGCCTGCAGCGGCCCTTCGTCGCGACGCACGAGTCGATGGCCGCGCTCGATTTGCGCGACGGCCAGGCGCCTGTGGACCTCGCGATCAATCTGCGCCGTGCGTTCAGCGGCATCGTCGCGGGCAACGTCCGCGAAGCCGGGGTCAAGCTCGTCGCCGAGAAGGGGCCCTTCGAGATCCGCGGCGAGCCCGCGATCGCGGGGGCGCTCGATCGACTGCTGCGCGGCTTCGTCGCCGAGCGCCGCATGAAGCTCTCGGATCCGCAGGGTTATCAGCCCTGCTTCCGCGTCGTCGCCTGAAGACTCGGGGACGCCGCCCGCGTATTACGTAAATACGCATCTAACTAGTTGATTTGAATTAGGAAAAATGGGTTGTCCCTGTGACCCAGTTCCTGTGATTCGGTCAAGTCGCGCCCTAGAGTGTCGTGCATCAGAAGAGCACGCGATGGCCCAATGAGCGACGACAAGCCAGAAACCTTGAGACCGCCTCTTTTTACCGAGGACCCGCCGCGTCGCGGCGACCGGCCGGCGCGCGAACCGGATGCGGAATCCGGGCGCGAGCAGCAGGGCTGGGACGCCTACCGCAAATGGCTCAAGACGATGAACCGGCGGCCCGAAGCCCGGCGCGCGCCGATCGATCACTCCGTCTACAGCTGGAAGGGCTACAACTCCTGGGCCGACCGCGTGCGTCAGTCCTGGAAGCCTGAAGAGAGCTAGACCGAGTTTCAGACCCTGGCCGGCGCTTCTGCCGGGAACTCGGAGAAACTCGATCTAGACTGCTGCCTCCACCGGATTCCGGTGCGGAAGCGCAGGCTTCTCGTTGCCACTGACGAGCGGCGGGCCGACGACCGGTCGGCGTGAGTCGAGCCACTCCGTAAGCGCCGTCCATTCCTCGAGGTCGTGCCTGACCTGCCACTCCGGCATCTCGTGAATCCCGGCCCCGATCTGCGCGGCGCGGACATAGTTCTGCGTGTCCCTGAGCGTCGCGACGAGCGGGATCTCGAGGCTCTTCAGGAAGCGATTCAAAGTCTGCGAGATCAGCGTATTGCTGCGCACGCGGTTGGCGATCACGCCGAGCCGGCCCTGCGAGCGACTGACTTTCGCAACGAGCAGCAGGTCGGTAATGCACTTCGCGGCGGCGTGAATGTCGATGTCCGACGGCATGACGGGAACGAGCACCGCGTCCGCGCCACGCGTGATCTCGGCAAAGTTCTGGGGATCGAGCGCAGCCGGCGTGTCGACGATGACGGCCCCGCAACCGGGCGGAATCCGGAGCTGCCAGCTCCGCGTCACGGCGCTCGAGCGCTCGAAGGCGGCAATGCCGTGAATCGGCGGCAGGTTCTCGGGACGCTTCTTGACCCAGCGGATGCTCGAGCCTTGAGGGTCCATGTCCATAAGGACGGGATTCTTGCCGGCGACGGCGAAGCGGGCGGCGAGGTTGGTCGCGACCGTGGTCTTGCCCGAGCCGCCCTTGGGATTGAGAAGGATGATTCTCTGCATCGTCATCCAGGTACTGCCGGATCAGCTTAGTGACCGGACCCGATATTTACAATAAGCAGTAAATGAGAGTGCATTCACGGCAATGTCGCAGTGAAGTGCCTATAGTCCGGCCGTCGTATCGCAGCGCGGACTTTATGGAAATCGTCCTGCAATGGTTCGATGAGCTCGACGATCTCGCGTTCACCGGAATGCCGGTCTGGCGAGCTTTGCGCCGCATCTGCCTGATCCTTGCTTTTGTCGCGGCCGTGAGCCTGCACGCGCTGCCGCTGCTCGGTCTCGACGCCGCGCGACTGCTGGCCCTCCACGACACGGCGCTCGTCGCACTCGCGCTCTGGACGGTCTTTGCGGCTGTCACCGTCAGCGCCGAGCGGAGTCTCGCGGCACACACGCAGAGCGCTTGAATTCGCGCGGTCCGGCCTTAACATCTCGGCCAGTTCCTTAGCGCTTCCGAGGATTGTTCTGCATGGCCGGAACGGCGGCGGAGACATTCGGCTTTCAAGCCGAAGTCCGGCAATTGCTGCATCTCATGATCCACTCCCTGTACAGCGACAGGGAGATCTTCCTGCGCGAGCTGATCTCCAACGCCTCCGACGCCAACGACAAGCTGCGCTTCGAGGCGCTCAAGGCGCCTGAGCTCCTGCCCGACGCCGCAGGCCTCGCCATCGACATCGAGATCGACCCGGAAGCGAAAGCGATTACCGTTGCCGACAACGGCATCGGCATGAGCCGCGAGGAGATCATCGAGCAGCTCGGCACGATCGCGCACTCAGGCACGAGCCGCTTCGTGAGCCAACTCAGCGGCGACCAGAAGAAGGACAGCCAGCTCATCGGCCAGTTCGGCGTCGGCTTCTACTCGGCGTTCATCGTCGCGCGCGAGGTCAGGGTCGAGACGCGGCGAGCAGGGGGAGCGGCCGATGCCGCGATCGAATGGGTCTCGAACGGGGAGGGCGAATACAGTGTCGGCGCCGCGTCCAAGGAAACCGTGGGCACTCGCGTCACGCTGCTGCTCAAGGACGACGCGGCCGAATTTCTCGACGAGTACCGGATCCGGACGCTGATCCGCAAATACTCGGACCACGTCGCTTTCCCGATCCGGCTTGCCATTCGCGGCAAGGACCAGGCTCCCGAGCAGGTCAACGAGGCGCGGGCGCTCTGGACGCGGCCGCGCAGCGAGATCAAAGACGAGGACTACATCGAGTTCTACCGGCACATCACGCACGATTTCTCCGACCCGTTGAGCTGGAGCCACAACAAGGTCGAGGGCAAGCGCGAGTACACGAGCCTGCTCTACATCCCGTCATCGGCGCCGCTCGACCTCTGGAACCGCGATGCGCCGCGAGGTGTCAAGCTCTACGTGCAGCGAGTCTTCATCACCGATCGCGCCGCAGAATTCCTCCCGCTGTACCTGCGCTTCGTCCGCGGCGTTCTCGACGCCGGCGATCTTGCGCTCAACGTCTCTCGCGAGTTGCTGCAGCAGGACACAGGCGTAGTCGCAATTCGCTCGGCACTTACGAAGCGCGTGCTCGAGATGCTGGCGCAACTCGCCGAGAAGGAACCCGCCAAGTATTCGACGTTCTGGTCGGAGTTCGGCGCAACGCTCAAGGAAGGGCTCGCCGAGGATGCGAGCCATCGCGACAAGATCGCCGCGCTGCTCCGGTTTCGCTCGACGCGTACGGAAGCCGCGGATCGCAGCCTCGACGCCTATGTCGCAGGCTTCGCGGCCGGCCAGGACAAGATTTATTACCTCATCGCCGAGTCGGCCACGGTGGCCGCGGCGAGTCCGCACCTCGAGGCTTTCCGGGCGCGCGACATCGAGGTGTTACTCCTCGCCGACCGCATCGACGAATGGGTTCTGCAGTATCTGACGGAATACCAGGGCAAGGCGCTCAGGAACGTGAGCCGCGGCGAGCTCGAGCTCCCCGCCGGGGACCAGGACCCGAAGCTCGAGACGAAGCCCGACCGGGAGCAGAAGGATCTGCTCAAGCGCCTGAAGCGCGCGCTTCGCGACGAGGTCGAGGAGGTGCGGCCGGGCGTCCGGCTCACCGAGTCGGCGGCCTGCATCGTGCTCGGCGAGCAGGATCTCGGCTTCGGGCTCCGCGAGATGCTCAAGGCGACGGGGCAGGACGTTCCCGAGACGAAACCCAACCTCGAGGTCAATCTCGGGCATCCGCTGCTCAAGCGCCTCGCCGCGGAAGACGACGAAGAGCGGTTCGCGCGGCTCGCCGGACTCGTCTTCGACCAAGCCGTGCTCGCCGAAGGACGCCAGCTCAAGGACCCGGCCCGGTTCGTGCGTACGCTCAATGAGCTATTGTTCGGCAACGAGCCATCCGCGGGAGCTGAATGACATGGGCAGCAAGCAGAAACCGGACAGCGCCGAGCTCCGCGAGAAACTGTCGCCGACACAGTATCGCGTCACGCAACAGTGCGGCACCGAGCCGCCGTTCACGGGCGAGTATCACGACTGCAAGCGCGACGGCATGTACCGCTGCATCTGTTGCGGCCGCGAGCTTTTCTCGTCCGATACCAAGTTCGATTCGGGCACGGGCTGGCCGAGCTTTTTCGAGCCCGCCGACAAGGCGGCAGTCGAATCGGTGCGCGACGCGAGCCACGGCATGATCCGGACGGAAGTACGCTGCGCCGACTGCAGCGCGCATCTCGGGCATGTATTTCCCGACGGCCCGCAGCCCACGGGGCTGCGCTATTGCATCAACTCGGCCGCGCTCAAGCTCGAAGAATCGAAAACCTGAGCTTCTAACCGATGCTGCGCGCACTGACGGCGATCTTCGGGCGCGAATCCGCCGCCGGCGCGGAAGCCACGCGCGAGCGGGAGCTCGAGCTCGCGACGGCCGTGCTGCTCGTCGAGGTTGCGCGCGCGGATTTCGCCGAAGCCGGCCTCGAGATCGATGCCGTCAAGCGTCTGCTCGAGGAGCATCTCGGTATCGGCCGCGCCGAGGTCGAGACGCTCGTCGCCGATGCGCGGCGCGAGGCCGACGCCCAGGCAACGCTGCAGGGCTTCACGCGCCAGCTGCACGAGGAGCTCGGTCGCGAGGAGAAGCTCAGGATTCTCGAAATGCTCTGGAGGGTCGCGCTCAGCGACTCAAGTCTCGACAAGCACGAGGATCACCTGATCCGCAAGGTCGCGGGACTGCTCTACATCTCGCACAGCGACCTGATCCGCGTTCGCAATCGCGTCGCGGAGCAGGGCTGACTCACTCTTCGACGAAAAACTGCTTCTGGAATCGCACCTCGAGCGGCGTCGTCGTCGACTCAGGGGTAGCCTCGATCATGAAGATCATGTTCTCGCCGTTCACGACCTGGGTTTCGGCAATGTAGTAGATCGCCTCGCCTTCGCTGATCTCGCGAGTCAGGAGGTTTCGGAGCTGGCCGTTGAGATTCGTCGCCGAGGCCTCGACTGTGCCCCGCACGACCGTCGGCAGGCCGATCGCCGGCCGGTGCTCCATGACGATATTGAGCAGCACGCGATTCTTGCTGCGGACGATCTGGTATTCCGCCGCGATATCGGCATCGAGCACGTCGGTGGGTACCGCGTTGAAGTAGACGACGTAGTCGCCGAACACCTTGGCGCTCTCGGTAGCCGGGAGGACTTCGTCCTCAGCCTCGGCCTGCGTGACGACCGTGCCCGGCTGCCCGCAGGCCGCCAGCGACAGAGCCGCGAAAACGCCTAAAGCTCGGATTCCGGTCATCACTGAAGCTCCCCCGCGTCCGAAGCTCAATATAGACGATCCGCCTGGGAAATGAATATGGCGCGCAAGTCGCCGAGCGCGATCAGTATCGCGACGAGCAGTATCGTCACGATTATCGGCGACACGTCGAAGCCGCCCGCGGCGGGAAGCAGGCGTCGCGCCGGGCGCAGCACGGGCTCGATGAGTTGACCCAGGAAGATCGAGATCGGGTGGTACGCCGACTGCAGCCAGCTCAGGATGACCCAGACGAAGATGCAGACGATATAGAGCCAGATCGTCATCGTCGCGAGCCTGAAGATCGATTCGATGGCGACGATCTCGAGGCGGATCGGCAGTTCACGCATCGCCAGGAGGACGATCGTGACCGCGATCTGCAGCAATACGAGGACGACGAACGTCGGCAAATCGAACTTGCGGAAGCTCGGCAGCAACCGGCGCGCGGGCACGACGAGGGAATTGGTGATCGAGACGACGAACTGCGCCGGCGGCTGATAAAAATCGGCGCGCGCGACCTGGAGGAGCAGGCGCAGCAGGAAACACAGCAGGTAAAGCCGGGACAGGCTGTCGAAGAGAAAGATCAGTGCGTTCAAATCGCTCGTCCGCTTGACGGCTGTTCAGGCAAAGATAGCACGGCGTCAGGAGCGTGCCGGCGGGCGCGCTCCGAATATCGCCGTGCCGATACGCACGCAGGTCGCGCCGCAGGCGATCGCCAGTTCGAAGTCCGCCGACATGCCGAAAGACAAGGTGTCGATCGGGAGACCCTCGGCGCGCAGTCGCCCTGCCGCCGCGCGCACGGCGAGGAAGCTCGCGCGCCGCTCGTCCGTCGACTGACCTTCGGGCGGAATGCTCATGAGCCCGCGCAGCTGCAGGCGCGGAAGACCCGCGATGTGCCGCGCGAGTGGCAGGATCGCGTCGGCGCCGACGCCGGCCTTCTGCGCCTCGCCATCGAGATTGACCTGGATCAGCACGTTCAGCGGCGCGAGGATCGTCGGGCGCTGCTCGTTGAGGCGATCGGCGATGCGCTCGCGATCGACGGTGTCGACCCAGGCGAAATGTTCAGCGATCGGCCGCGTCTTGTTCGATTGGATGCGGCCGATGAAATGCCAGGCGAGAGCGGGATTCGCGACGGCGGCGATCTTCTCGAGCCCTTCCTGCAGATAGTTCTCGCCGAAATGCACGACGCCCCGCGCCGCAGCCGAGCCGACTGCAGAGGCGCTCTGCATCTTGCTCACCGCGACCAACGTCACGCTTTCGCCCGACCTGCCGCACGCTTCGAGAGCGACTGAGATTCGTCGTTCGATATCTGCCAAATGGTCCGTGATATCAGTCACGCTTTGGTCCGGGCCGGTGGGTATACTACCCGGGTCTTATGGTAAGCCCGCGAAGAGACTCCCATGGCCACTGTTGATATCGCGCAGCTGCTCGCGTTCGCCGTCAAGAACAACGCCTCCGACTTGCATCTCTCCGCGGGAGTCCAGCCGATCATCCGCGTCGACGGCGACGTCAAGCGCATCAACATGCCAGAGCTGAAGCACAAAGAAGTGCACAGCATGGTTTACGACATCATGAACGACAAGCAGCGGAAGGATTTTGAGGAATTCCTCGAAACCGACTTCTCGTTCGAGATTCCGAAGCTCGCGCGCTTCCGCGTCAATGCCTTCAACCAGAACCGCGGCTGCGCGGCCGTGTTCCGGACGATTCCCTCGGTCATCCTGTCGCTCGACGATCTCGGCGCGCCCCGCATCTTCAAGGACATTGCGATGCATCCGCGCGGCCTCGTGCTCGTCACCGGGCCCACGGGCTCGGGCAAATCGACGACGCTGGCCGCGATGGTCGACTACGTCAACGACAACAGGCCCGATCACATCATCACGATCGAGGACCCGATCGAGTTCGTGCACGAGAGCAAGAAGTGCCTTATCAACCAGCGAGAAGTGCACCGCGATACGCTCGAGTTCAGCCGCGCGCTGCGCTCGGCGTTGCGCGAAGATCCCGACGTCATCCTCGTCGGCGAAATGCGCGACCTCGAGACGATCCGGCTCGCGCTCACGGCCGCCGAGACCGGCCACCTCGTTTTCGGCACCCTGCACACGAGCTCCGCCGCGAAGACCATCGATCGTATCGTCGACGTCTTCCCGGCAGAAGAGAAGGAAATGGTACGCAGCATGCTCTCGGAGTCGCTGCGTGCCGTCATTTCGCAGACGCTGCTCAAGAAAATCGGCGGCGGCCGCATCGCGGCGCACGAGATCATGATCGGCTCGCCCGCCATCCGTAACCTCATCCGCGAAGGCAAGATCGCGCAGATGTACTCGGCGATCCAGACCGGCCAGGCCCAGGGCATGCAGACGCTCGACCAGAATCTGGCGGAGCTCATGCAGAAGGGCCTGATCACCAAGGAAGAGGCCAGGTTCAAGGCCGCCAACAAAGAGAACTTCTAGGAAGCGGCATGGAGCGCGATCAAGCCGTACGACTCACTCAGAGTCTTCTCAAGAAGATGGTCGAGAACAACGGCTCGGACCTCTTCATCACCGCGGGCTTCCCTCCGGCAATCAAGATCGACGGATCGATCCGGCCCTACGCCGACAAGCCGCTGACCGCAGCGCAGAGCTCGCTGATCGTTCGCTCGATCATGAACGACAAGCAGGCCAAGGAATTCGACGCTACGCGCGAGGCCAACTTCGCGATCGCGCCGCAGGGCATCGGCCGATTCCGCGTCAGCGCTTTCGTGCAGCAGGGCCAGGTCGGCGCGGTGCTGCGGACGATCGTCACCAAGATTCCCACGTTTGAAGATCTCGAGCTGCCGGAGCAGCTCAAGGACGTCTCGTTGACGAAGCGGGGTCTTTGCCTCGTCGTCGGCGGCACGGGCTCGGGCAAATCGACGACGCTCGCGGCCATGATCGGCCACCGCAACGAGAATACGCGCGGCCACATCATCACGATCGAGGATCCCGTCGAGTACATGCATCCGCATCGCGGCTGCGTCGTCACGCACCGCGAAGTGGGCGTGGATACGGAGAACTGGCACAACGCCCTCAAGAACACGCTGCGCCAGGCGCCCGACGTCATCATGATTGGCGAGATCCGCGACCAGGAAACCATGATGTACGGTATCCAGTTCGCAGAGACGGGCCATCTTTGCGTCGCGACGCTGCACGCGAACAGCGCCAACCAGGCGCTCGACCGCATCATCAACTTCTTCCCCGAGGAGCGCCGCCATCAGCTCCTCATGGACCTTTCGCTCAATATCACCGCGCTGATCTCGCAGCGGCTGATTCCGCGCGAAAACGGCATGGGCCGCGTCGCGGCCATGGAGATAATGCTGGCGTCACCGTTGATCAGCGACCTCATCTTCCGCGGCGAGGTCGCAATGATCAAAGACGTCATGGCCAAGTCGAACCGTCTCGGCATGCAGACATTCGACCAGGCGCTCTACCAACTCTACGAGGACGGCGCGATCTCGTACGAAGAGGCCATCCGCAACGCCGACTCGCAGAACGAGATCCGTCTCAAGATCAAGCTCGAGAGCAAGCGCGAGGCCACGCATTCAAACGAGCACGCACAGAGCCTGCAACTCGCGCAGGAAGACGAAGCCCATCGCTTCTGAGCATGGCCCTTCCTGAGGCCTTCGCATGAACGTCAAGCCCCTGTTCAAGCTCATGGTCGACAAGAAGGCGTCGGACCTTTTTTTCACGACCTATGCGCCCGTCATGATCAAGATCGACGGCAAGATCGTGCCCGTCAACCAGATGGAGCTGACGCCAAAGATGGTGCGCCAGGCCGCGCTCGAGCTCATGACGGAGCAGCAGCTCGAGCAGTTCACGCGCGATCTCGAGATCGATTTCGCCGTGTCGGAAGCCGGCCTCGGCCGCTTCCGCGTCAATATCTTCCACCAGCGCGGCAACGTCGCCATGGTGTTGCGCTTTGTCACGCCGAACCTGCCGAAGCTCGAGGAGCTCGGGATGCCGCCGATCCTCAAGGATCTCGTCATGCTCAAGCGCGGCCTGATCCTCATGGTCGGCGCGAGCGGCTCCGGCAAGTCCACGACGCTCGCCGCGATGATCGACCATCGCAACGACAATGCCGCCTCGCACATCGTCACGATCGAGGATCCGATCGAGTTCCTGCATTCGAACAAGAAGTCGATCGTCAATCAGCGTGAGATCGGCCTCGACACACGCTCCTATGCGGCGGCGCTGCGCAGCGCGATGCGCGAGGCGCCCGACGTCATCCTCATCGGCGAGATCCGCGACCGCGAGACGATGCAGGCTGCGATCGATCTCGCGGGCACGGGACATCTGTGTATCGCGACGCTGCACGCGAACAACGCGCCCGAGACGCTCGACCGCATCATCAACATGTATCCGAACGAACAGCACAAGCAGGTCCTGATGGACCTCGCGCAGTACATCCGCGCGATCATCTCGCAACGGCTCGTGCGGTCGAAGACCGGCAAGCGCGTTGCCGCCGTCGAGGTCATGCGAATGACGCCGCACCTTCAGGAGATCATCCTCAAGGGGGACATCCCCTCCGTCAAAGAGGCGTTCAAGGGGACGTCGGAGCCGGGGAATCAGAGTTTCGATCAGGCGCTGTTCGAGCATTACAAGACGGGCAGCATCAGCATGGAGGAGGCGCTTTCCAACGCCGACTCGCGCAGCGATCTCGAGGCCAAGATCAACTTCGGGTGAAATTGGGGTCAGAGCCCTTTTATCCCTAGCTGGCGTAGGCGAATCCCGGCTGCGGCTGAAGGGGTGGGCGCTGGCTCAGACAGTCCTCGCGCGCCGGGTAGGCGCGCTGCGGAACTCGCCCTCGCCCACCCCTTCATCCACATCCGGGATGCCGGCGGC